>ERZ779861.4764-NODE-4764-length-9890-cov-3.342857_pt1 | contig 9890 bp, 12 predicted proteins | sample MGYA00511558_ERZ779861 | MGnify/ENA primary metagenome ERZ779861 (study PRJEB29588, sample SAMEA2163432) | human gut metagenome | biome: human gut; feature: human-associated habitat; material: faeces | place: Denmark | collected 2008/2010 ... | reverse complement strand
CTCATCGAGAACGGCGAGATAGCGGAATGCGGCAGTCACGCGGAGCTGATGAAGCGGGGCGGAAAATACGCGGCGATGTTCAATATGCAGGCGGAGAAGTATGTTGAAAGCGTTGTAGCTAAATGAAAGGAATAAGATATGATACTGATTTTATCCGGTACAAAATATGATTTTAATACCGAAGCATTTGAGTTTGAAACAGTCAACGATGAGACAGTTTTATATTTCAAAGATATAAAGAAAGCTTTGGTTCTCAATAACACCTGTTCTGTAATTTGGAAAATGATTGCGGAAGCACAACAGGAAAACAGTGAACTCAGCGACGAATCAATTGCCGATCATCTTATGGAACGCTTCCACTTGCCGAATGAAATGCGAGAAAAAGTAAAGAAAGACATTTATGAATTATTCCAGAACTTTGTTTCTGAAAAGATAGTTCACATGAGTGTTAACACGGAAGAGAATAAAGAGGTTTGTGTATGAACAACAGAACAGATCCTCTTATCAGTGTGATCGTTCCTGTTTATAACGTTGCCCCTTATGTTGAGGCATGTCTAAGCAGTATTGTTAGTCAGTCCTATGATAATCTCGAAATACTTGTTGTAGATGATGCCTCAACAGATGGCAGCTACGATATTTGCCAAAAGTATTATAAATCTGATTCAAGAGTGCGATTGATGCACCATAATAAGAACCTTGGCTTGTCCGCTGCCAGAAATACCGCTTTAGAAGTTGCAAAAGGGGACTATATTGTATTTGTTGACAGTGATGATACAATTGATAAAAATATGTATTCTGCAATGTGTTCTGCTGCACAAAAAAACGAAGCCGATATTGTAGTATGCGGATATTACTATATCGATGAAAACGGTAAAATTACGTCAAGCAGTTCTTTGAGAGAAATTAACATCACATTGCGCGGAATCGAAAAAATTAAATACAATATATCAACTTCTAATAACTGCGTGTGGAATAAACTATATAAAAGATCGGTGTTTGAGACTGTACGGTTTCCGTTAGGAAAAACATTTGAAGATATTTTTATCATGCACAGGTTGTTTGATAATGCAAATCAGGTTTATTTAATTCCTGAAAGACTATACAATTACCGTCAGCGAAAAACAGGGATTACTCTCAGACCGTTTTCAAATACAAACCTTGATATAGTGGAAGCATATCTTGAACGATACACATACATTACATCTGAATATCCTGATTCTGATATATTAATCAAAGACGCCGGACGACATCTTATCGATAATTTTTTGTATTGTTTTATGCGTGCTTTCGAGGAAAACAAAATGGAAATGTACTCGAATGAGTTAAAATCAGCGGCGGATCTCATACGAAATATCGATCGAAGTAAATTTGAACTGCCGCCTGAAACAGAAAATACTGTAAGTCTTATACTCAAAGATTTTCGCTTGTATATTTTGGCGATGAAGCTCCAAAAAACAAGTATATGCTGAATCAATTATAACTTCAAATATAATGAATATGCTGCAAAAAAGCGAATAATGCAACAGTACAACCGGAAAAGAGGTCTTAACAATGGAGTACATATATTCTGTCGTAAATGAAACCAGTGAAAGGGGAGCAGATAGCTTTGGTATTCAGGTTATTTCTCAGTCCTGCGGGTGTTCGACGGTGGTAGAAATTATTCGCGATGTATGCAGTGATGAAAAGAAAATTACACAGCTTGTGGATATGTGTAATACACTGCGGCTTGATTATGTACACTTATATGATGTTATAGATGATTTTCTGAGTGATATTTAGATAAACTCAAATGGTAAAGCCGTACGCAAGACGCGGAGATTTAATAGGGAAATGTTATAGACTACTGTTACAGTATTAGCAGTTCTATTGTAACTATGGGAGGATTGCCACCGAAAAGAGCAACACCGTCGGCATGTCTTTTATCTACTGTTGATTCTCACGGCAATATAATTTCAATATTCTGCGGTTACGGAGATAATCTTACGGCTAAAACATTTCGTTAAGCAGCAATATCGCAATGTAGTACGTTATGTAACCAAAGAATTTACAGAGACAGACTTCTATGACTACCTCGGGCGTCAAATTGAATTCTTATCGGCATCTGATAAAGAAAAATCCCTTGATTATACCGAAAAAACAGAGTATAATGAAAACGGCAAGCCGACCAAAACGTTCAATTCGCTCGGTCAATATACTCAAAATGTTTATGACGAACTCGGAAGACTTGTTACTGCCTACAACTATGCCGGAACGCCCACAACTTACACTTACGATAACCGTGACAGGCTTCTCACACAAACAAGCACTATCGAGGACGGCGTAACTTCAACAATAAAATGCGACTACGGCGAAAACGGAATCTCCGGCACGACATACGAGTACAACCTCTTAGGACAGCAGACGAAATCCACGACAAACGGCAAAAGCGTATGCTATTCTTATAACGCACAGGGAACTCGCACGGCAAAGGTTACGTCTAGCAGGTACACTTCGTACTACCTTGACGCCGCAAATGTCGCAGCAGAAGATATCAACGGAGAGCTGACCTCATATATTCGCGGAATCAATCTTGTTGCGTCGATAAGCGAGGGTGAGACGTATTACTATACGTTCAACGCTCACGGGGATGTAGTGGGACTGGTGGACGAGTCAAATCAGCTTGCGAAATCCTACGACTATGACGCGTTCGGTATTGAGAAAAATCCGTCGGACGAGGACAGCAATCCGTTCAGATACTGCGGCGAGTATTATGATGTCGAGACGGGAACGTATTATCTTAGAGCGAGATATTATGACCCACGGATTGGCAGGTTTACTCAGCAGGACACCCACTGGAACACGTCGAACATGATCTACGGAGACAATCCGCAGAAGATAAACGAGCGTGAAGACAAGCTTGGGCTGAAGACGTACTCGTATGCTCCACAGATTATCGCTGTTGTGCAAAGCGGGAATTTGTATGTCTATGCCGTCGGCAATCCGGTGATGTATGCGGATGAAGACGGCGAGATGGCGAAGCTTATCAAAGCCGCTATCCACGGCGCAATAAACGGTATTATAGCAGCAATGACTTCAGATGCCGAAAATACGACAGACTACGTGGTGGACATAGCGATTGCGTTCGGATCTGGATTTGTTTCTGAATTAAAAAATCCATTACTAGCTCTTGTAATATCAGTTGGCGGTGAAACGCTTAAGTCTTATTTAAATAATGATCTGACCGTTGATAGATTCGAAACAATTTTGTTTGATGCAGCATCTTCATGGCTTCTAGACATGAAAATAGGAGAGTTAACAGAATCAATATTTTCTGTGTTTTCATTATATAGTTCCGACAGTGCGATAGATGTTGATGATGATTTTTTGAATTCGATATTTACTTTTTTGACAGAGGTAACTAATTCAATTATTGGCAAGGAAGTTGAAAATGAGAGCAAAAGAGGATAGTATTGGGCTGAACAAAACACCCAAAATGGTCAGAAAAAAGAATGGTACTTTGTTTTGCTTTTTAATACCCAGCTCTCATAACTCAATTGCATTATGGATATGCGCGGCTGTCCCATTCTTCATTTTACCATTAAGTTATATTTATGATATACCTATATTGAGTGAATCGACCTTTTTAGTCATAGCCATATTAATGGGGTTAAGTCTTCTGACGTTTTGTTATTTGAATTATAGCGGTATGTATATAACCAAAAGGAAGTTTGTTTTTTATCAAAATTATTTGATAACATTAATGGTCAATATGTCTAAAGTCGAGGGTATATTCATAATCGACGCAACGGATTACAGAAGAACACATGGTTATATTTATTATCAGGATGAAAACACCAAGGAAAGAATGAGCATGATTATCCTAGTGCGAAAAGTCAATAAGTATATGACATCAAGATACTATCACAGCGGAGAGTTTCAAAAATGGTTTCCTCACCTCGTAATGGCAAAATGTATGTATGACGAAGACTTTCTCGCAGAACTGCTCAAAATCAATCCAGAAATTCGAGTTATAAACAAAACTATGCGTGAGTTAAAAACACCTTCCTCGGGAACTGACAAAAAATAATAATTAAACTCAATTAATTTTTCAAAACCTATTGCAATCTTATCCATTTTATGGTATTATACTTGTAGGTTAGTTATAGACCATTCTTTTAGGTGATTTCAAAGGTAAGTCTCTAACCCAAAAATCTGTCTGAATTTCTCAGGCAGATTTTTCTCTTATATATAAATTTCACCTCAATTCAATTATTAAGAATCCGTCTCTCAGTTCATATGGAGTTTACAACTATCATCCGTTGGTCTGTGTCTGGAATTTTTGGTTGCTCTTATTTTTATCTCAAGCTCTTGCTCAAATATCGTTGCTTTATCAGTTCGTTTTGCATATGCTAGTGAAACAAACCATTGCTATCATTCTGTTTTTTATAAAGTGAATTCATAAATTTTCCCACACCTACAACACAATGCTCACTATGTACCCCACCTCCACCACTCTCACGTAGGAGGCGCGGTTTTCTCTTGTGTATTTCGCTTTCAGTTCGGGACAGATCTTCTTAACCATCTGACCGCCAACGGAGCCGGCTTCACGGGATGTGAGGTTGCCGTTGTAACCCTTCTGAAGGTTTACGCCGACTTCGCTTGCTGCCTGCATCTTGAACTGCTCCATAGCAGCCTTTGCTTCGGGAACTACGATCTTGTTGCTATTGTTGTTGTTAGCCATTTTTGTACTCCATTCAAAATATTTATTCTTGCAGAGCGTTTTCACCGTCGCTGTTGCGTCGACTTCTGTGCTCTACGCTAATATTATGAACCCGATGTGTGAATATTATGAATGGTATTTATTTCATGCCGTGCGTTATAGTTTTATCAGCTTTTTCAGACTCAGCGATTTCTTTGTCGGCTTTTTGTACAGCCTGAGAACGCTTTCGGGATTGCTCACGGAAACAAATCCTACGTCGTCGGTGAGACAAAGTCCGTCTACTGCCGTGAAGTTTGCGAATTTTGCCTTGATTTCGTCAACCATGTCCTTCGTTACCGCGCCGCTTCTTCCCGTGAGGTACATTACTCTCGCCGTCGGATATTTTTCCGCTGTGGATATTGCTTCGTTCACCGTGCCTTCAGTCTCCAGCGGAGCGAATTCGAGCAGCTTTTGATTTTTGTCGAGCAGCGTCACATAAATCCTCTCGTCTCTGCAAACCTTTATGAACCAGTCGTACAGTATGACAAGGTCGTATATGCTCATATTGTCCGCGGATTTGTACTGCTCAAGCATTTCCGCGCCTGTTTCGGGATAGAGCGAGAGGATATAGTCCGCACTTTTCTCGCCGATTCCTTTGACAGTGAGAAGCTCTTCGCGTGGCGCGGTGAAAACTCCGTCGAGGGAGCCGAACTTTTGCAGGAGCAGATGAGCAGTCTCGTTTGTGTCTCCGCGCGGAATTACGTCATACAGAAACTGCTCGAGCACCTCGTGCGGCTGATACCCGAGAAATCCTCTAACCGAAAACCGCTCGCGCATTCTCTGCCTGTGTCCCGAATGAATGCTCTTTTCACCTGCCATAACCGCTTTACCTCCGCATACGATATACAGCTTGATTATAGCATAATATCAACGCGGTATCAATAACTAACGGTGCATCTTTTTCAGGCTTTTGGCGGCGCTGTTTCGCTTTTTGCCGATGAGCGAGCCTACCACACCTGCCGGAAGGATGAGCAGCATGAAAACAGCTTTCATAGGCAGCTCGACGGACGACGCGGGGAAGGGAACATACGAGAGGGACAGTGTGAGCATTGCAGATATCACACCGGAAACCAGTCCCGACAGAATACCGTCGCCCGAGAGCTTGACAGCCGCTATTCCCGCCGAAGACGCTCCGAGATACAGCGCGCAGAGAGACAGCGGAGTTATAAGTCTTGCCGGGTCTTCGGCTGAAACGGCAATCGCGCAGAAAATCAGGAGCAGAACAGCGGACACCACTAGCCATACGGACTGAGCAAGAAGACATGACACGAGAAATCCTCTTTCATGCGTTGGCTTTTTCATTTAAGATATATCCGGAATCAGATTTTTTATTAACCGAACCGGAATCTCCTTTCGCTTGTCTTTTCACTGCATTATATTTCGTGCCGAGAGGAAAAATAACCTCTGTGAGCAAAGAAAAAACGACCGCCCACATAGAGCAGCCGCTTTGTTTTCGGTTATCAGTCAGCGTCCTCGGCGTGAACGTCTACATTGCGTACAGCGGAGCGGAGGATTCTGATTTTGTTGCGTTCGTTGCTTGTTTCGATGGTAACGGTTTCGTCCTTGATGGAAACTATCTTGCCGATAACGCCGCCGATGGTTGTAACCTCGTCTCCGACTTTAAGATTGTTTCTCATATCAGTGGATTCTTTTTCCTGCTTCTTCTGAGGGCGGTACATGAAGAAATAGAAAACCGCTATCATGGCAGCGAGCATAACAAGAGTGGTTATGGCGTTTACCTTGCCGGAAGCGGCAGCAGCATCTGTAGCGGCAGCTTCAAGATAATAGTACATTTTTTTCTCCCTTGAATTTTATCTGAAATTTTATCCTTATAATTATATAATAAATCCGCGGTATATGCAAGATTTTTCCTGTCGAATTAATAATAATTTAAATATTTCCGCGATATCACCTAGGTTACTCTGAATAATAACCTTAAATCAGAGGCTACCTAATCCTTCCGAATGCTCCGAGGAGTGAGATAAGCTCAAGATATTTTTCCGCCGATATCTCCCCGCCGGAGCCGCAAGCCCATGACGAGCCGTATTGTTTGTGTATCTCGCCGACTTCGGTGTAAATCTCCATAGGAGACGAGCCCTCGACCCACTTCACACCAAGTCCGCCGAGCACACGTATCTTGTCCCCGTATTTTAAGAGGTATTCTTTTGCCGAGTCCGGCGCATACCATCCGTCATATCCGAGAAGAATCGCGTTCTCAATGTCCCCGTCCATGCGTATCGTCGGGAGAGCTTTCGATTTTATATCTCCGTATGCCGCGATAACGTCAGCTCCGCTCTCTTCCGCAAAGGCAATGTCGTCCGAAGAATCCGTTATTATTCCGAATCCCCGCGGTGAAAAATCCTTGTGCGAGATATATTCAAGCAGTCTCCTTTTTCCGCCAAAGTCGAACAGGCGCATATCCGCGAAAATCACATCCGACATTGTTCTCTCCGAGAGGGAAACAAGCGTGTCTATGTAGTGCTCCGGCGTGTCCCAAAGCTCATCCCCGCGCCGCCATATCAGGGTTTCGGTGTGCGTGCGTGAGACAAACGGCTCGAATATTACCGCTTTTTTCCCCTCTCCGCGAAGAAAGCTTATAAAATATTCCTTGTTTAAATCCATGAAATCCCAAATCTCCGAAAAATAATTAAATCGTACATAATTATACAGTATAAAATATAAAAAATCAACTGTCGGAATGATAAACTTCGCTTTCCGCCGTGTAATAATGCAGAATTTATGCCTTATAATAAGTTAACACTTGATTATTGTCAGAGGGTGATGTATAATATAAAAATAAAGTATACTCAAACGGAGGAAAACATCATGCTTGATATAAAGATAGAAAAAGTTAAAACACCGAAAGTTAAGCCGGACTACAGCGCACTCGGATTCGGCAAGTATTTCACGGATCATATGTTCCTCATGAACTATTCCGAGGACAAGGGCTGGCACGACGCGAGAATCGTACCCTACGGACCTATACCGCTTGATCCCTCGACAATGGTGTTCCACTACGCGCAGGAGCTTTTTGAAGGACTCAAGGCTTACAGAACCTCCGACGGAAATGTTCAGCTGTTCAGACCGCAGTGCAATGTTGAGAGAATGAACAACACCTGCAAGAGACTCTGCGTTCCCACTATCGACCCCGACGACGCGCTTCAGGCTATCGAGACAATAGTTGAAGTCGACAAGGACTGGGTTCCCTACGAATACGGTACATCGCTCTACATCCGTCCGTTCATCATCGCTACAGACCCGCACCTCGGAGTACATCCGTCAAAGACTTACATCTTCTGCATAATCCTCTCTCCCGTAGGCTCATACTATGCTGCCGGAATCAACCCCGTTAAGATTATGGTCGAGAGAGAATACGTTCGCTGTGTAAAGGGCGGCACGGGCATTGCAAAGGCAGGCGGAAACTACGCGGCTTCTCTCATCGGTCAGAAGAAAGCGGACGAGATGGGATACGCTCAGGTGCTCTGGCTCGACGGCGTACACAGAAAGTACATTGACGAAGTAGGCGCGATGAACATATTCTTCGTAATAGACGGCGTGGTTGTAACTCCCGACCTCACCGACGGCAATATTCTCCCCGGTGTAACAAGACGTTCGTGCATTGAACTCCTCAAGAGCTGGGGTATGCCGGTTGAAGAGCGCAAGGTTTCCATAGACGAGGTTCTAGAAGCGCATGACAACGGACACCTTAACGAGGCATTCGGTACGGGAACTGCGGCTGTAATTTCTCCCGTAGGCGAGCTTTACGACAACGGCAAGAGCTACGTCATCAACAACAACGAAATCGGACCTGTCGCAAAGAAGCTCTACGATACTCTCACGGGTATTCAGTGGGGTAAGATAGAGGACAAGCTCGGCTGGACAGTCAAGATTAAGTAATTATTCAAAACGCAATACAAATCCGCTTTGTGACAGCTCATGAGGCGGATTTTTGCTGTCACAGAGGGGAAAACACGGCATAAACTGGTATAGACTAATAAATTTCAGCGGAGGGCAGCTTATGTTTACGGTTTATGACGGATATTCACCTATAAAAATGAAAGGCAGGCACATATTTTTCGCGGGAGCTAACACTGACGGCGGCTTTGTCAGCTCATACGATACCATTGCAAATGAAAAGGAATGCGAGAGGGTCTACATAATCAAAGGCGGCTCGGGAAGCGGAAAGAGCACTCTCATGCGAAATATCGCGAAAAAAGCGGAGAAAAACGGATTCGGCGTTGAGTATTACCTGTGCGGATCTGACGCGGACTCTCTCGACTGCATAAAGCTGGACGGCAGAATAGCGGTGCTTGACGGAACCTCCCCCCACGTCAGAGAAATGTCATACCCTGGAGCGGCGTCCGAGCTTATTGACGTAACTCCTTTCTGGGACATATCCGCGCTTGAAGCAAAACGGGAGGAAATCACCGCACTGTGCGAGAGAAAAACGGAAGCGTATTCTTCGGCATATAGACTTCTCGGCGCGGCGGGACTTGTGAACAGAGCATCGGTATCTCTCGCGTCAAGGATGTACCTCTTCGATAAGGCTGACGCGTTCATCACAAGACTGCTCTCCCGCCTGCCGAAAACCAAGGAAGAGGGAAGCGTCATCGCGGAATATTACTCCCACGCCGTCACGATGAAGGGAATGTACCGTACCGATTCACTCTCACGCTTCGGGGAGCTGTCGTATACTGTCGAGAACATCATGAACACCGCTCAGATTTTCATGCGCCGTCTTGCGGATAAACTCGTGAAATGCGGGCAGAAAATCATCATCACCAGAATACCGCTGTCAGGGGAAATATCGGGAATATTCATCGCTGAGCACGGCATCTCGGTAACGGTAGGCGAGAAAACTGACGAGACGCGGGGCATTAACCTGATGAGATTCATAGACCGCGACATAATGAAAGCAGAGCGGGGAAGGATGAAACTGTATTCTTCACTACTTGAATCCGCCGAAAACGAGGCTGTGTCCCTTCTTGCCGGAGCAGCGGAAGCTCATTTCAAAATCGAGGGAATATACGTCTCCGCAATGGATTTTGAGCGGCTTGAGAAGTACGGTAATGCTGTCTGCACGGATATCATGAAAAGACTAAAGGATACTCTGAACTAATCGGATTTTTGCGATAAAAGGCTAAAATATAGG
>ERZ779861.4761-NODE-4761-length-9896-cov-2.619144_pt1 | contig 9896 bp, 10 predicted proteins | sample MGYA00511558_ERZ779861 | MGnify/ENA primary metagenome ERZ779861 (study PRJEB29588, sample SAMEA2163432) | human gut metagenome | biome: human gut; feature: human-associated habitat; material: faeces | place: Denmark | collected 2008/2010 ... | reverse complement strand
CGGTGTGTCACCGTTTTTTACCTCAACGGCTTTCTGTAAAATGATCGGACCGGTATCGGTTCCCTCATCTACAAAATGAACGGTTGCACCAGTTATTTTTGCACCTCTGGCAAGAACCGCCTCATGCACCTTCAACCCATAATATCCGGTTCCGCAAAAAGACGGAATCAATGCCGGATGGATATTGATGATTTTATTCGGATAGGCATCCACCATAATCTTCGGAATCACAACCAGACATCCGGCAAGTACCACCAAATCCACCTTGTAAGACTGAATTTTTTCCAGAAGCGCCTCGTTAAATGCATCTCTCGTCTCATAGGACTTCGGTGATATACAGACTGCATCGATTCCCTTCGCTTTGGCACGCTCCAATGCATAAGCTCCTGCGTTATTACTGATGACTACGGAAATTTCTGCATTGGTAATTGTACCTTGATCAATGGCATCCATAATGGCCTGCAGGTTGGTGCCGCCCCCGGATACCAGAACTGCCATCTTTAGCATAATTCGACTCCCTTTTCTCCCGCTTCAATATGGCCAATGATGTACGGTGTCTCACCAGCCGCTTTAATGGCATCCATTGCAACATTGACATCTTCCGGATTCACTGCCACGATCATACCGATACCCATATTATAAGTATTGTACATCATCTTTTCTTCAATATTTCCGGTCTTTGCCATCAAGGTGAAAATCGGCGGAATCGGATAGCTGTCCTTCGTAATCACAGCCTTTACGCCGTCTTTGAGCATACGCGGAACGTTCTCATAAAATCCACCCCCTGTGATATGGCTGCAGGCTTTAATCTTCACACCCGCTTCTTTCACACTGCGAAGTGCCTTTACATAAATCTTGGTCGGTGCGATCAGTGCCTCACCCAGAGTTTTACCCAGCTCATCATAGTAAGTATCCAAAGATTCTTTCGTCATCTCAAATACTTTACGAACCAGCGAAAAACCATTGCTATGCACACCGGAAGAAGCGATACCCACCAAAACATCCCCTGCACACAAATCTTTTCCTGTAATCAGGTCTTTTTCGTCTACGATACCAACTGCAAATCCAGCCAGATCATATTCATCTTCCGGATAAAATCCGGGCATCTCCGCAGTCTCACCACCGATTAAAGCCGCACTGGACTGTTCACAGCCCTCTGCCACACCCTTCACGATCTGAGCGATCTTCTCCGGATAGTTCTTTCCACAGGCAATATAGTCCAGGAAAAACAATGGTTCTCCTCCTGCACAGGCAATATCATTGACACACATTGCGACACAGTCAATCCCCACGGTATCATGCTTGTCCATCAGAAATGCCAACTTCAGCTTCGTGCCGACACCGTCTGTACCGGAAACCAACGTCGGTTTCTCCATCTCTTTAAACTTTTCCATTGAAAATGCACCGGAAAATCCTCCGATATTTGTCAATACCTCGGGACGCATCGTCTTCTTAATATGCTCTTTCATCAGTTCCACTGACTTGTAACCAGCTTCAATGTCCACACCTGCGTTCTTGTAATCCATCTTCATCCTCCTAATAAGCAGTATCTCATCTTAATCTGCCACATAAAATTTTTTCAAATTGCTTTATTTGCTGTAATTCTTATATCCGACTTCCTGCAGCTTTGCATCTTTTTCCACAACCTGATCTTTCAGTTCCGCTGCATAATCTTTCAGTTTCCTGAGCAGTTCCGGATCCGAAGTTGCCAGAATCTTTGCAGCCAGAATTCCTGCGTTCGCTCCGCCGTTAATTGCCACAGTTGCCACCGGAATGCCGCTTGGCATCTGAACGATGGAATACAAAGAATCACGTCCTCCTAAAGAAGTGGTATGCATCGGAATTCCGATTACCGGCATCGGGAAAATCGCTGCACACATACCTGGAAGATGAGCTGCCATACCAGCGCCTGCGATGATTACTTTGAACCCTTTTTCCTCTGCACTTTTTGCATACTCAAAGAATACATCGGGCTCTCTGTGTGCGGAGATAATTGTCATCTCATAATCGATTCCAAACTTCTCCAGCATATCTGCTGCCTTACTCATAACAGGCATATCAGAATCGCTTCCCATTACAATACCTACTTTTGCCATGATTGCTCTCCTTTTCTCATAACTATTCATTAGAATTACTTATAAGTAAATTTTATCAATTCACCTCTACTTATAAGTTATTTTACTGAACTGGTAACTGGTTGTCAACTGCTATTTCAGCTGCCCTACATCTTTTTCAAATTTTGTCAAATGCCTCATTCAATTCCAGGGTTCCCGGCAGAACAAATCTTCCGTCCCTCAAAATCTCTGTCATAGTTCCATCCTCCCGCTCCACGACAATACTTCCCAGTTCATCGTAAGGAATTGTGATATCCGTATGACACCCAAAATATGCCTTTGCCACATCCGATTTTCTCAAAATCGAAACTTCATTGTCTCTTGCAATAATTTCTTTTCCATCCGGGTTATACACAGGCGTATCCTCCTGCCAGCTGTAACAGGTATCACCGAATGCAAAGTGGGGTCCCATCTTCTCGGCAATCAAAATCGGCAGCTTTTCCGCTATCTGATACTTTTTAGCCATCACATAAGCAGTTGTATTCGTTCCGATGGCAAACTCACCCATCGGTATGGTCTTGTGATGATACAGGATGTTTTCCAATATATACCTGCGGTTTTCCGCTTCCTCTGGAAAGTTCTTACAGGAATAATTCGTTATCATCCCATCAGTTATCTCAAGTTCCAGATCTACATAGTTCAATTCTTCCAGATAAACCTTGCTCACATGAAGAATTCCGTTCGTTCCTGTAAGAAGCGGAGAAGTAAACACCTCTCCTACTGGTATATTGACATCCGCTACACAATTCTCAAAATTCGTCTGCTTCTTTGGGTCTTCAAGCTTATGAAACTGAACGGTCAGATTTGTCCGATTTCCGTTCATTCCCCGTATATGCGCCCTGCATCCCTGATCCAGAACATCAATGATACACTGCTGAATCCGCTGATATTTCTGATAATCCAAGGTATTGATCTTTACTGTCTCACGAAAAATTTCTTCAAAATTCCCACCGATCGCCGGAACCGGATAGGCTATAATTGTAAAACTGCGTTCCTCACCCTTGATATAGCGATTGACAATCTGCCCTGCCTCATTGTCATACTGTACCTGAAGCTTCTGCTGTTCCTCAGAATAGGCAAGTGCCTCCCCGCAGGGTTTGGGCTCAAAGGGAGTGCTGCCGAAGATCTCCATACAGGCCGGACCGCCGTGAACCGCTGCCAGTTCCCGGTATTTTTCATAAGCAGTCTGCAGCGCTCTGAGCTTCCTTGTGACAAAATCTTTATCCAGAAAAAGGGCGGCATCATTTCTATGATCAAAGTCAAACTGGGGATTTGGAACCGCACCATAATAACCGATGCGTCCATGACGGCTCTTCTGTACCACATGAACTGCAGAACGGTAAATGGTTGCCCGGAGTCCCATATCTTCAAACTGGCGGATCGCCGCTCTTACCAAACGTTCAAATCCCAACGTGTAACGAATATTAACCGTCCTCTTCTTCTCAAGGGGCTTATGTCCATTGAGAAATCCGATCCGGTATCCTTCTGTGAAGGTACGCGCCATATCTTTGATTTCTTTTTCAGAAAGTGTATTCAGAAATGCTGCCGTTCTCTCCTCATTATCTGTCACATATTCTCCGAATCGATAAAGATACCGAAGATCGGATAAATCAGCATTCCTGATCAGGTCCACAGCAAAATTATCTTCCGGGTCCACCTGACTTTTCACATTTAATTCCATCAGATCATCTGCATAATCACTGACGTACCAATAGATGCTCTCTTTCAGATATTTTACTTCCGGATAAGGAGCATCTGCAAACATACGGTAAATCTCAAGAAACAACTCCAGAACAATCACCATATCCCAGATTCGCTGCTCACAGGCAAATACGATCATGCCCCGCAGTTCCGCATAAAGAAAGCTGAAAATCTGTCCATACTCCTGCCCAAACCGCTTGACTGCATAAGCAGGATTCCCGTAACAGTTACCATAATATTCCGGTAAAATCTCTGCGTACATCCTCCGGTTATAATCCTGCATCTGCTCCAGAGTCATGCATTCAAACTGCTTTGCTTCCACGGCACGGCGATATTCATCCATGAATACCAGATATTTCGCTTCGTGTAGAAAAAAACTTCTGAATGGTTCTGCCACTTCCTCTTCTTCCCGAATCTGGCAGACCCTTTCCATCGATAACGCATAGCGCTCTTTCAATAATTCGTCCATCTTTCACCTCACCACACCAATCTATCTCACTGCATTCAGGAAATTCCTGTCAGAAAAATACCCAACCAGAGAACTGCCAGAATGCCGCTTGCAAGCGAACCAACAATACTGTACCGATGATTTACTTTTTTTTCAGAGAAACTTTTAATTCCCAAATAAAAGCCATAAGCGGACAGTAAAAAAGAAAACAGCCCCATCGCCCCCAGATAATTACCGCCCCGTCCTTCAAATACAAAGGAAATAATGGATGCGACCACCAAAAAGCCAAGAGAAACAGCAGCCGCTATCGTTGCTTCCACGCCTCCTTTTGCATTTGCATCCGGTGCAAAGGAGTATTTATACTTTTTCATATCGTATCCTCCTGAATTTATCACAGATCAGGAACAACACATATCCCAGTGCCGAACCAATGGTATTCAACAGCAAATCATCCACATCAAAGCATCCCACCTTACATACCAGCTGAATCGTCTCAACGGTCAGACTTAAAGCAAAACCCAGAAACGTTACCAACCAGAATCGTTTCATATTCCGATGCATCACAGGCAAAATAAAACCTAACGGGAGAAAACCGATTACATTGCCCCCAAGATTCAGAAACGACGCCATCCATCCTACAGCCTGACGATGACGCCAGAATCTGCAGATTTCCCGAAACGGCACCAAATTATAACGATAATCCTGATTCTGAAATTCCCGCCTGCCATACCCTTCTGACAGAAACAACAGATAAATCAGTGCAAGTATATAAATCACAAACAAAAATCGCCCCAGAAGGCGAATTACCTTTTTCGTCTCTGCTTTCAAACCTTGTCCTTTCATATATACGTAGAACTGACTCTGAAAAATTGGGGAGCGCCGTGTTCATCAGCAACTGTCCTCAATGATTCAGAGTCAGTTTCACTGCGGGAAACGCTGTCAAACTGCTTCCCGCCTAAAACATAATCTCGCTTTTCCGTTTCAGGAGCCTTGCTCCACTCACGATTATCAGAATTCCGGCTGCCAGTCCGGTTACCAGTACGACAATCCCAAGTGCAATATTTCCGCCTCCGACTGTACTCATCGTCTTATAGGTCTTCTCACTCATATACACACGCTCCTTTTGATTACTTCACTCCGTACTGTTCATAATACGCATCAATGGACACTTTCATCGCATCATCTATAATAATCTGTCCTTTACATGGTTTATTATACAGTGCCTCAATAACTTCTGCCATACTTACAATCGCATGTGCCGGGAACCCGTACTTTTCCTGAATCTCTTCCAGTGCACTTTTTTCACCCTTGCCCCGCTCCATGCGGTTTAAGGACACCATCAGACCTTTAATTTCCACATCTCCCTGTGCCTGGATAATCGGAAATGTTTCTTCAATTGATTTGCCGGAAGTCGTCACATCCTCAATAATCACCACACGGTCTCCGTCTTTGATCTGGCTGCCCAGAAGAATTCCGGTATCTCCATGATCCTTTACCTCTTTCCGATTGGAACAATAGCGGATATCAACTCCATATAACTCACTGATTGCCATGGTTGTTGCCACGGAAAGCGGGATTCCCTTATATGCAGGTCCAAACAACACATCAAAATCCAGACCGTAATTATCATGGATTGCCTTCGCATAATACTCACCCAGCTTCCGAAGCTGTGTACCTGTCACATAAGCACCTGCATTCATAAAAAACGGAGACTTTCTTCCGCTCTTCAATGTAAAATCTCCGAATTTCAGCACCTGGCTGTCTACCATAAACTCTATAAACTCCTGCTTGTATGCTTCCATAATTCTTAATGCTCCTTTATTTTACTGGGTTTCCAAATATCTTTTACATTTTACCATAAATTTGTAAAACTTTCAATTTATTCTCCTGATAAGCTGTATATTTGTCATTTGTGCTCATCCGGTATGTACCAGAAAGAATCTACCGTACCGCTCCAATCAATTCACAGATATCCGCAACCTGATTTTTCTTCATATACGCTTCGATTCCCTCCACAACTTCCACTGTTGTATATGGATTAATAAAATTCGCAGTTCCAACGGAAACGGCAGTTGCCCCGGCAAGAATAAATTCCAGTGCATCTTCTGCTGTGGTAATTCCGCCCATACCGATAATCGGCACTTTTACAGCCTGCGCCACCTGATAAACCATACGCACCGCGATCGGCTTCACAGCCGGACCTGACATTCCTCCGGTTTTATTGGCAATCGCAAAAGTCCTCCGGTTGACATCAATCTTCATACCGGTCAATGTATTGATCAAGGATAAAACGTCTGCACCTCCGGCCTCAGCTGCTTTTGCCATAACCGTAATATCTGCCACATTTGGGGAAAGTTTCATAATCACCGGCTGTTTCGCATATTTTTTCACTGCTCTGGTAATCGCTTCCACTGCTTTCGGGTCTTGCCCAAACGCAATCCCCCCCTCTTTGACATTGGGACAGGAGATATTAATCTCCAGCATATCCACATCCTCATCAGCCAGACGTTCCACAACCTCGCAGTAATCCTCTGTTGTCTTGCCGCATACATTCACAATAATCTTCGCATCATACTGCTTTAAGAATGGAATATCCCTCTGGCAAAATACATTAATCCCGGGATTCTGTAAACCAATCGCATTCAGCATCCCTCCATGTACTTCAGCGATACGCGGAGTCGGATTTCCCGGCCACGGTACATTGGCAACACCTTTGGTTACCACCGCTCCGAGACGGCTCAAATCTATAAATTCACTGTATTCTGCTCCGGACCCAAAGGTTCCGGATGCTGTCATCACCGGGTTTTTCAATTCCACACCGGCAAGATTCACTTTTGTATTCATCAAAGTTCCACCTCCGAAGCCTTAAATACGGGACCATCCTTGCAGATACGCTTATTATGCACATGAGAATGTGCATCCACATCTTTCGACTGACACACACACGCCAGACAGGCACCTACTCCACATGCCATCTTTTCTTCCATAGAGATATAGCACTCCATCTTTTGTTCCTGGGCAAATGCCTTGATTGCCCGAAGCATCGGAGTCGGACCGCAGGCAAAGATGATATCTCCGGCAAGCGCCTGCCCGCGGACCGCATCCAGAACATTTCCCTTTATTCCTATACTTCCATCCTCTGTTGCAATAAAAAGAGCACCCGCCTGCTCCAATTCCTCTTTCAGGAAAAGATTCTTATCCCGGTATCCTACAATGATTTTCTTATCTGCGTCCAGCTGTTTTGCTGTCTCCAGCATCGGAGGAATTCCGATTCCTCCTCCCATCAGAAACACGGTCTTTCCTTCCGCCAAGGATAGCGGAAATCCATTTCCCAACGGTCCCAGCACGGAGATTTTGTCACCTGCTTTTTTCGCTGAAAACTCTTTTGTACCTTTGCCCGCAACCCGGTAGACGATTCTGAGACGCCCCCCGTCTTTATCAATCTCGCACAAGCTAATCGGTCTCGGCAAAAGTCTTGCCCCATCCTGACAATACAGGGAGATAAACTGCCCCGGTTTTGCATCAGCCGCAATTGTTTCCGTCTGAAGCCACATGCTGTAGATCCCTGCCGTCAGCTCTTCCTGAGAGAGGACGGTACACCATTCTTTTCTTTTCATTTTGCCGCCTCCAGTGCACCATTGATATCAGCAACCATATTCAGCACCGCCTGTCTGGACGCATCGGCAAAATGTTCCGCTCCAAAGGATGCATAAGCCTCCTGGCGATATGCTGCGATAATTCCCCTGGAAGAATTTACGATTGCACCAAGACCATCTTCATTAAAGAAATGAACCAGATCTTTTCCCTGACCGCCCTGCGCACCGTAACCCGGCACCAGAATAAAGGATTTCGGCATCACTTTACGCAGCACTTTTCCCTGCTCCGGATAGGTTGCTCCAACCACGGCACCCACATAACTGTATTCTTCTCCCATTAATTCTTCTGCCCAGGATGCAACCTTCTCGCCGACCAACTCATAAAGCGGGCCATCCACAAGCTGATCCTGAAAATCACCGCTGGACGGATTGGACGTCTTCACCAGGATAAACAATCCTTTCTTTTCCTCTTTGCAGACTTTCATGAATGGCTTCACACTGTCCGCTCCCATATAAGGATTCAACGTTGCAAAGTCCTCGTGGAATCCGGAACATGTATTGCTGCCCACCTGAACTTTGCCCAGATGCCCTACCGCATATGCCTCTGATGTAGAACCAATATCGCCGCGCTTAATATCACCGATCACCACCAGTCCTTTTTCCTGACAGTAGCTTACCGTTTTCTCATATGCTTTCATTCCCTCGATCCCAAACTGTTCATACATGGCAATCTGCGGCTTCACCGCCGGAATCAGATCATAGGTTGCATCTATAATTGCCTTGTTGAACTGCCAGATTGCTTCTGCGGCACCCTCCAGAGTCTCACCAAAATCATCAAATGCTGCTTTTTGCACATGTTCCGGAACGTACGAAAGCATTGGGTCCAGTCCCACAACAATCGGAGCCTTCGTCTTTTTAATATTTGCTATCAGTTTGTTTATCATAATGGGTTTCTCCTTATCTAATTTGACTGTTTTTCTTTCTGACTTTATCTGTTTTGCAGATACCAATGCGGTCGTTTTTCACGCTCCAGCATTTTCCGGCAGTTCCTGATAAATTACCTCTCCGCCGCAGATCGTATATCTGACTTTACCATTCACTTTCTTCCCCGCAAAGGGTGTATTCTTACCCTTTGACACAAATGCTGCCGGATCAATCACATATTGGGCATCCGGATCAATAATTACAATATCTGCATCTTTTCCTTCCGCAAGAGAGCCTTTTGTTTCCTGATGAATCACCTTCGCGGGATTATAACTCATTTTCTCTGCCATCTGCATCGGTGTAATGATTCCCGTCTTTACGAGTTCCGTAATCGTCAATGCCACACTGGTCTCCAGACCGACGATTCCAAACGGTGCATGTTCCATATCCTGCGCTTTCTCTTCCCTGCTGTGGGGTGCATGGTCTGTACTGATGATCTCGAATACATCCTCCTTCAGCCCACGGCGCAGATATTCCAGATCTTCCTTTGTGCGAAGCGGCGGATTCATCTTATAGTTCGTATCACCTTGCACCATATCTTCACTTGTCAAAGTAAAATGATGCGGGCATACTTCTGCAGTTACCTGAACCCCGGCTTCCTTTGCCGCCTTCACCATCGTGTAACAATTTTTCGTGGAACAATGGCAAAGATGAAGCGGTACTCCAACTTCCTGTGCCAGCAAAATATCTCTGGCAACAATCACATCCTCCACGGAATTGCTGATTCCCGGAAGTCCCCATGCCCTGGATACCTCATCCGCATTCATACAGCCGCCCTGTACCAGATTCCGATCCTCACAATGTGCAAAAACCGGAAGATGATTCTCCTTCGCAAGCTGCATAGCCTCTTTGTAGACGTTTGCATCCATTACCGACTTGCCATCTTCAGTGATAGCGGGAATCCCTGCCTTTGCCATTCCTGCAATATCGGAAGGTTCTTCCCCTTTCATTCCCTTTGTAACGCAGCCGGACTGCAATACCTGAATCGGTGTAACATGTTTTGCTTTCACATGTACATAACGGACTCTGTCCGGGGAATCAATCGGCGGGTTT
>ERZ779861.4744-NODE-4744-length-9937-cov-2.526412_pt1 | contig 9937 bp, 8 predicted proteins | sample MGYA00511558_ERZ779861 | MGnify/ENA primary metagenome ERZ779861 (study PRJEB29588, sample SAMEA2163432) | human gut metagenome | biome: human gut; feature: human-associated habitat; material: faeces | place: Denmark | collected 2008/2010 ... | reverse complement strand
AGTCGCTCATTGACCGCTGTACGGCAAATCTGCTGAACGGATATATGCGAAGCGGTTTTTGCGGCAAGGCACCGACGCTGAGAGATTTCTATGAAGAACTCAAAGTACAGCCGGAACCCGAAGCAAAGGATATTGCGCTGTCGCTTGAACTCTTTACAAGCGGTAGCCTTGATACCTTTGCGGGTGAAACCAATGTAGATACCAAGAACCGCCTGATCTGCTATGACATCCACGATCTCGGCAGAGCCTTGATGCCTATCGGAATGCTTGTGGTGCTTGATAATATCCTCAACCGAATCACCGCAAACAAGGCGCGGGGCAGAAAGACTTATATCTTTATCGACGAAATCTATCTCCTTTTCAAGCATGAGTACTCGGCGAACTTTTTGTTCACGCTTTGGAAGCGTGTCCGTAAGTACGGTGCGTTCATTACGGGCATTACGCAAAATGTCGAGGATCTTCTGCAAAGCCATACGGCAAGAACCATGCTGGCAAACTCCGAACTTGTGGTCATGCTCAATCAGGCGGCGACGGATCGCGAAGAACTGGCAAGTCTGATGGGAATTTCGGATTTGCAGATGGGGTATATCACGAATGTAGATGCAGGACACGGACTTGTCAAGATCGGTGGGGCATTGGTGCCTTTCGTGAACAAGGTGCCGAAGGATACAAGGCTCTATGCCTTGATGACAACCAAATTCGGTGAATGAATAATCGCTTTGGGCGGCAGCAATGCCGCCCGTTTTTTATGGAGGAAGATTGTGAGTAAAGAAAAACTCTATATTGTTTCTCTGTCAGGCGGAAAGGATTCTACGGCAATGCTTTTACGCTTGATAGAAGAAAAGCGCCCGATTGATCGGATTCTGTTCTGTGATACCGGGCTTGAATTTCCGCAAATGTATGACCACCTGAATAAGCTGGAGCAGTATATCGGCAGAAAGATTACCCGCTTGAAGGCGGAATACAGCTTTGAGTATTACTTTTTGGAATATATGCCGAAACGAAAAAATCCCGGATTGCGGCAATACACGGGAAACAGTTGGGCAGGACCGAATAATCGGTGGTGCACAGGACGGCTGAAAATCAATGTGGTACCAAGTGGCCGTCGCAAAGCGATGTCACCGTGATAAACATAATCTTCCGGGAGGCAGAGCAATGACATTCCGAACTTATACGAAAAAGGGTGTGTTCTTTCATGCCGTCTATATTGCCATTCTGACGGTCTCCGGCATTCTGGCGGTATACAGTGCGGTGTTTGGCGCATTGCATATCAGCTGTAAAGAAGATAAGATTGCACTCGGCTTTACCGTTTTCTTTGCTTTGCTGATCATTTCCGTTGACTTCTTTGAATGCAGAGCAATGGGTGCAAGGATATATACAAATGCTGAAGGAATCGGCGTCAGACGATTCGGAAAAACAAAGGTTTTTATAAAATGGAGCGAAATCAAGGAAGTCGGCACAGGAAACATTCCTACGCCGTTTGGAAGCAAGCAACGGATCTATTTTTGCGACAGAGTACTTGATGAGAAAGAAAAATCCGATTTGATCATATTAAAATATCATACGGTTCATTTTTCTTATATTCCGAAAGAGTGTTGCGAAAAAATAAGTGAGTTGCTGCCCGTTCCGATGACAGAGGAGATGAAAGAAAAGTATGTCAGATAAAGTGAGGAAGGAAAAGATCAGCGACGCACGGGCTTTCTACATCGGGGTCCTTTTGGCAGTGGCATCGGTTCAGATCGTTTTGAAGGTGTTCACAACGCTCGTGCCGGATGTGCAAAGCCAGGTCTTATCTCGCATTACAGAGGGAATCATGCTGATTTTTGCAGTGATGTTTGCTCTGCGAACAACCTTTGTTCAGCCGTGGTTTGGGTTAAAAATCGAAAAATCGAATGTCAGAAGAACGGTTTTGACCTGTATTTTGATTGCGGTGGGAATTATTGTTCTTTTTATCGCCGCAAGACTTGTGCTTCAGCATTTTTCGGAAGAAGTCGCCGAACGTCCCTTCTTTCGGGCGTATCTGAATATCAAACATCGCAGGTATTATTTGATTTCTGTTTTATTGCAGGAGATTTTGGCAAAAGGCGTTTTGCAGCACGGAGTTGAAAAAAACCTGCCCGACGACAAATGGTATATTGCATTGCCGATAACGGCACTTGTGTTCGGAATGCTTCATATCTATCATTCTATCTACTACATTCTCGGGGCAATTGGGCTTGCATTGGCTTCCGGCGTGTTATATCACAGACAGAAGAATGTATGGTCAAGCTTTGTGTTGCATTTTTTGATCGCATTTCTTCCAAGATGCTTCGGGCTGAAATAAATTTGATTCTTTGAACTTTGTTTTTGATTTTTTGAACAGGCGATGTTTTGTAAATTGTGAAATATGTTATTTTGACAATTGCAAAACTGGCGGCGACAACACTTTTGTTGCACTTTGTTTTGTACAATACATTATAAATAAAAAAACAGCTGGAAAGTAATAGTCAAAAAATAAGGTAATTAAATGCTATTTTATCGTCATTGCGCACAGACTTTCCACGATTCGCCAATGCGACAGGATTATCGTTCTGGACGGCGGAAAAATCATTGAGGACGGTACATATGACGAACTGATCGCAAAGAAAGGCAATTTTTATGAGCTTGTGGAGCGGCAACGGCTTGATCACTAAGAGAATTTTCAAAAAAATCAAGTGATTTTTCGCAAAAACGGGAGATTGACAGTATAAACAAGTGTAAGACGATTTGAGAGAATCGCAAACAAAAAAATTATTGGGAGGTATTTAAAAATGAACATCTCAAAAGAACTGATCGAAAAGGCAAAAACAGCGAAATCGGCAGAAGAACTGCTTGAAATGGCAAAAGCGGAAAACATTGAACTGACCGAGGAAGAGGCGGCGCAAGCGTTTGCAAAGATGAACAAGAACGGCGAGCTTTCCGACGAGGAACTTGACAACGTGGCGGGCGGTTGCGAAGGAGGAGCATCCCCCAAGAAATTTTCCGTGAACGACAGAGTATCGCATAGGGGAAGCGACGGCAAAGTGGTTTACGGTACGGTCGTTCGCCGCGGTTCCCTCTTACGCTCCCCTACAGAGTATTGCCATATATGTTATGTTGTCGATGACGGCGAAACAACGGAAAAAATATATGAGGAAAGCGAATTGACTTTGGCTTGGGTGGGAAGGCATCGATCCTGAAATTTGCAAAAGCCTTCAGTAATTGCCGCAGAGCGGTGAGAAAACGGTAAAAATCAAGCGTAAGGCGATTCGAGAGAATCGCAAACAACAAAATTTTATTCGGAGGTATTAGAATGAACATCTCAAAAGAACTTTTGGAAAAGGCAAAAACGGCAAAATCGGCAGAAGAACTGCTTGAAATGGCAAAAGCGGAAAACATTGAACTGACCGAAGAACAGGCGGCAAAAGCGTTCGCCGAACTGAATAAAATAGGCGAACTTTCCGACGAGGAGCTTGATAACGTTGCGGGCGGTGGCGGAGGAAGACCCCCGAAATTTTCCAGGAACGACAGAGTATCGCATATGGGAAGGGACGGCAAAGCGGTTTACGGTACGGTCGTTCTCATTATTCCAGTAGAGTCTGACTACTGGTATCTTGTTGTCGATGACGGCGACATAATGGGAAGACCATATTACGAAAGCGAATTGACTCCTGTTGGGGGTGGAGGCATCAATCCTGAAATTTGCAAAAGCATTCAGTAAGTGCCGCAGATCGGTGAGAAATCGGAAAGAATATGATCGGAAAGGATAAAATGATTATGGATAACAATGAAATAAAGAACCATGAAATTACTGACGAAGAAGCCGCCGCTGTCGTGGGCGGATTTACTGTCGGAGATACCGTGTATTACCGGGAGACGAACGCCAAAGTCAAAATCATCGGTGCAAATCGTGCCCCAAAACCCAGGAATGTAATAGGCGTACCGCCTATGCTCTATTCGATCGAGTTTGAGGACGGTACAAGGATGGCGGTTACCGCCGGTGCGCTTACAGATACAGATCAGACGTGTGAATTGTTCAGTCCATGCAGAATTGCCGGGAATCGGTGCTGCGGTAATTGCGAATTGCATTTTGAAGACGAATGCCCGTACAATCAATAAAGGAGAAATGGATATGAACATTTCAAGGCGTAGCTTTGCGTAAAGCAAAAATCGTAAGAAGATACACCGTTCGTTTAAGCTCGGCATGGTTTATCAGAGCTTCAATCTCTTTTCCCATTTGAATGTCATGGAGAATATAATTCTTGCGCCAATGAAGGTATCCGGTATGTCACAGTCGGAAGCGATCCGTCAGGCGGAAGAATTGCTCGCCCTTGTCGGAATGGAGAATCGCCGTTATCATATGCCGAATCAACTGTCCGGCGGGCAGAAACAGCGTGTGGCGATCGCACGCGCACTTGCCATGAAACCCGAGGTCATGCTGTTCGATGAGCCGACAAGCGCGCTTGACCCGACGATGGTGGACGAGGTTGAATCGGTCATTCGGCGGTTGGTGGATGCCGGAATGACCAGCATGATCGTTACGCATGAAATGAGATTCGCCAAAAACATTGCATCGAATGTTATGTTTATGGCCGAGCAAGGTATTTATGAACACGGAACCGCGGAAGAAGTGATCGGACATCCGTCTAAAGAGCTGACGCGCCGATTTATGTACCGTGCACGGATGTTTGAACGTAACGTGACAAAGGACGATATTGATATCTACTCGCTTTGCAGTGAGATCCGTCAATTCGCGTTGTCCTTCGGTCTGACTGCACGGCAGTCAAGAGGAATCGAATATCTTTGCGATGAGCTTCTGCTTCCGCTTTTGAGGTCGGACAAAAACGGCGGGCATCATGCAGTCGTACAGGTTATTGCGGGAGAAAATACGGCAGATTATCAGGTTATCCTGCAATTTCCGACACTTGCGGCAGATCCGCTTGAGTCGGATATAATGGACGAAATGGGCAGAAAGATCATTTCCGCCTTTACGAAGTCATTAAAGAGTGAAAAAAATGCGGAAGGTTTGTGGGAGGTTCATGCGGAATTATAAAAGCCATCGCACATGCAAAACGGAGAACAATATATGAAACAGAAACGAAAATATACGAAATCTTTGATACGTCCGATTTTTAATGCCTTGATCGGACTTATCATGCTTTTGTCTTTTGCAATCGGAATCGTCGGTTATTTTGAATTTGCGGATGCGCTCAAACAGCAGTATATGCAGATCGCCAACGGTATTGCGGAAAATGTCGCTCTCGGCATTGAACCGGGGGAGTTGGACAAATATCTGGAGAGCAAAACGGCAGATGATGAATACAATTCAATTCGTGAACAGCTCCAGCACACGGCAGACGCGGAGGATTGCAGCGTCATCTATGTCGCAAAAGTACATACCGACTCCAAAGAGAGAGAATACATATACAATGTGGTCAGTAAAACGAGCGGTTTTTCACCCTATGATATCGGATTTCGGGATGAGGTCAACGAGGAGTTTTTGAACGTTTATGATTCCATTTCGAAAGGGGAATCGGAACTTCATAACTTCATGTACGCAAGAAATGGATACACCACAAGTGTCTACCCGATCAAGGACGGTGGCGGAAATGTAGTCGCCATCGTCGGCGTTGTGAAGAACATGGAGCTTTTGGATACAGCAAGAAACAACTATATCGTTAAGATCATACTACTTGAAGTCATTATTGCTGTCGTAAGCGGAATTATCTGGATAGTCTATATGAGACGCCGCATCGTCATGCCCATACGGCAGTTGAACGATGCCTCGCTTGGTATGGTTGAGCATTTGGAGGACGGAACGGCACCCGAAATCCTTGTCAAAAATGACGATGAGATCAAGGACCTTGCGGATTCCTTCTCAACAATGTACCATGAGATAGGGGAGTATATTTCAAAGCTTGAGACCGTCACAGCCGAAAAAGAACGAATCGGAGCCGAGCTTGACGTAGCGGCAAAAATTCAGACTTCTATGTTGCCGTGTATTTTCCCACCCTTTCCGAATCGGGATGAGTTTGATATTTATGCTACGATGGATCCCGCTAAAGAGGTGGGAGGCGATTTTTATGATTTCTTTATGGTGGATGACGACCATCTCGCTTTTGTCGTTGCCGATGTTTCGGGAAAGGGCGTTCCCGCGGCACTTTTCATGGTGATCGGCAAAACGCTTATCAAGGATCACACCGGACTTCACGACGACCTTGGCGAGGTGTTCACAGAGGTCAATAACATTCTCTGCGCATCCAACAGCGAGGAAATGTTCATCACCGCCTTTGAAGGCGTGTTAAATCTGAAAACAGGAGAGCTTCGCTATGTCAACGCAGGACATGAGATGCCGTTTATTTGCCGAAATAACGGGGTATATGAGCCGTTCAAGGTCAAAGCAGGTTTTATTCTCGCAGGTATGGAGGGAATCCGTTACAAAAGCGGAAGCGTGCAGCTGCAGCCCGGAGATAAGATCTTCCAATACAGCGACGGCGTTCCGGAAGCCATGAACCGCAAAAACGAGCAATACGGTATGCAGCGGCTCGGCAAAGTGCTTGTACAAAACAGCAAAAAAACCCCTGCCGAGCTTCTCCCCGCGATAAAAGCCGATCTGGATGCTTTTGTCGGTGAGGCAGAGCAGTTTGACGATAAGGTAGCGCACAGAATGAGAACCTTGATTGAACAGTTGGAGTTCCATGCGCAGAATAACCCTAAGGCAACTGTCCTTTTTGATGAACAAATGCCAAAGGGCATTTCCTATGAAGAACTGGATAATTTAAGCGGGCGTGTATACAGCTGGCTGAAAGCACAAAATATCGGCAAAGAGGATTTTGTGCTTATCAACCTTCCGCGCGGCGTTCTCCCCGCGGTTGCGATCATCGGTATTCTGAAAGACGGAGCGGCATTTGCGCTCGTCGAGGATAACTATGCGCCGGAACGCATTGCTTACATAAGAAATGACTGCGGCTGTAAGGCTGAAATTAACCGCGACGCATGGGAGGAAATCTTAAAAACCGAGCCGCTGTTCGGCCACGAGAATACGGACGATCACGATGCGGCATATGCCATTTATACCTCCGGAACGACAGGAAATCCCAAGGGTGTGTTGCATGAATACGGGAATATTACGGAATGCATCCGTTCGGTCAACTACGGCGGCGAAGCTCTGCTTTCCGGTAAGGACAGAGGTGCGCTTCTGTCTCCGATGAATTTTATTGCATCAATCATGGTCATCTTTTATGCGCTTTACAACGGCGAGTGCAAGGAGTTTATCGCTTCGTATGCAACGGTCAAAAATCCGATGCTTCTCAAGAAAATGTTTCTTGAAAAACGTATCAGTATTATATTTCTGACCCCATCCTATGTTCGTATGCTCGGTGGACAGACCGGGCCGTTCCTCAAAAAGCTGGTGGTCGGCAGTGAACCCGCAAAGAATGTTTATCTTGAAAAAGTGGATATCTACAATATGTACGCCATGAGCGAAAGCGGCTTTGTTGTCGGCGTTTTCAAGATTGATAAACCGTATTCCACCTGCCCGATCGGCAAGCCGCAGTTTGATCTTGAATATATGCTGCTTGATGAGGACGGGAACCCCGTGCCGGATGGTGAAATGGGTGAACTTTGCTTCCGTAACGAATACGTTCGCGGCTATATCAATCTCCCCGAGGAAACGGCGAAAGCCTTTGTGAACGGTATCTATCACAGCGGCGACCTTGCTAAAAAATTGCCGGACGGGAACCTCGTGCTTCTCGGAAGAAGTAACGATATGATTAAAATAAACGGCAACCGCATTGAGCCTGCCGAGATCGAAGCGGCGGTAAAGCAGGCGCTCGGTATCGATTGGGTGGCGGCAAAGGGCTTTGAGAACGGAAGTCAGTCCTATCTTTGTGCTTATTACACGGCGGACATCAAAATCGATGCGGAAAAGCTGCGCACAGAACTGCTGAAAAAACTGCCGTATTATATGATTCCGTCGTATTACATTCATATCGATAAAATTCCGCTCAAACCAAACGGCAAGTTCGACCACAAAGCTTTGCCCGAGCCGGAACATGCAGACCTTTCTTCGCAGTACGCTGCACCGACAAACGACACGGAAAAAGCGCTTTGCGATGCCTTTGCCAAGGTTTTAAAACTCGAAAGAGTCGGTATTCATGATGATTTCTACGAAATGGGCGGCGATTCGCTCGGCTCCATAGAAGCAATCGTTGAAAGCGACTTGCCGGGGCTTGAAGCATCAATGGTTTTCCGAGGACGTACAGCAGAAAACATAGCAAAATTGTATACAGAAAGTCGCGTTGAGGGTGAAGAATCCGATGAGGAGAAGAACGCCGAGGCGATGAAAATGCCGCATAAGCTCACCACCGAACAGCTTTATATGTTTGACTATCAGCTCTACACGCCGATGTCCACGATGTACAACCTGTTTTCCATGATGAAGTTTGACAAGGAACTGTTTGAACTTCCGAAACTGGTCAAGGCATTGGAGGTCGCCGTCAAGAGCCACCCGGCATTGCTTACGAAATTCACCTTTGACGAGGACGGCGAAATTATTCAAAGTTATGATCCGTCGATGATGCCCGAAATCACCGTTGAAAAAATCAGCGAGTTTGATCTGAACATTCTCAAAGACAATCTTGTACAGCCGTTCAAAATGATTGATTCAAGGCTTTTCCGATGCCGTGTATTTGAAACCGAAAAATCGGCATATATGTTTTTTGATGTTCACCACACCGTGTTTGACGGCACGTCCTTCAAGGTACTGATGAAGGATATTGCGCAAAGCTACATGGGAATGCCTGTGCCGCAGGATTATTACTATCTGACGTTGAAAAAGAGAGAGAATGCGGCGCATACGGCGTTTTATGAGGAAAGCCGCAAGTATTTTGAGGAACGGTATGACGGAGATGATTGGGTTTCCTACCCGCCAATCGACTACAAAACGCGAGAAAACGATTTCGGTCATATTGAGTGCGAAATGGGGATTACAAGCGCAGAACTTGGGGTGATCGAGAAGCGCTTTAAGGTCTCCCGCAACGAGTTCTTTATCACGGTTGCAGCACTTGCCGTCTCGCTTTACGCTGACAAACCGAATGTGAAGCTGTCGTGGATCTACAACGGTCGCGAAGATGTGAAAATGATGAATACGGTAGGACTGTTGTACCGTGACCTGCCGATTGCTTTCCGTTTTGACAAAAATCAGAACATCGGAGACATTTTTGCCGACGCACATGAGCAGGTGCAAAAGGCGATTGAACACAGCTGTTACCCGTATGTAGAGAACAACTCGCTTGCAGTTGAGGATGATATTGCAGCTCTGCTGTATCAGCGCGACATTCGGGATGCGGGAGAACTTGGCGGTATGGAAATCGAAACGGTGGATATCCGCCAGAATAAAGCCGCCTCACAAAGTGTGCTGGATATGGAAGTTCTGGACAGTGAGGACGGGTTCGCTTTGGCTTTGGACTTTGCCTCCAGCCGTTATGAACGTGAAACAATGGAACGGTTTCGTGAACTGTTTCTGCGCGTTGCCGCCGTCCTGGTACATACGGGCGGTGCCGAATATATCACGGTCAAAGAATTGCGTGACGAGGTACAGAAGAATCATTCGTTTTTCCGTAAAGTTATGTCTGTGTTTTCAAAAAGGAAGAGAAATTAAAATGAGTTTCAATATTGAGAAATAGATTTTCGATGTAACCATACTTGTGCTGTCCGAACGAATGGACACCGTAACCGCACAGAACCTTTACGGGAAGGTCGGTTACGAATACCGCCTTGCCGTTCTCATCGCAGGTTACGGTTTCAATGAGACCGTCCTTGGTGATGTCTTTGACCAGGGCATTTTCGATGTCGCGCTCCACCATATCCTCGCTGAAAGGAATAAAATCGAAAATATACGGGTCTTTCATAGTCTGCAAGGCAAGCTCACTTTGCGGCG
>ERZ779861.4729-NODE-4729-length-9977-cov-43.451220_pt1 | contig 9977 bp, 17 predicted proteins | sample MGYA00511558_ERZ779861 | MGnify/ENA primary metagenome ERZ779861 (study PRJEB29588, sample SAMEA2163432) | human gut metagenome | biome: human gut; feature: human-associated habitat; material: faeces | place: Denmark | collected 2008/2010 ... | reverse complement strand
GCAGCCGATGAATGGGCAGCAGCCTGTTCAGCAGTCGGCACAAGATGGCGGCTGGTTGCTTGGCAGACCTGTTTCCAGCAGGGAAGAATTTTTGGCAATACCATCTGATCTGTACGGCAGACCAACCTACTGCCCGGATTTGCGCAGTGGCGTGATCTACTGCAAGCGGCTCAACCCGGACACCTGTGAATCCTATGTGCAGGAGTTTTACAGCCCGGAAGCATGGCGGCAAATGCAAGCGCAACAGACACAGCAAACCGCTGCACCGACACAGCAGTATGTGCCTATTGAGCAGTACAACGCCCTCGTCCACCGTCTGGATGAACTGGAAAAGTGGCAGAAGAGCTTTTCTAAGCCCACTGCCACAGCGAAGAAAGGAGAATAAGCGATGCCCTCTCCGTTTGATATGATTACTCACAGCCCTATCATGCAGCTTGCAAATCTGACTCGCGCCGGACAAAACCCGATGGGGCTTATCCAGCAGTTAAGCGGGCAGAATGCTCCTATCATGCAGGGTTTGAACCTGATTCAGGGCAAAAACGAAGCACAGCTCCGAACGATGGCGCAGAACCTCGCCAAAGAGCGTGGCATCGACCTGAACCAACTGGCAAGCGTCCTGAATCTGACGCTACCCCGATAACGCATCCCTCTAAGCGAAACGCTTCTCAGCTTTGCGGGCTTGACAAAAACCGCATTTGTTTGGCTTCGCCCATCGTATACGGCGGTGGGATGGCATAACGCAAAACTGAAAGGAGTTTTGTTATGGACGATTTTGCAACTGGTTATCTGGCTGGGCAGGACGGCGGTAATAACAATGGCGGATTTTTCGGCAACGAAGGTCTGTGGGCGGTTATTATCCTCGCTATCATCTTCGGCTGGGGCACAAACGGCTATGGCCGGAACGGCGGCGACAACGGCATGAACGCCTACATCCCCTATATGGTCGGCACTGGCGCAACCGGGCAGGGCGGCAACGACACCCGCGCGGCTCTGTCTGAGGGCTTTTATCAGCAGGATACCTCCCGCTCTCTGGCGGGCATCCAGAGCGGTATCTGCTCTCTGGGGTATGACCAGCTGGCGCAGATCAATGGCATCAACGCCAACATTGCGAACGGATTTGCTGGCGTGAACAGCGCCATCTGTCAGCTTGGCTACCAGAACGCACAGCTCGTGAACGGTCTGGAACGCAGCGTGTCCAACGGCGACAATGCCATCAACCTCGCCATCATGCAGGAGGGCAACGCACGGCAGGCGGGTCAGACCGCACTTGCCACGCAGCTGGCATCTTGCTGCTGCGAGAACAAGCAGCTGATCGGCGACCTGAAGTATACCATCGCAACGGAAGACTGCGCTACCCGTCAGGCTATCGCAGACAATACCCGTGCAGTTATCGACAACTGCAACGCAAACTACCGCGCTATGATGGACTACTTCACGCAGGATAAGATTGCCACTCTGACTGCTGAGAACCAGAGCCTGAAGTTCGCGGCTTCTCAGGACCGTCAGAATGCGCTTCTGACGACTGCGATGAACGCCCAGACCGACACCATCCTGAACCGGGTCAATCCTCGTCCGATTCCCGCTTATCAGGTGGCGAACCCCAACTTGGGCGTGAACTGCTGCGGCTGCTGCTAACCAACACACTCCCCGATAACACCGGGTGAACCATCGGGGCAGGGGTAAGACACCTCTGCCCCTGATTTTATAGGAGGAAAACATTATGGCTTGCAAAACAAGCTGCAAACTTTGCCCCCATCTGGTCTTGAGCCAGTCGGTGACTTTCGCCAACGACACGCTGACCATCAACATCCCTGCTGGCGCATACCAGAACGGAGAGAAGTATTGCATCGTGGTTGCCCAGAGCATCCCGGACACGACCACCATCAACGCCCCTGTGGTCATTACCATCGGTGCAGGAACGACCGCATACCCTCTGACCGACTGCAACTGCGCTCAGGCAACCGCAGAGAGCATCCACACTCGCACCCGCTATGCTACCCGCGTTGCAACGTCTGCGACCGGCACCGGCACGTTCAAATATCTTGGCTGTTTCTGCCGTTCCCACGCTGGTGCGCCCGCGTCTATTTCTTGAGGAGGTGTTAGATTATGGGCAAGACTAATTTTCGCCGCATGATGATGCTCCGTGAACACGACAAAAACCGTGAGCCGGAACGTGACCGCCTTGAGGAAGAACGTGACCGCAGGGAGCGCGAGATGGAACGCCGTCTGCGTAAGCTTGAAGGTGGCAACGACCGCTATCCCTATTATCCGCAGGAGGAAAACCGCTACATCGACTCCTACCCTATCCCCCGCTACCCTGACGTAGAGAATGGGCGTAGAATGCCGCAAATCGGCTTCTCGCAGAACGGTGACTGGGACAAACGGTCTGGACAGTACGAACGTGGCGGTGCGGACAGCCGCTCCATCAAGATGCCACGCCAGCACCTCACCCACGATGAAGCGGAGGAATGGTGCGACAGCATGGTGAACGCTGACGGCACGAAAGGCTGTCACTGGACGCTGGAACAGACGCAGGACGTTGCGAAACAGCGCAACATCAACTGTGACCCGAACGATTTCTGGGCTGTTATGAACATGATGTACTCGGATTATTGTCAGGTCGCAAAGCGTCAGTCCGTTGACACTCCGGGCTTCTACGCTGACATGGCAAAGGCGTTCCTTGAGGACGCAGATGCCGCAGACGGCAAGGCATATCTCTACTGGGATTGCATTGCTGATAAGTAAAGAAAAACCCCTGTGTAGCCTTTATGGGTTGCGCAGGGGTTTCTTTTGTTATTCATTCTCATCAGAAAGACGGTTAACCCAAGCATTTAGCACCTCTCTGTACACCGTCATATTCGGACAGAAGTAGCTGTTTGTAAATACCGGCGTATCATCATTACACAGAATTCTCATAACAGCAGCGCACACGGCTGCGGATCTTGATACGCCAGCACCACAATTCACGCAGAACCAATCCGTCTTATCTTCTTCATAGTTATCCAGAACAAAATTCACAATATTCTTAGCTTGAATATCAGTGATACAGGTGCCTTCTAAATCAGTAGTGCAATCATCAAACTTCAGCGGTAGAAAAGTAATATTGCCCTCACACTTATTAAAATCAATATGATGACCATTAGCTTCAGTGATTGAGATAAACCGAATCCGTTCAAAATGTGGATGTCAGATAAAGTCTTCTGCATCTTCTGCACTCATCACCGAAAATTTCCATTTTCTTCGATACATAGTAACAATCATTTAGTTTTCCTCCAAAGAATTTAGGTTTTATCAATAAATGATAAATCCATATCCTTAAACTCAACTACTTCACTATCTTTTATAGGACAATTTTCGTATATTTTTATTGCATCGTCTACCAACGGATGCTTTAGCAAATATAGCAGTCTTTTCATTCCTTCTTTTGAGATGTTATACTCTTCTCGACTCATCTTAATCACCTTTTTTCAAAATGCAAACGGATTACTATTCGCTGCTATTGTCAGTGCCACATTAAAAGCAAACATTATAAACGCGGCCACTGCGACTACACAGGGGTTTACTATTGAAAAAGCTAGGTGGGGTGACAATTCCCACATCTCCTAACGATGGGCGATAGCTGCCTGTTCTATTCTCTAGCGTTTCATTGCTTAAATTTTAATACCTCGTGTTCCACCGCTTTACAAGCGTTGCTCGTCCATCATCTAAAACTTCAAGAACGCCATCGTAATTAAAACTGTAATATGCTTCTTCTTTCATCATATTGCATTTACATTTCTGACAAAAAATAGTCCAAACAGTTTTATAAGACATTCCGCTATTGCTTTTACGCAATCCATCATGGCTTATTCTAACATTTTCTCCGCAAAACGGACATGGTTTCAATTCGCGTTCTTCCATACGTCAATCCTCCAAGAAATCCTCCAACTCAATCTTCCCATCTGCCGCTGCAACTGCCAGAGCGTACACGAACTGCCCAATCGTCATTCCGTGCCGTCTAGCTTCACGGTTGATGTACTTGCGTTCTTCCTCGCTCATAAGGATAGTAATGCGCTTTGAACGCTTGCCATCGCCGCTTGCAACGCCTTGATGCGATTCCGGCATCGGGATTTTTTTCTTTGTCAAGCCAGCTTCGGCTAGTGCGCCGGGAACATTACCCTGTTCGATAAGACGTTGAACTTCTTTCGCCTGTTTCAGCCTCTTTGGCTTGCTTTCGCTTACTACGGCATTGTTTGGCTGTGTTTCGCTGTCTTTGGCTTGCTTCGGCTTAATACTGCTTAACTGTGCTTCATTAGGTTGTGCTTGGCTGTCTGTGGCTTCACTGGGCTTAATCAACGCTTGTTCGGCTTCGTTCGGCTTTGCTTGGCTTACTTCTTCTTCCTTTGGCTCACTTCGGCTTAATGTCTGTTCCGAAAAAATAGGCTGAAAATCAAAGCCGCCAAGCAGACCTGATGATTTTTTGCTGGTTGATTTCATTCCTCTTCCTCCCAATCTTCATCAAGGTCAGGAACGGTCGGCAACGGCATCCAGTGAGTTATATTATGAGGCTTTCCGCTTTTGTCCCGCCATTCCTTAAAATCTTCTTCATAACCTACAATTTCTACATCGTATTCGTCTTTGCTAAACCCGATAACGTATGGGTTTAGTTCATCTGGCATTTTATCTTCTGATTTTGCCCATTGATTATTTGCAAGTTCTTTCTGCCACTTTTTCCAATACTTTTCAGCTAGATACCACTGAGAATGAAACGCCATTTCTTTCTCTTTATCGGAAAGGTCATTAAATGAAAAATCAAAATTGATAACGTAGACTTGCTCCGTGTCATCAGAACAAGTTGCATTCAAAAGATGCGGACAAAAATCACTCATTTTTTTCTCCTTCTGCAATCATCTTCGCCAACGCCTTGAAATCCTCTGCGCTGGTACTCTTTGCCGTGTCGCCGCTAAACAGGCTGTGCCGTTCTGCCTGAGCCTTACGGACGCCCATAGACGGTCTAATCTTCACGTCCAGTAGCGTTGTGCCCATGCTCTGTGCAATCACAGGAAGCTGTTCCACAACCTCTTTGGACAGGTTCTCACGGCTCTTGTACTGGTTCAAAAGCAATCCTTCAATCTTCAAAGCTGGATTGAAGTATCTGCGAACATCGCCGATGGTCTGCAAAAGCTGGCTCAAACCAGCCAGTGCGTATCGGTCGGCTGTGATGGGTACGATGATGCTGTTGGCGGCGATCAGAGCGTTCACAAGCGCAAGACCAAGCTGCGGGGGAGTGTCCAGCACAATGTAATCATACTGCTCAGACACGCTCTCAAGGGCTTCTCGCAGCCGGAAGTTCTTGCCCATGTCCCGGACAAGCTGCTCGTCAATGTCCTTCAATGCGTTGTCGGACGGAAGAATGTCACCAGCTTCACAGTGCTGGATTCCTTCTTCGACCGTGCCTTGCCGGGTCATCACATCAAACAGTGTGCATACGTCCTCTGTCTGTGCGCCGTAGGTGTCCGTTGCGTTGCACTGGGCATCGCAGTCCACCAGCAACACCTTCTTGCCAAGCAGCTGCAACGCACCAGCCAGACAGGTGCTTGTGGTGGTTTTTCCTGTACCACCCTTCTGGTTGGCGACAGCTATGATTTTTGCCATTTTTATTCTCCCCACATTACAAAATAACCGTTGTACTTAAATTTTTTTGCTGCCTTACCAGCTTCAATTAGCGCCTTTCCTTCCTCAATCGCTTCGTCTGGTTCTACAGTGCCGTGTCCACGAGAACCGACCATTACATGAATTGGCGTATCAATTCCGTCCCCAACGGTGAAAAACTCAACTCTGTTACAATCAAAGTCGTTTCTCAATTTCGCTATTTCTCTGTACAAAACGGAACTTTGAACTTTTTCCATTTTATCACTCTTTCTTTTTAGTAGAACGGCCATGCTGCTTTTATCTCGTCTCCGACCCACAACACAGGCGTGACGTGCCATGCAATTACAGTTCCTTTGATTTCATTACTATCGGAATCAAACCATTTGCCGTTGATTGTATCGTACTCGCCGGTTATGAAACTTTCTTCTCCTGTTTTCTCATCTTCGATACGAAGTAAAAGCCCATGCGGCCATCCTTCTAGGCTTTTATCCGGCATAACATCTTTAGTCATGTACCACTTGTCTTTGTCAAAACCTTTCGGAAACATTGGAACCATACTCTTTCTCCTTTCTGCATTATCTGCTCAATGTGCTACATTCGACTACTTTAAGAAGCTTTCGTCAAACGTAGCATAATCATCAAGGTCTGCTTCTTTCAAAATTGAGTACATATAAGCGCCGGGGTCTTTTTCAATCCTATCAAGTCGCTCACTGACAAGAATCCTGTATGCGTTCTCAATGATGTTCGCAACAGCTTCTTTTTTCTTGTTAGGCTTGATGTTCGGATACTTCTCCGGCAATCTCTTTGCCACCAGCTTTGCGGTCAAGATACACTGGCTTTTAGACATCTCTGGCGCAATAGATGCCCAATCCACATCCTCGTATGCGCCGCTGCGGGGCTTTCTGGCAGGTCGTTGGCTCTTTGGAACATCTTTTAGCTCTACGCTTTCAACCTCGTTAGCTTCCACGTCTATGACTGGCTCATTAGACTTGAAAGCTACATTGAACTTCACAGCAACCGCATTGCGACCTCTCATGACCTTGTCATATTCAACGCACAGGTCTGATACTTCGTTTATTTCAGCTACCGCAATATCAATGACACGCCGCCTAAGATGCTTGAACTCTTGATAGCTAGGTTCTCTTGCACCAAGCTGTTCCCTTAATCTATCCAACGTAATTTCGGGCTGGCTCACACCACGTCCGATGAACTCTCGGAGAATTGAATACAGCAAAATGCTATACTGCGATTTCATATTCGCTGTGTAGCGCAAGCGATACTTGACATATCCACGCTCTGCAATGTCGAAGAAAACAGGTTGCAGAAGCGGGTTACAACATAACGACACAGTAATATTCATCAAACTAGGTTCAAAGTTTACAGTTGCTCTGCTGAACAGGGGATACAGGTCAAACGAGCCTGAACCGTCACCTCTAGGAACTTCAACGGAGTTGTCGATGAAATGCTTGACCTGCGCTTTCAAATTCCTAGAGTTGATTTTCAACCCCAAAAACTCGCAATACTCTTGTAACGTAAACTGAACCGTTGAAGTTTCGGGGTCTCTCGGATTGATGCGGCTAAGATACACTTCAAGCAACCGAAGCTCTCCTGCTGTATAGTCAGTGAACTTTGCCCAAACAAGCTGTCTGCTTTTTTCAACCAAGTTCCCGCCTTTAATATCAGACAATCTTATCACGCCTCCTCTCGTATAAGAGTATATCACAAATAGGTGTACAAATCAATAGCAAGTGTACACCTATTTCCACTTCTTGTACACCTAACTGTCCACATTTCGTACACCTATTTCCACAATCTGTACACCTATATCCATTTTTTGTACACCTCTTTACATTATATAAAACAAGACTATTAACAAGATTATAAAATAACTTCTACTAATAACAGAAGAAGAAAATTTTCAACAAAATCTTTTCTTTCTCTCTTAAAAAGTGGAAAACACAAAGCAATATCACTAAATAAACAGATGTTCAACATCCGAAAGGTTGAAACGCTTAACGGTTAGGTTTACCTAACGTGTACAAAAAGTGGATGAAAAACTTTTAATTCAACGCTATGGGGGACAGATTGACAAGCCGACCAATCACAGGCAATAGATTGACGATAATTCGTTATTTATTCCGCTCGAATGTTGTCGATTTACAGCCTATGGGGGACGGAATGACAAGGTGAATTTGCCCGATAGGTGTACAAAAAGTGGATGAATGTGGACAAAATGTTCTTCAAAAACTGCGATAATTCGACAATCAGCCAGTTATATTATTGGGATTCACAGTATAGGAATCGTTGGACTTCATAGCAGCTTCCGTTCCAGCATCCTGCGCCTGATAAAGAATCTCCATCTTTGGGGCGGTTCCGTTCGGGTCGGGGTCTGTTCCGGTAGCCTGCGCCATCTCATAGCTACCAGACACCATCCGGCAGACAGCGACCCTGTCCTTCAACGGCGTGTGGAGGTTTGCCAAAATCTCCGTCAGCACGCCGATGTGGTCTGAACCGTGATCTCCGTACCGGATGTACAGCAAGGCATCTATTTCATAGGATGAGCACTCCATCATAGCATCTATGAGAATCCGCCGTTTCTCCAAATCGGAAAGGTCATCTTCCAGATGTTCCAGCAGTCCCGGATGAATGCAAGCGTCCATGTATCGAGCCACCGATACGCCGCAGCAGGTGAACCAGCGCATAGCCATCGGAAGGGAAATAGCTGCCAGACCTTGCTCCCAATTTGCTATCGTGCCACGATTCACGCCCATTCTTGCCGCCAACTTCTGCTGGCTCAAGCCGGAACGCATTCGAGCCATCTCTAATGCTTTGGCTGTTCTTACTAAATATTCATCCATAAATTCTCACCCTTTCAACAAAATCCAGCAAAACTGCCGGATTCGACAAGCCAAAAAATGGAAAAAGCTGCTATGGAGAACCAACAGCAGCCTGTGTTATAACTGTATTGTCAAAAAATTCCAAAGAGGAGTGGAACAAAAATGAAAGAAACTGTAATCTGGAACCATGAACGTATGCCGATCATCGATGGAATGCCTGCCAGCGTTCCCGATGGTAAGCCGCACACACCTGAACCGTGGGAGGAAAGCTAATGAAACGAACTGCAGATGCTCTAATTATTCCATACGTTCGCAGACGAACGCTAGAGCTTGTCCTGAGCCTTTCTGGGTACGAAGCTGATAAAGATGCTTACCTCGAAGCAAAAGGCATCCTGGAACGTGCCGTAGCCGCCTTAGACGATGGACGCGACCCGGCAGACAACATCGAACGCATTGACGGACAGCTCGTAGAGCTGTGATTGGAGGAAAGATGGATAGGCGCTGCCCCTTTTGATTTGAACACTCGCGGCTTCCCCGATGTGAAGTAATGGATGTGAAGAAAATGTTCGATTTTTACGAAGTTGTTCAAAATACATTGACTTGACAACTAGAAGGTGTATAATCGTATCAAATGAACATCTGCACTTACCGATCGGGAGGATATGCCACAATGAGTGAACAGGAAAGAGCCAAGATTGACCGATTTATTGCATGGCTGCTGGAACACCCGGAAAAGATTCCGGCAGCTAAAGAAATAATAACTAACGCATGACAAAACCCCTTGCGCATAAGGCTACCGAAAGCCCGGCGCAAGGGGTTTTATTTGTACCGGGTCAATCTTCACAGATTTTCATCAATTTTAAGAACCGGCTAGAATCAGATTTTACGGTTTCAGTTCCGCTGTGGCCATCTTCATACGTCACATAAAACGTGACGCTGGTTTTAGATTTTGCGGATGCTACACCGTAAACAGCACCGGGCAATCCGGCAATTGAACCGCCAACAGCGGAACGGAGTGCGGCGCTTCCGGCCTTCTTGCTTTCACCAGAGCCTACAATCTTTGCGGACACAGGTGTTTCGTACATTTTTGTTTTGAGCTTTTCTCTTTCAAGAAACATATCGTATCCGCGTTTACCTTTTATCAACATCATAGCCCCAATGGCTGCAACGATTAAAAAGGCGGTTGAAGAATACACAAGGAAAATAAATGAAGCAACCAAGAAAAGCACACCGAAGGCAAATAAAAACCTATCACCCATGTGAGAGCTTTTGTCGTTCAGCAGTTCTTCTTTGCTAAATTTCTTTTTGCCCACACCGTCACCTCACATAGTTCTGATAAGCTTCATCAAAGCTTCACGCTTTTCTTTCGACATCTCCACTAGCTTCTGCTCAATCCATTTGATATCCGCGTCAACTTCGCTTTGCGGCTGCTGGGGCGGGTTTTCTTTTTGCTCGCCAGAAACCAAAGCATCCACGCTTGTTTCAAAATAAGAAGCTATCTTATCAAGC
>ERZ779861.4713-NODE-4713-length-9998-cov-3.080358_pt1 | contig 9998 bp, 8 predicted proteins | sample MGYA00511558_ERZ779861 | MGnify/ENA primary metagenome ERZ779861 (study PRJEB29588, sample SAMEA2163432) | human gut metagenome | biome: human gut; feature: human-associated habitat; material: faeces | place: Denmark | collected 2008/2010 ... | reverse complement strand
CGCAGAAAAAGGCATTGTTGTATTTAACACACCGGGCGCCAATGCAAATGCCGTAAAGGAGCTTGTAATATGCGGAATGCTTCTTTCTTGCCGTGACATTATCGGCGGAATAAACTGGGTGCATAGCTCGTGCGGTGAAGCTGACATAACAAAGCTAATCGAGAAGGAAAAATCTCGTTTCGCAGGAACGGAGCTTTTTGGAAAAACCTTGGGTATTATCGGTCTTGGCGCTATCGGCGGGTTTCTCGCAAATGCCGCCGTGTCGCTCGGAATGAACGTTCTCGGATTTGACCCTTATATATCTGTTGATGCGGCTTGGAAGATTTCCGGTTTGGTAAAAAAAGTTGACTCGCGAGAGGAAATATTTAAAAACTCCGACTTTATTTCCTTGCATACTCCGCTCATCGCAGACAACAATCCAAAAATAAACACAAAGCACATGATAAACAAGAACAGTATTGCCATGATGAAGGACGGCGCGGTAATACTGAACTTTGCGCGTGATGCTCTTGTTAATGATGATGACATGGAATTAGCATTGAATTCCGGTAAATTACGCAGATATGTAACAGATTTTCCAAACATAAAGACTGCTGACATGAACGGCGTTATAGCAATTCCCCACCTCGGTGCTTCTACAGAAGAAAGTGAGGAAAACTGTGCTGTTATGGCTGCCAATGAGCTTATAAATTATCTAGAATTCGGAAATATCAAAAACAGTGTGAACTACCCCGATGTGGAGATGCCGCGCAGCGACGGTCAAAGACTCGTGATTCTGCACAAAAACATTCCGAACATGATATCGCACATATCCTCAGCTTTTTCGTCACGCAATATTAACATAGAAAATATGCTTAATCGTTCTCGCGGAAACTATGCATGCACTCTTGTGGATATTTTGACAGATGTAAATGACAGTATTATATCATACATCAAAAAAGTTGACGGAATAATCCGCGTACTAAAAATCAAATAACAAGATATGGAATCCCTCTCAAAATCTTATTTTATCTTCCTCGATTCAAGGTAGTACCTTTTGCTCTCAGCCTCTCCCATTGAAAAGGTCTTGCGCGGGAGTGTTCCGTTCTTCGAGACGTAGTCAAACAGCTCCGATTTATCAATACCGTCAAACAGGAATCCGACCGAGTTTTCCTCCTGCGCGAGTTTTGTCAGTGAATCCTCACCGTGTATGTAATCGCACACCGTTCCGGGATTTTCGCTGACAAATTCGTCAATGAAGCTCTGTAGAGTTCCCTGTGTCAGCGGATGAACTGCGGTATTAAACAACAGCTCTTCACGTGTGTCTCCCGCGACTACGGTTATTTTCTGCGTTTTTGACAAATCAGACGACGTGATTTTGTGCAGCTTGTTCATCAGCTTTTCCCTGTCGCAGTTTTTAACAAGTCTGTAAATCGGCTCGAACACAAGGGAATCGTCGTCGAGTGGCGTCAATTCGCAAAGCGCGTATCTGGCGGGATGAGTTTCCGGCGCACCGTTTGCTTTGAGCTTTTCCCAGTGGGATTTTGCCGCCGCGAGAGAATGGTTTCCGTCTCCGACCGCGTACATTACTCCGTTTTCATGTGCGGCTTCGTATTCCTCGATGGATTCTGCAAGTCTTTCAAGCGCGTCTCCGACAACAGAATATCCCTTGATGTGACCGCCGCCAGACATGAGCTCGAAATCGTACAGCTTTTCTCCCGATACTTCCCAAGCCTTGTCGAAGAGCTTCTTATCGCTCACGAGGATGAGTATATGCGGCACCTCAATTTTGGAAAACGCACGTATCTTTCCGCGGGACGGGATTCTCTCGACTATGGTCTCCTCTGTGGCTCTTATCGGGGAGGAAGAATCTCGGCTGTAGTCGTACTTTTCAAGGTCAAGCTTTCCGACGATACCGCGCCTTGTGCTTCCGTTCGGAAGAGTGCGCTCAACGTACATCATGCCCTCTACAAGCATCATTTTGTTCTCGTCAAACTCATCGGAATGCGCTCTGACGGCTGATATCATCCCTTCTTCCTTGTCTCCTCCGAGATACACCTCTGGCAGGATATAGTCAAGCGTTGACGGTGCGTTTCCTATAAGCTCGCGGCATCTCTTCCAGTAATCCTCTTCGGACGTGAACTGGTCGCAGGCAATGACAGCCCATTTATTCATTTTATCGCTATCTCCCGCAAACGGAGGAAGCATTATTTCGGCAGGTGAAAAGATTGTATTTCTCATATGAGTAAGCCTTTCTGTGAATTTTAAGGCTATTATACTACAGTGGGGGAGTGTTGTCAACAGCTATTTTTATTATGGGTTATAATTTAATTCAATATACCATTCGCAAATGCATATGCATATAATGTAAATTAGCGGATATACAAAAACAATACTGAGGTTAATAAAAATGGACAAAGAAATCTATAATGTCAAAGTTGTAAAATTCGGCGGAAGCTCCCTCGCGGATGCGGAGCAGTTTAAAAAAGTCGGCAGCATCATAAAGAGCGACACATCCCGACGTTTTGTAGTTCCTTCCGCTCCGGGAAAAAGATTCTCGGGAGACACAAAAGTGACCGATATGCTCTACTCCTGCTACAACGCTGCGCAGAACGGGGGAGATTTTGACTCTGTTTTTGCTATTGTGAAGGACAGATTTGACTCGATTATCGCGGGACTGGGGCTTAGTCTTGATTTATCCGCGGAATACGAGCACATCAAATGGGCAATTCTGCATCACGCCGGACGGGACTATGCCGCAAGCCGTGGAGAATATCTTAACGGAATGATTTTAGCGGAGTACCTAGGATATGACTTCATAGATCCGGCTGACTATATAAAGTTCTGCGATGACGGCTCTTTTGACGCTGAGACAACGAACGGTATCTTATCCGAGGAGATGAAAAAGCACGAGAACGGCGTTATTCCCGGCTTCTACGGCTCACATCCGAACGGCACGATACGCACTTTCTCACGCGGCGGCAGCGACATCACAGGCTCAATTGTAGCTCGCGCGGTTTACGCTGATTTATACGAGAACTGGACGGACGTAAACGGTTTCCTTATGGCTGACCCGAGGATAGTTCCGGGAGCTAAGACAATAAAGTACATCACCTACCGTGAGCTGAGAGAGCTTTCATATATGGGCGCGACTGTTCTGCATGAGGACGCGATATTCCCCGTGAGATTTGCCGGAATTCCCGTGAACATACGAAACACAAACGACGTGAGCGATCCCGGCACAATGATAGTTTCGCACACCGACAGCTACGACTCCGACGATATTATCACGGGCGTTGCGGGAAAAAAGGGATTCTGCGTAATTACGATAGAAAAGGCTCTGATGAACTCCGAGAAAGGCTTCGGCAGAAAGGTTCTTGAAGCTATTGAAAAAGAAAATCTTTCGTTCGAGCATCTTCCCTCCGGCATTGACACGATGAGCGTTATTCTGAACAAGTCCGAGATTTCGGGATGCAAGGAAAGGCTTATCAACCACATTTGCCAGATGGTCGAGCCTGACACGGTTTCCATTGACGAGGGACTTGCGCTTATTGCAGTCGTGGGTCGCGGAATGGTTCGCTCAAAGGGTACGGCAGTTCGTGTGTTCCGTGCGGTAGCCGACGCGGGAATAAACATCCGCATGATAGACCAGGGTTCGTCCGAGCTTAACATTATAATCGGCATTGACGAGAGCGATTTTGACGAGGCTCTGCGCGCAATTTACAGGGAGTTTGTAAAAGAATAAGCCGAATACAGACTTTTCTCTATACTCGGCTTAGGATTATTATATTTCTATTTTGTATATTTTGGACTTAAACTCCGCGCTTCCGTCGTGCTTTTTATAGCTTGAGAACCTGTCAAAGTGCATTCCGAGTTTTTCCATTACTCTCTCACTCTGCGTGTTTTCTTCGGCGCATTCGGCTTCAAAAACGTGCGCGTCGTATGTCTTACTGAGATAGTCCATCACGGCTTTTGCGGCTTCGCAGGCGTATCCCTTTCCCCAGTCGTCGTATCTTATCGAATATGCTATCGACCACACTCCGCCGTCAGAGAAAGCTCCGATAGTGCCGACTGCGTGACCGTCATCCTTTGCGCGCATTATCATTACATAGCGAGTGCGTGAGTTCGGATCCTGTCTCTCAAGCCACGGAAGCATATCCTCGGGCTTTTTGCATGGATTTGAGAGGAGGTATTTGTAAACCCTCTCGTCTCCGCTCCATGAGAAGGCGTCAAGATAATCCGACGGCATTTCGCGGCGCAGTATCATTCGCTCCGTCTCGATTTCTTCTTCGTGCAGTGTTATCCAGTAGCGCTGTTCTGTATCTCCGTCTTCCTCAACTTCACGCTCAAACACACCGCCGTTATTTATAATGGACTTTGCCGAGCCGATGTTGTCCTTGCCGCAGGTCATGAGCACCTTGTTCATACCCATCTCACGGCATTTCTCGAGGGCGAGGTGAATCATTGCGGTTGCATAGCCTTTTCTTCTCTCGCTCGGGCGGATTCCGTCTCCTATGTGGCCTCCCGTATGGCAGAGATTGTCGTTCAGATAATGGCGAATGTTCACGGCTCCGACAAAGATATTCCTGTCCTTGTCAAGGCAGAAGTATGTGGAGTCCGGCACTCTTTCATCCGTAGCTTCCTTTACTTCAAGGTTTTCGAGGTAGAAGTCAAAGTCCCTGTAGTCGTTCTTTCTTATCGCGTAGGGAGAGAAATTCTGCTCGACGCTGAGCCACTCGGACATCATGTCGTCAAGCTGTTCTTTATACTCCCGCGATAGTTTTACAAGCTCTATATTCATTATTTCTCCTTGTTAAAGTGTTGCAAAAATCTCGCATCCCTTCTTACGCAGCCATCTGTACAGCACGAACGTAACTGCGGCAAACACAGCGAGCGTGATAAGCATGAACACCGTAAATCCGATGCCGTAGCCCACCATCATGTAAACGCCGCCCGGTATCAACGCTGCGACAAAGCCTATGAGAAGGGACAGCATTACGGAAGCTCCCTGTTTTATCGGGGTTATTTCGTTCGTCCAGTTGAGGTCGGGCATTTTCAAGCCGAGGAAGAGGTCAAACGCCGCCATGAATGCCACAAACACAAGATTCATTACCGTCGCGAGGATGAATTCTACAGCAGTGTACCTGAGTGCGATTCCCGCGCAGACACAGCAGAACAGCGTCGGTATTCCCGTAAGTATGAGCTGAACGGACAGCTTTGCTCGGAGAACCTGCCACGGCTTTATCGGAAGAGTCTGTGCGAGCCAAAGCGACTTTCCCTCAAGCGAAACCGAGGACGCCGCCATATTGTTCATCGAGGACACAATACAAATAGCCGAGCAGAATATCATGGCGATTATACCTGTGTCCGTGCCGAAAATCTCGCTCATAACCGGATAAATCTTTCCGCCCATAATGAAAAGTGCAAATCCACATATCACGAGCATCAGTGTACCGAGTCCGCAGTTTAGCATATAGTTGGGGCTGGAGGTGAATCTTCCCATTTCCTTTGCGAAAAGTGCGGAGGCAACGCTTCCTACTTTGATTCCGCTTTCCTTATAGGCTTTCTTTTCGGTTGAGCCGGAGGACGTTGCGATTTTCACAAAGCTCTTTGAGAGGAGAAACCATGTGAGGGCAAAAGTCAAGGCAACAAATGCGGTGACTATGATTATGGAAACGACGTCTCCCGTGCCGGATTTGCCGAAAATGTAGAGCGGATATGCCGCGCCTTTGATTTTTTCACTGTAGGATACGGCGTTCGCGATGAAGTCACTGAGAATCGACTGCGCCTTGAAGTAGAAGAAGTAGTAGCCGCCGATGAACAGAAGTGAAATGAGAACTGTGATAAAGCTCTTATTCTTCAGTTTCAGGCTGACTTTTGCTACCACCCATCCGAGTATGCAAGACAAGGTCAGGACAAACACCGAAATGAGCAGGACATACAGAAGCGACGAGACGAGTATGCCGAGAGAAAACTTAGCTTTACACATATAGACTATAATTGTAGGAATGGATAGCGTCGCGGAATACATAAGTCCCATAAGGTAAACGCCGAGCAACCGTGACAGCATTATAGTATGTACGGGTATCGGCATGGACAAGAGCAGGTCGTTATCCTTCGAGAGGTACAGTCCGGAAAATGTGTTGAACACGCTGCCGAACGCTCCGAGGAACACTGCAAGCAAGCCGAGAAGTGCGAAATACATCCAGTCAAGTCCGAGAGGAACGAATGCACTGCACAGGTTATTCGCGAGGACAGTGAACAATACGCCGAGGATTCCGACCATTATCGCGACGAACATGACGATATATCCGACGATAGCTCCCTTTGAGCGCGCCTTATTTTTCTTCGCGTCGTAGAAGTAGCTGCGGAATATTTCAAAAAGCTGCTTTTTTAACAGTACCTTCAGCATTGCTCTCCCTCCAATTCAAGGAATACATCCTCAAGCGAATCGTCTCCCTTAACTTCCTCCATTGTACCCGAGCGGATGAGTTTTCCTCCTTTAATTATAGCTACCTTATCGCACAGCTTTTCAGCCACTTCAAGCACGTGTGTCGAGAAGAATATAGCTCCGCCTTCGTCACATACTTCACGCATCATTTCCTTTAATATATGCGCCGCCTTCGGGTCAAGTCCTACAAACGGTTCGTCCATGATTATCAGCTTCGGAGAATGCAGCCACGCCGCTATTATCGCCAGCTTCTGTTTCATGCCGTGCGAAAATGCCGCGATAGGTTGACCGAGGTCTTTTTTTATTTCAAAAATGTCAGCGTATTTGTTTATCTTATCTTTTCTCTCGTCAAGTCCCACGCCGAAAATATCCGCGATGAAGTTCAGATATTTTATGCCCGTCATATAATCGTAAAGGTCGGGGTTGTCGGGAATGTAAGCCGTTATCTTTTTGCATTCTATCGGTTCTGTTTTCACGTCTTTGCCGTTTATCATAATCGTACCGGAGTCGTAGTTCAGTATTCCGGCTACGGATTTGAGCGTAGTTGTTTTTCCTGCTCCGTTATGCCCAATAAAACCGTAAATTTCGCCGGGTCTTATATGCAGGCTGAGATCGTCGACGGCTTTTTTATCACCGTATTGTTTGGTAAGATGGTCAATTTTCAGCATTGTCTTTCCCTCCGTATATCTTGTTTGTCATTTTTTCTCTGAATTTATTGATACATAACACCGTTACGCTCCGAAAATTATAGCATTCGGCGGATATTTTGTCAATGAGACATCGGTAAAGACTAAATTAAAAATACATTAAAACATAATTGTTCGGTAAAATTCATGTTTAGTTAAATTTTTTCACGTTTTGAGGTTGACATTTTCACGTAAAATATGTTAAAATAACAACACAGAATGATGAGCTTTTCACATTTCAAATAATATTAAAGGAGTATGAGCAAAGTGTATAACGAAAGACGAGAACAAATCCGCGCTCTTCTTCAATCAAAACCGTTTATTTCAATTAAAGAACTTGAAGAATTATTCCCGGACGTATCGGGCATGACTCTCAGACGCGATATAGAATACTTTGAGAGAGAGCACGAGGCGATAAAAGTACGCGGCGGCGCGAGAAGTATGCGTTTCATTACCACTCAGACAGACGGAACTATAGCTTCCAGAAAACAGGAAAACGTACATTCAAAGGATACAATTGCTCAGAGAGCCGCTAGCTTTCTTGAAACCGGACGTTCGATTTTCCTCGATTCCGGCTCGACATTACAGCACATCATACAGTACGTACCGAACGAAAGATTCACTTTTACCACCACAGATCCCGCAGTTGCGCTGGAGCTTTGCAAGGTCGGACTTCCTCTCGTAAACATCGTAGGCGGAAGACTTGACCACGACAATCAGACTATCACCGGTCTTCAGGCGACGCGCTTCCTTGCGGATATCAACATCGACATAGCGTTCCTCTCACCCTCAGGCTTGTCTTCAAGAAGCGGATTCACAGTCGGAAACTACAGCGAATGCGAGCTGAAACGAATAGTCGTAGAAAAGGCGCGCCTTGTTGTAATGCTTATGGATTCTTCAAAGATAGACAAGTCCCTCCCCTACACCTTCGCGAACTTCTCCGACATTGACATACTCATAACAAACACTTCCCTCCCGGACGACCTCGCGAAAATGGCTGCGGAAAAGAATGTCAACGTCATTGATGTGACATACGATAATTAATTTCATTTAAACATACATCACTACACGAAAGGAACTGTACAGCAACATGGCAAACGTAATCAGTATGCCCCGCCAGGGTCAAAGCGTTGAATCGTGCATAATAACGACGTGGCATAAGAAAAAAGGCGACCATGTCGAAGTCGGCGATATCCTTTTCTCTTACGAAACGGATAAAAGCGCCTTTGATGAACCTTCTCAGGCAGCGGGCACTGTTCTTGCCGTCCTCGCGGAAGAAGGAGACATAGTACCCTGTCTTGACGCGGTCTGCATTATAGGAGAAGAAGGCGAGGACATTTCCGCTCTTCTGAAAACCGATGACAAGGCTGAAAACACTAACGTCACCGAAACAGGCGCAGAAGCTCCCAAGGCAGAAGCCGAAAGCACAGCAAAGGAAGAGGACACAGAAAGAGTATTCATCTCTCCCAGAGCGCGTCACCTTGCACTCAAAACCGGCGTTGACATGACAAAGGTCGTTCCCACAGGACCTCACGGCAGAATCATCGAGAGAGACATAAACAAGGCTCTCGACGCGGGATTTGTTTCCACGACTGCCGCTGTCGAAGACTTCCTCGCGGGAAAAGTCACTGTCGAAGAAGCGCACGAAGAAACCGCTGTTGTTGCAGCCGTATCTCAGCCGGAAGCTGCTGTTGTCGAAACCATCATCGACGACTTCAGAGCTTACGAAGAAGAGCCTCTTTCAAACATCCGCAAGGTTATAGCGCGCGCTATGCATTCTTCACTTTCCGAAATGGCGCAGCTCACGCTCAATTCCTCGTTCGACGCGACAAATCTTCTTGCATACCGCGCAAAGCTCAAGGAAAACGGCGAAGCTCTGGGGCTTTCAAAGATTACTATAAACGATATGGTTCTCTTTGCCGTCGCGAGAATACTGCCGAAGTATCCTGAGATTAACGCCAACCTCTTAGGAGAAACCTTCCGCAAGTACAAGCACGCAAATGTCGGTATGGCTGTCGACACCGAGCGCGGACTTCTCGTTCCCGTTATATTCGGTGCGGAAAAGCTCTCCCTCTCCGACATCTCCGCTCAGGCTAAGGTTCTCGCAGGAAAGGCTCGTGAAGGAAAGTGCTCTCCCGATGAAATGTCAGGCGGCAGCTTCACGGTGTCAAACCTCGGCTCGATGGGCGTAGAATCGTTCACTCCCGTTATCAATCCTCCGCAGACCGCTATTCTCGGAGTTTGCTGCACTACAAACAGACTTAAAGCTGACGGCAAGGTATATCCCGCAATGGGTCTTTCCCTAACGTTCGACCACAGAGCTGTTGACGGTGCTCCCGCGGCTAAGTTCCTCAAAGAACTCTGCACGGCTCTCGAAAACTTTGATCTGCTTCTCGCAAAGTGAGGGTTAAATGGCTGACAACAGATTTGATATAATTATTATAGGCGGCGGTCCGGGCGGTTACAATGCGGCTGAAAGAGCGGCACACGGCGGACTGAAAACCGCGCTTTTTGAAGAACGTGCTCTCGGCGGCGTTTGTCTCAATGAGGGATGCATTCCGACAAAGACTTTGCTCTACTCCGCGAAGATACTCGACTATGCCAACCACGGCGAAAAGTACGGTGTTACGGTTGAAGGCGCAAAGCTCGACCACGCGAAAGTCGTCGACAGAAAGGACAGAGTTGTAAAAACGCTCGTCTCCGGAGTTGCGGCTAAGATGAAAAACGCCGGAGTTACCGTAATAAACGGCACGGCTAAAATCAAAGAAAAAAAGGAGGAAATTTCTAAAATAAATGTAAACCTCTTACCAGGTCCGATACTGCTATTCATCATATCAAAAATCCGCCTTCTCCCATAGCTCCATTCTACTATGAAAGAAAGC
>ERZ779861.4704-NODE-4704-length-10021-cov-12.146799_pt1 | contig 10021 bp, 8 predicted proteins | sample MGYA00511558_ERZ779861 | MGnify/ENA primary metagenome ERZ779861 (study PRJEB29588, sample SAMEA2163432) | human gut metagenome | biome: human gut; feature: human-associated habitat; material: faeces | place: Denmark | collected 2008/2010 ... | reverse complement strand
ATGGACGATGCCGAGCGCGCGCAGCGCGTCGAGGTGCAGGTTCACCGGCCGCGGGCCGAGCTCGCACCCGCCCGGCATGGACAGGCTCGCCGTTCCGAAGCGCGTGAGGATCGCGCCGAGAAAAATGACCGAGGAGCGCAGCTCCCGCATGAGATCGTGCGGGATGAAGTCGCGGTTCATGCCGCGGGAATCAATGCGCACCGTGTCCCCGTCGCGCTCCGCCGTGCAGCCGAGATGGCGCAGGATGCGCAGCGTGATCGTCACGTCCTTCAGGTCGGGCACGTTGTGCAGAACCGTCTCACTGCCGGCGAGCACGGATGCCGCCATAATCGGCAGCACCGCATTCTTGGCGCCCTGCACCTGGGTGCTCCCGGTCAGTCTGTTTCCGCCGTAAATGTGCCATATGCTCATAATCTTTCCTCCGCACAGCAAATTCATGCCATCCTATGCAGAGAAACGCGAGATTGTCATTTTGCGTGCCGGTCGGCCAGTTTCAGCACCAGATCGGCAATGCGCTCGGCGGCGTCGGCAACGCCGGCGGATTTCATGTTCTGCGCCATCTGCGCAAGCTGCGCGGGGTCGGCGAGCAGGTCGCTGACGAGGTTATACAGATCGTCCGCCGTGAACGCGCCCTCGAGCAGCACCTTCGCCCCGCCGGCGTGCTCGAGCACGCGCGCGTTGCGCTCCTGATGGTTGTTCGTGACGTTCGGCGACGGGATGAGGATCGCGGGCTTGCCGATGCACGAGAGCTCCGCGAGCGTGGACGCGCCCGCGCGGCAGAGCACGAGATCGGCCGCGTCCATGACGAGCGGCATGTCATAAATATACGGCCGCACGTCTATGCCGTGCGCGGCGAGATCGGCCGGGCACTTTTCGAGCAGGGCCGCGTGCATCTTCTCATAGCCGTTGCGCCCGGCCGAGTGGATGAGCGCAAACGGCGCGTCCGTGACGGCGGCGCGCGTGATGAACGCCGTCATGACCTCGTTCATGTACGACGCGCCGAGCGAGCCCCAGACCGACACGACCAGCGGCCTGTCCGGGTCGAGCCCGAGCTGGCGCTTGGCCTCCGCCTTGGAGCAGGCCGTGAACGCGCCGCGCACCGGCGTGCCGGTGACGACGACCTTTTTCTGCTCGCTGTAGTGCTGCTTGCTCTCCTCGAAGCCGACGAGGATGCGGTCGACCGCGCCGGCAAGCATCTTCGTCGTCAGGCCGGGCACGGCGTTGGATTCATGTACGACGGTGGGGATACCGAGCTGCGCCGCCGCCTTGAGCACGGGGTAGCAGACATAGCCGCCGGTGCCGATGGCGACGTCAGGCTGAAAGTCCTCGATGATCTTGCGCGCGTCCTTCGTCGCCTGCCGCGCGTTGTGCAGCGAGCGGAAGTTGTACGCGATCTCCGACGGCTTGAGGCTGCGGTGGATGTTCGTGACCTCAATGGTCACGATGTCGTAGCCCGCGCGCGGGACGAGGTCGGTCTCCATCTTGCCGTTGGCGCCGACGAAGAGGATGCCGCAGTCGGGCATCCGGTCGCGCAGGATGCCAGCGACCGCGAGCGCGGGGTTGATGTGGCCTGCGGTGCCGCCGCAGGTAAAGAGAAAATTCATAGCAATGCCTCCCAGGATCAAAAACGGAAATCGGGCAGTCCGCGCCGAAGACCGCCGCGGGCTGCCGGATATACACTTCAAAGTCAGAAACTAGCGCGCTTTTTTCGTCGGAATGTCGCGCGAGATGCTCAGGATGATGCCCATCTCCCCGAGCTGCATGAGCAGCGCCGTGCCGCCGTAGCTGAAAAACGGCAGCGAGATGCCCGTGCAGGGGATGAGGTTCGTGACGACTGCGATGTTCAAAAACACCTGGATCGACAGCAGCGTCGTGATGCCGATGCCGACGAGGAAGCTGTAGCGGTCGGGCGAGTGCGCGGCGATCCAGTAGCCGCGGCAGATGAGCAGCGCAAACAGGATCAGGATCGCAATGGCGCCGACATAGCCGAGTTCCTCGCAGACGATGGAAAAGATATAGTCATTATGCTCCTCGGGCAGATAGAGGTACTTCTGCCGGCTCTGGCCGAGGCCGAGCCCGAGAAAGCCGCCCGAGCCGATGGAATACAGCGACTGCACGATCTGATAGCCGGCCGCGCTCGTATCGGCAAACGGGTCGCGCCAGGACACGATGCGCTTGTGCACATAGGGCACGAATTTGCTTGCGATGAGCAGCAGCGCGCCCGCGCTGCCCATGCCGACGAGCAGGTACGAGAGCTTGATGCCGCCGACAAACATCATCACAATCGCAAGCGTCATGATGATGATGGACGCCGACAGATGCGGCTCGAGCATCAGCAGGCCGACGATGATGACCGTGACGACCATGAACGGCACGACACCGTAGCGGAACGTCTGCATCTGCTCTTTATAGGTGCAGATCATGCTGGAGAAAAACAGCACGACCGCGATCTTTGCGATCTCCGACGGCTGAAATGTCGTAAAGCCGAGACTCAGCCACCGGCGCGCACCGTTGACGCGAGTGCCGATGTGCGGGATCCAGACGACGGCAAGCAGGAAGATGCTCACGCCCAGCACCAGCAGCGACAGACGGCGGTAGGTCGCCATGCGCACTTTGGACAGCAAGATCATGGCCACAACGCCGGCCACGGCAAAGGCCGCCTGGCGCACGAAGTAATACGTCGGCGACTTGCCCTGCGCATACGCGCGGGCGAAGCTCGACGAGAGCACCATGATGACGCCGATCGTCAGCAGCAGCAGCGTGAGCACGAAAAACGGCAGGTCGAAGCTGCCGCGCTGCGGCCCGGCGGACGCTTTCGCCTGGCGCGCGGGAAGTCTCAGATCGGAAATATTCATATAAGCACCTCCCTGCACCGCGGCGCGCGCCTCACACGCCGAAGCGGTGGAACACGCCGATGAACGACAAAACTGCAAACAGCACCGTCACACCGGCAAACAGCGCCACGATCTGCGTTTCCTTCCACTTGTGGCCCGTCCAGCCGCCCATCTCGAGATGGTGGTGGAACGGGGACATTTTGAACACACGCTTGCCGTGCGTGAGCTTGAAGTAGCCGACTTGGATGATATCCGACAGCGCCTCGATGATGTACATGATGCCGAGCGTCACAAGGATGAGCGGCATGTCGTAGGCAAAGGCCAGCGCCGCGACCGCGCCACCGAGAAAGAGCGAACCCGTGTCGCCCATGAACACCTTCGCCGGGTGGAAGTTATAGATCAAGAAGCCCAGCAGGCCGCCGGCAAGGCCGGAGGCAAACACGCCGAGGGACAAAAACCGCTCGCCCCAGAGCATGGAGATGACGGCGAAGAAGATGCACACCGGCATCGTCGTGCTCGCGGCGAGGCCGTCCACACCGTCGGTGAGGTTCACGGAGTTGACCGTTCCGACGATGACGAAGGCCGCGAAGATGACATACAGCGGCTCGGAGACCGGCACCGTCTTGTTCCAGAACGGGATGTAAAGGCTGTCGAGCGCGACATAGCCGAAGCGGCGCATGAGGAAAATGAACGCCACGGCCGCCGCCAGCTGCAGCAGCAGCTTCTTGCCGGCCGTCAGGCCGAGATTCTGCTTCTTTTTGAGCTTTTCATAATCGTCCAGAAAACCGATTGCGCCGAACACGAGCGCGAACGCCAGACAAAACAGGTGGCCGTATTCGCCCTCGGCCATGCACTCAAAGCCGACCGACAGGCACACGACCGCGATCGCGGCGATGAACATCAGCCCGCCCATGGTGGGCGTGCCCTGCTTGGACATGTGCCACGTAGGACCGTTTTCCTTGATGCTCTGGCCCGCCTTGATGCGTCTGAGATACGGGACCAGGAAAAATCCGACGACGGCCGACACCGCAAACGCGATGACGAACGCCAGTATCAGCTTCAGTGTCATTTCTCTCTCTTCCTCTTCTCGAGTATTTCGGCGACGATCTCGCGCTCGTCCATGTGCACTTTCGTCTTGCCGATGATCTGGTAATCCTCATGGCCCTTGCCGCAGAGGATGATGACATCGCCGGGGCAGTGATTCTCGATCGCGTAGGCAATGGCCTCGCGCCGGTCGGGCCGCACGACATAGGGCGTGTGCGTCTCCTTGAGACCGGGAAGGATATCGGCGATGATCGCCTCCGGGTCTTCCGTGCGCGGATTGTCGCTCGTGACGATGACGAAATCCGCCTTCTGGCCCGCGATGCGGCCCATCTTCGGACGCTTGCCGCGGTCGCGGTCGCCGCCGCAGCCAAAGAGGAACACGAGCCGCGCGGGTGCGAACTCGCGCACCGTCGTGAGGATGTTGTCGATGGCGTCGGGCGTGACGGCGTAGTCGATGAGGATGGCGTAATCCCCGTCGGTCTCGAGCACCTCGGCGCGGCCCTTGACGGGCTTTGCCGTGTCGAGCGCGGCGGCGCAGTCGTCGAGCGAAATGCCGAGCGCGCAGGCGCAGGCAATGACGCTCAGCGCGTTGTAGACCGAGAACATGCCGGGGATGCCGAGGCGCATGCGCGCGATCGCATCGCCGTGCATGGCGACAAAGCGCACGCCCGACGCGCTCAGGCGGATGTCCTTGGCCACGAGGTCGGCGTCGTTGCGTTTGGCGGAATAGGTGTGCATCGGGCATTTGGCGTGCTCGAGCATGACGTGCGCCCAATCGTCGTCCGCGTTGACGATGCCGGCGTCACTCTGCGCAAACAGCTGCGCCTTGGCCGCGGCATACGCCTCCATGGTCTTGTGAAAGTCCAGATGATCCTGCGACAGGTTCGTGAAGATGCCCACCCGGAAGCGGATGCCCTCCACGCGGTGCAGCACGAGCGAGTGCGACGACACCTCCATGACCGCGTGCGTGCAGCCGGCGTCGACCATTCGGCGCAGGAGCTTTTGCAGCTCATAGGCGTCGGGCGTGGTGTGCTCGGTGTGCAGCACCTCGTCGCCGATGACGTTCGCGTTCGTGCCGATGAGACCGACCTTCGTGTGCAGGCACTGCTCAAGCATGTGCTTGATGAGCGTGGTGACGGTGGTCTTGCCGTTCGTGCCGGTCACACCGATCATGGTCAGCTCACGCGACGGGTTATCGAAAAATTCGCAGCAGATGCGCGAGAGCGCAAGGCGGCTGTCGGCCACGAGGATATACGGTATCTCGACCTCTGGCTTTCGCTGGCAGAGCACGACGGCCGCACCGCGCTCGGCGGCCGCGCCGATGAACCGGTGCCCGTCGGACTCATACCCGCAGACGGCGGCGAACAGGTCGCCGGGCTGCGTGGTGCGCGAGTCAAAGCTGATATCCCGGATGTCCAGTTCCGGATCGGCGGTGCATTCGCACACGTCCAGAACGGACAGCAGTCGCTTGAGTTTCATAAACGTACCTCCGTTGTTCGTCAGTATCGGCCCAGCATGCCCGAATCGCTGGTCACGAGCGTGACCTCCACGACCGTACCGTGATCGATCTGGGTGCCTGCGGCGACGCTCTGGCCGGAGATGACCTGCGCCGCGGTATCCGTGATCGAACTGCTGGTCTTGATATACAGCCCCAGTGCGGCCATGCGGTCGCGGGCTGTCTGATAGCTGAGATTGGACAGATCCGGCATCGTCTCCTTGTCGGCCGAGGGCTCTTTGCCGGCATAGAGCAGAATGGTGCTGCCGTTGGCCACGACCGCGCCGCTGCCCGGAAGCTGCGCCGTGATTGTGCTGCCATCGCCGTAGATGCGCGCCTGCAGGCCCACCTCCGCGAGCGCGGCCTTCGCCTGCTCAACGGACAGGCCCGTCACGTTCGGTACGGTCTTATCCATATGCGTCTTTTCCGTCTCGGAGTACGACGGCTCCACGCCGAGGTACGGCAGGATGTCCGCCATCATTTTGCCGACGACGGGCGCGGCCATCTGGCCGCCGCTGATATAGATGCCGGTGCTGTTGCTCGGCGTGTCGAGCAGCACGAGGATGACGATCTGCGGGTCATCCGCCGGCGCAAAGCCGATGAACGAGACGATGTACTCCTTCGCGCCGCCGGCCGCGTCCTGCGCGACCTTTTCCGACGTGCCGGTCTTGCCGCCGATGCGGTAGCCGGCGACGTAGGCGTTCTTGCCGGTGCCGTCGACGGGGTCGCCGACGACCTGCTCGAGGATCTGGCGCACGGTGGCGCTCGTCTGCTCGCTCACGACCTGGCGCACCACGGTCGGCGAATTGGACACGACCGCTTCCCCGTCGCTGTTGACGATGCTCTTGACGACGTACGGCTTCATGAGATAGCCGCCGTTGACGCAGGCGCTGACTGCCGTGATGAGCTGCAGCGGCGTGATCGTAAACGTCTGGCCGAAGGAGGCCGCCGCAAGCTGGGAGAGGTTCTCCGGGTCGTAGAACGTGTTCTGGCTCCACCAGATGCTGCCGCTCTCGCCGGACATGTCGATGCCGGTCTTGGCGGTGAGGTTGCTGTCCACGTTGCTGGTCAAGTTCAGGAAGCCGAACGCCTCGGCGTACTTGTAGAAGGTGCGCGCGCCGATGAGCTGGCCGATCTGCACGAGCGCCACGTTGCACGAGTGCTGGATGGCCTGCGTCAGGTTCTGACTGCCGTGGCCGGTCGTTTTCCAGCACTTGAGCGGATCGGTACGGCCGAGCACGTTCGTGCTGCCGCCGCAGTAAAACGACGAATTTTCATTGACCACGCCCTCTTCGAGCGCCATGGCCAGCGTGATAATCTTGAACGTCGAGCCGGGCTCGTAGGTGTCCGACAGGGCCTTGTTGCGCCACTGCTTCGTCTGCGCGGCGGAGAGCATCTCGGCCTTCTTGTCGGGATCCGTTTCGGCGTCGATGGCCTCCTGATCCTTGTCGCTGACCTTCTGATAGTCGTTCAGGTCAAAGTTGCCGAGCGAGACCATGCCGAGAATGGCGCCGCTGTTGGGGTCCATGGCGATGGCCGCGGCGCCATTTTGCACGTCATAATCCTCGACCGCCTGCTGCAGGTGCTTTTCGAGGTAATACTGGATCGTGGCGTCGATGGTCAGGTTCATGTCGTCGCCCTTTGTCTCATCGTAGTAGTCCTCGTAGTTGACAAAGAGCATATCCGTGCCGCGGTTATCCGTCGCGCGGATGATGCGCCCGGCGCTGCCGGTCAGATAGCTGTCATAGCGCTGCTCCAGGCCGTAGAGGCCGTTGTTGTCCTGCCCGACGAAGCCGATGACGTGCGCGGCCAGATTGCCGTAGGGGTAATAGCGCTTCGTGTCCGGCTCGATCTTCACGCCGGTGAGGTTGTTCTCCTTCTTGAACGCGCGCACTTTTTCCGACACTTCCGGCTCGACCTTGCGCTTGACGACCTCATACCAGCGGTCGGTATTCTTCGTCATGGCCAGGATCTTATCATAATCGACGTCGAGGATCTCGGAAAGTTCGCGTGCGATCAGCTGCGGATCTTCTTTGTTCTTGACGATCTCGGCCGGGCTGATGAAGATCGTATCGACCGAGGCGTTCATGGCCAGGATCTTGCCGTTCGTATCGTAGATCGCGCCGCGCGAGGCCGTGATCTCCGTCGTGCGCACCTGTTGGTCGATCGCCATTTTTTCGTACTCGTCATGGTGTACGATCATGACATTGAACAGCTTGATGCCAAGGACAGCAAATGCAAGGATGCCGCACACAATCAAAAGGAAGCGTGTGCGGCGGAGCATCATGATATTCGGTGTTTTGGTACTTGCACGAAAAGGCACGCGGTTGTCCCGGCGCCCGGAAGTTTCATTCGCCATGTCTGTCTCCTTGTTCCTGCGGGGATAGTACTATCATACAGGCTGGCTTATCGAAAATATTCCAAAATGGAAGAGAAGAAATCGCCGAGGCGGTCGGCAAGGCTCAGCGGTTCGGCCGCGTTCTGGTCAAGGACCACCGCCGTGTCCGTGGCGTCGCTGCTGATATAATAGAGCTGATCGCTGCGCGGCTTCTGCATGCCGAGCTCGTGGATGGCGTAATCCTCGATCTCCGTGAGGTTGAACGCGCTCTCGTAATCAATGCGCAGGCGCGTTTGCTGCTCCTGCAGCTGGGTATACTGATCCTCCAGCGCCGAGACCTCCGCCGACGCCTGCGAGAGCTGCACGCGCGCGACCAGCGACACGACGATCAGCACGGCGGCAATGGCAAAGCCGAGCACGGCCAGCGGGGCGATCGCCTGCTTGGGGGTGGGAACGGACTCCGGGACGACGGCCTCCGTCGTCCGGGGAGCGTGCGGCATCTCGACCGGCGCACTGTACCGGTATTCTTCGGCAGCCGTGCTGTGCAGGTCATACGCCGCGTTGCCGTCCATGGGCGCGGTATTGCGTTTTTTCGAAGCAGGAGATGCCATGATCGGCTCCTTTCTCAGACGCGCTCGGCAACGCGCAGCTTCGCGCTGCGGGCGCGCGGGTTACACTCCAGTTCTTCCTCGCCGGGCAGGATCGGTTTGCGGGAGACGCTGCGCAGCGTCTGCACAAAGCCGCAGGTGCACACCGGCGCCTCGCGCGGGCAGGTGCAGCCGTGCTCCCGCCGGGCGATGCCGGTCTTGACGATCCGGTCCTCGAGGGAATGAAAGCTGATGACGCACAGCCGCCCGACGCGGAGCTTGTCCGGCGCAGTGTCCATCATCTCGCGCACCGCCGCCAGCTCGTCGTTCACGGCGATGCGGATCGCCTGAAAGCTGCGCTTGGCGGGATGCTGCTTTTCGCGCAGCGCCGCGCCCGGCATGGCCGAGCGGATCACATCGACCAGCTCCAGCGTGGTCGAGATCGGCCGCTGCGCCCGGGCGCGTACGATCGCCCCGGCAATGCGAGGCGCATAGCGCTCCTCGCCGTATTCATACAAAATGCGTTTGAGCTCATTCTCCGGCCACTCGTTGACGACGTTCCACGCGCTCAGGCCACTGGTCGCGTCCATGCGCATATCGAGCGGCGCGTCGTGCATATACGAAAAGCCGCGCTGCGTCTCGTCGAGCTGCGGCGAGGAAACGCCGAGGTCAAAGAGCATGCCGTCCACGGCGTCGATGCCGAGGCGGTCGAGAATGGCGGCCGTGTCGCGGAAGTTGCCGTGCACGAGCTGCACGCGCTCCCCGAACGGGGCCAGCCGCGCGCCGGCGCGCGCAATCGCTGTCTCGTCGCGGTCGATGCCGATGAGCGTTCCGGTCGTCAGGCGGCCGGCGATCTGCTCGGAGTGGCCGCCCATGCCGAGCGTGCCGTCCACGTAAATGCCGTCGGGGCGGATGTTCAGGTTGTCGATGCATTCGTGCAGCAGCACGGGGATATGTCCGGCGTCCATCAGAAATCCAGCTCCTCCATCACGGCGGCGATGTTCTCCGGCAGCGCCTCGAGCGGGCAGATCTCATCCCAGCGCGCGCTATCCCAGAACTCCGCATGGTTGTTGCTGCCGACCACGGTGACGCTCTTGGTCAGGCCGGCGAATTCACGCAGGTGCTGCGGCAGGAGGATACGTCCCTGTCCGTCGAGATCGCAGCGGGCCGCATACGCGAACAGCGGGCGCACCTTGCGCTGCTGCAGATTGGTCATGGCCGCCGCCTTCTCGGAGATCGCCTTCCAGTTTTCCTGACTGTAGGCCGACAGGCACTTTTCGGGCGAGACCGTCACATAGAACGTGTCGCCCAGTTCTTCACGGAGCTTGGCCGGGATGAACAGACGGCCTTTGGCGTCAAGCGTATGCTGATAGATACCGGTCATGCTGCATCCCCCCTTCTCCGAAATCGTGCACTTTCGCGCCCCATGCGTGGGCTTTTGATGCTTTTTAAACCACTTCGCCCCACGTGCAATCCTCATTATAGTGGCAGGACGGAAAAATTGCAAGGAGAAATTCCCGCCTTTTTCTTGCAATTTCCGACAATTCTGTCAATCCGACTGTGGTTTTTCCGGCCACAAGCATTTGCGTTCCTCGCCGAAAAAAGGAAAACGGCGGCACAAGATGTGCCGCCGAAGCGTGAAAAAATCCCCGCCGGAAGCGCCCAAAGCGCGCCCGGCGGGGAAAAATTTCGGCAAAACGCACCTCCGCCGCCGGACATACCG
>ERZ779861.4701-NODE-4701-length-10027-cov-2.670778_pt1 | contig 10027 bp, 10 predicted proteins | sample MGYA00511558_ERZ779861 | MGnify/ENA primary metagenome ERZ779861 (study PRJEB29588, sample SAMEA2163432) | human gut metagenome | biome: human gut; feature: human-associated habitat; material: faeces | place: Denmark | collected 2008/2010 ... | reverse complement strand
GGATGAGGGAGCACATGTAACTTATCTTACAAACTCTCATATGAATAAAAAGGAATCTATTGAAGATACTGCTAAGGTTTTCGGAAGAATGTATGATGCGATCGAGTATCGTGGATTTGGACAGGATATCGTAGAAGATTTACAGAAGTACTCTGGTGTTCCTGTATGGAATGGCCTTACAGATGTAGACCACCCTACACAGGTTTTAGCAGACTTCCTGACAATGGAAGAGCATATTGATAAGAAGTTAGATGAGATGAAGCTTACTTTTGTAGGTGATTTATCTGATAATGTAATGTATGCTCTGATGTATGGAAGCGCTATCATGGGTGTTGACTTTAAGGCAGTAGGACCAGAAGAGACAGTATGTGACCCTAAGGTTCTTGAAGTATCACAGGAACTCGCTAAGAAAAGCGGAGCTACAATTACTATTTCCCATGATCCAGAAGATGTAAAAGGTTCTGATGTTATTTATACAGATATCTGGGTAAGTATGGGTGAGTCCGAGGAATTATATCCAGTGCGTGTAAAAGCGTTATCTCCATATAAAGTAACTACAAAGATGATGAAGGACACAGGTAATGACAAGTGTCTGTTTATGCACTGTCTGCCATCTTACCATGATTTTGAGACAAGTGTGGCAAAAGATATGAGAGACCGTCTTGGTCTTGATATCAGAGAAGTAGAAGATGAAGTATTCCGTTCAGAGAATTCAGTTGTATTTGATGAGGCAGAGAACAGAATGCATACGATCAAGGCTGTAATGGTGGCAACTCTCGGAAGATAGTTTATCCGGAAAGACGGTTTAATAATGAAAGAAAAGATTTTAGAATTTCTAAAGCAGCAGGAGGGATTTATCTCCGGTCAGCGCATCTGTGACGAGCTGGGTGTATCAAGAACTGCTGTGTGGAAGTATATGAACAGTCTGAAAAAAGAAGGATATGAGATAGAGTCGGTGACCCGAAAGGGTTATCGGCTTTTACAAAGTCCAGACCTGCTTACGAGGGAAGCAGTGCTTTCCTGTATAAAAAAGGGAGAAATACCAGGTGAGTTATGCTGCTTTGAAAGCATTGATTCTACGAATGAGGAGGCAAAACGTCGTGGAGAAGCTGGTGCGCCAGATGGAAGTATCTATGTGGCAGACAATCAGACTAACGGTAAAGGCCGAAGAGGAAGAACATGGCTGTCTCCATCTGGGGAGGATATTTTTTTCACGATATTACTGAGACCAGATCTGCCTTTAAATAGTGTATCTATGCTTACTTTAGTAGCGGCTTCTGCTGTGGCGGAAGCAGTTGATAAGGTTACAGGACAGGAGTGTCAGATTAAATGGCCGAATGATATTGTTCTTAATCGGAAGAAAGTCTGCGGTATTCTCACAGAAATGAACATGGAAATTGACAGTATTGCTTATGTTGTTGTTGGTGTTGGAATTAATGTCAACCGAATGGAATTTAGGGAAGATATTGCGGAAACGGCAACTTCTCTAAAAAAGGAAAGTGGTCATAGTATAGAAAGAGCTGTATTGCTTTCAGAAATTCTGACAGCTTTTTTCAGAGATTATAAACTGTTTTTAGAAAAGCAGGATTTATCACCATTTTTGGAAAGTTATAATCAGAAGCTTGTGAATGTAGGACGGGAAGTAAAGATTATAAAAAAGGGTGAGGAAATAATTCGTACAGCCATTGGAATTAACGACAGAGGCGAGCTGATCGTTCAGGATGCCGAGGGAAATACAGAGCATATTTTTTCTGGAGAGGTATCTGTCCGCGGTATTTACGGATATGTATAGGAGGCCGTTATTATGTTTGATGATAAAGTGATATTATGTGGTTCAAGCAGTTATGAAAAGATTTTTTACTTTAATCCGGAGTTTGATTCGCTTCCAAAGCAGATAAAGGATGAACTCCAGATTATGTGTGTTCTTTTTACAGAAGATGTAGGCGGAATTCTCCGCTTAGAATTTGATGAAAAGGGAAATCTTAATCTGACTGTGGAATCAAAGGAAGATGATTTCTTCTTTGACGAAATAGGAAGTGTTCTTAAGATAAAGCAGCTTCGTGCAGAAAAGAGAGAGCTTCTGGAGAATATGGAAACATATTTCAGAGTATTTTTCTTACAGGAGGGACAAGATGTTATTAGCGATTGATATTGGAAATACAGATTTTACGATAGGAGTCTTTCAGGGGAAAAAGCTGTGTGATACCTTTCGGATGAGAACAAAGATTAACCGTACTTCTGATGAATATGGTGTGTTTATATTAAACACTCTTCAGTACAAAGGATATGACACAAAGGATGTGGAAGATGTAATTATTGCATCTGTTGTTCCGGCTGTAATGCATTCATTTAACAGTGCAATTATTAAATATTTTGGATTAACTCCGATTATTGTTGGGCCGGGAATCCGCACAGGAATCCGTATTGCGACAACAAATCCGAAAGAAACAGGTGCAGACCGCATTGTAGATGCCGTTGCAGGATATGAGCTTTATGGAGGACCGGTTATTGTCGTTGATTTTGGAACAGCAACAACATATGATCTGGTCACAGAAGATGGAAGATTTGTCGGAGGTGTAACTTCTCCGGGAATCCGTACTTCTGCGAATGCTCTTTGGCAGCAGGCAGCAAAGCTTCCTGAAATCGAAATCAGAAAGCCGCAGTATATTCTGGCAAAAGATACGGTAACAAGTATGCAAGGTGGTCTTGTTTATGGTTACATTGGACAGACTGAATACATTATTCGTAAAATGAAAGAAGAGAGCGGTCTTGGAAAAATGATCGCGCAGGAAACAAGCTTTATCAATTATTATGATGCAAATCTTACTTTAAAGGGGCTGCAGATTATTTATGATAAGCAGAAGCAGGGTTAAGTAATGACGGTTAAAGAGATATATGGAACAGATTTTCCAATAATTCTCGCACCGATGGCGGGCATTACAGATTTGCCTTTTCGTATTCTTTGTAAAGAACAGGGAGCGGATGTTATGGTCACAGAAATGATTAGTGCCAAAGCTCTTTTTTATGGGAATAAGAACACATTGCCCCTTATGCAGACAGAAGAGGAAGAAAAGCCAGTGAAGCCCAAAAACCGGCGCAGCTTCTGGGAGTTTGGCTAAAAAAGGAATATTATGTTAAAACAGTATTTAGAAAAGACGGCGCAAGACGCCAGATGATCATGCTAGCGTAAGGATAAGCACCCGGAATGAAATATCAGTTAGAAAATGCTATATAAAAAAAGCCCGATGATTCGCGGTTGCCCGAAAGAAAACTTTCAGGCGAAGCTGCGAACCGACGGGCTTTTTGCGTGCGTACATGGAATGTGGATACCGGTGTGTACGTGTATATAACGTCGATCAGTCGATAATATTGTCCTCATCCAACGCGATCCACTCGTCGTGCAGACGGTTGCGGATGTCTTTTAAACGTTTGGAGGTATAGAACGTGAAGATAATATTTTCAATTCCAGCGAAGATCAGCGAAATGCCCATGACCTGAACGAACAGGCTGCCGCCCTTTGCAGGGTTGAAGGTCAGGAAAATACCAAACAGCAAATAGACGATGGCAGAGAATAAAAGCAGTCCCCAGCCGGAGAGCTGATAGTGGCGGGCATCCATCGCGGTCTGGATTTTAAATACACTCTCTACGATTTCATAGATACCGACAAGCACCCAGGTAATGGAAAGTATGGCACCGGGATGGGTCAGAAACAAAATACCAAACAGCAGGGCGAAAAGTCCGAGTGCAAGATCGAACTGGAAGCCGATGTGGTAGCTGACGTTAAAGAAGTAGCCGACTATTTTGCTGACGCCGAAAACAACCATCAAAACACCGAGCAGGGTGCAGATAACGTTCATGGAAGTATTGGGCCAGATCAGCAGCACCGTGCCGAAAATGCCAAGCAGCAGGGAGCTGACCAGTGCGAACCATTTGGCACATTTGAAAGCATGTGTGGTTTCATCAACAATATGATTGGAATATCTCATGGTAAAAGTCCTCGATTCCTGCATATTTGCGGATGCGGACACTGTTTTCCGTTCCGTATAAGCTCAGTATAGAACGGCAGCAGGAAAAAAACACCGGTCAGATTTGGAAAAATGAGGAAAAAATGAGCTGCCAGGCAGAAGAAAGCATGGAAGCATACAGGTTCGGAGACAGCACGGAGGAATTGGAAGCGTTTGGTGCTTTACAAATACAGTAAAAAGAGGTTATCATAGTAGGTAATAGGGGAAATGGGTATTTCACGAATGGCACGGGTGAACTGAGAATGGAGAACACATGATCAAACTGGTGGCGACAGATATTGATGGAACATTGCTTCAGAGTGGAGAAAGGGAAGTACCGGAAGCAGTTTTTGTTCAGATCGACAGACTTTTGAAAAAAGGAATATTATTTGCGGCAGCGAGCGGCAGACAGTACAGCAATCTGAAAAATCTGTTTGCTCCGAAGGCGGAAGAGATGACGTTTCTGTGCGAAAACGGTGCGATTCTTTATCGAAGGGATCAGATTTTAAAGAAACGGCCGATGCCGCGCAGCCGAGCAGAAGCGCTTGCAAAGCAGATTCTTGCCAATGACGATATGGAAGTTCTGATTTCCGGAGCCAATACCAGTTATCTGATGCCAAAGCATGAAGATTATATTTATCATATTCAGTATTTTTTGGGAAATCGTGTAGAAATTGTTCACAGCCTGGACGAAATTAAAGAGGACATGATAAAGGTATCAGCTTATTGCAGAAGCGGCGCGGCAAAATATGACAAGCCGTTCGGTGATCCGTGGAGAGGAGAGTTCTCAGCGGCGGTTGCAGGGGAAAAATGGCTGGATTTTATGCTGTCGGACAAAGGAACCGGGATGCGGGATCTTTGCGGTGTGCTGGGGATTTTTCCGGAAGATGTGATCGCGATTGGGGATAACTATAACGATCTGCCGATGCTGGCAGAGGTCGGGCATCCGTGGATTATGAAAAATTCGGCACTCGATCAGGCGGGCTTTGGGCAAAGCCATGAATTTTTACGGGCGGAAAGTGTAGAAGAAATTTTGAAAAAGCTTTGAAAGGAAGGGTAACAGGATATGATGGTTTCAACGAGAGGACGATATGCGCTGCGCGTGATGATCGATCTGGCAGAGCATAATAATGGAAAATTTATTCCGCTGAAGGATATCGCGGAGCGGCAGGAAATTTCAGAAAAATATCTGGAAAGCATCGTGAAATCCTTAACGAAGGCAGACGTGCTGGAAGGTCTGCGCGGCAAAGGCGGAGGCTACCGGCTGACCAGACCGGCGGAGGAATACAATGTATATGAGATCCTGAAGCTCACGGAGGGCAGTATGGCTCCGGTGTCCTGTTTAGAGGACACTGCAAGGGAATGTGAGCGAAGAGGAATGTGTGCGACGCTTCCGGTCTGGGAGGGGCTGGAAAAGGTTGTTCGGGAATATTTGTCGGGTATCACCATTCAGGAGCTGACCAAGCAATGGCAGCCCGGAGATAATTATGTAATTTGAATGACAAAACTGCTTTATTTTGCAAATATTTCACGGTTTGTACGTAGTAAGTAAAGGCAAAATGTGGTATACTATAAAACTGTAAAAAAGCGCTGTTTTATGAAAAAGAGCAAGTGCCGACAAAAGAACGGCATAGATTCGTGTATCGGCACAGGAAGGCCGGAATATGACGAAGGACGAGCGCAAAGAGCAGAAGCGCAAAGAAGCTTTCCGGAAATGGGCACGGCAGCATGCAAAGCTGCGCAGGAATCTGAGAAAGCATGGTGGGGACATTCTGCAGTCCGGCAACTTTAAAAGCACCAATAGCTTTATCCAGCACGGAAGCGTGTCCGTGCACAGCCATTCGATCCGCGTGGCGGAATGCAGCTTAAAGCTGGAAAAATTTCTTGAAAAACTTGGCATCCACTGTCACGAACGGGATTTGGTCCGGGGGGCGCTGCTCCACGACTACTTCCTCTATGACTGGCATGACAAGTATTCCCACGAAAAGCTGCACGGCTTTCACCATCCGAATGTTGCGCTGGAAAATGCGAGCCGGGAGTATCAGCTGACACCGCGGGAACGGGATATTATCCGGAAGCATATGTGGCCGCTGACCCTGTTCCACATCCCGCGCTGTCGGGAAGCATGGGTCGTGACGACTGCGGATAAATACTGCTCCTTGAAGGAGACGCTTCTGGAGCGCAAGGGGCGTAATAAGAACAGAAAGAAATCAGAAAACGATGACGCAGAGGACACTGGCTGAGAATCTGGCAGCTTATGCAGACAGCGATTACTATCCCTTTCATATGCCGGGACATAAACGGCGGCTTACAGAGATGCTGCCGGATTTTCCGGAGGCGCTGCAAAGGGCGGCGAGACTGGACATTACAGAGATCGACGGATTTGACAATCTGCACGATCCCGAAGGAATTTTGAAAGACGCGGAGGAAAAGGCGGCGGCGCTGTATGGTGCGGACAGCTGTTACTACAGTGTCAACGGAAGCACGGCAGGGCTTCTGACCGCGATTTCAGCAGCAGTGCCGGAGGGTGGAAAGCTGATTCTGGCGCGCAACTGCCACAAGGCGGTTTACCACAGCATTTATCTGCGGCGGCTGACGCCGGTTTATCTGTATCCGGATATCGTGCCGGGGACATCCCTGGCAGGTACGCTGACAAAGGAACAGATCGAAGCTGCGCTGATTCAGAATCCGGACGCATCTGCAGTGCTTTTGACCTCTCCGACCTATGACGGAATCACGGCAGACATTGCGTCGATTGCAGAGACTGTTCACCGGTTCGGGAAGACTTTAATCGTAGATGCCGCCCACGGAGCACATTTCGGATTTCATCCGGGATTTCCCAAAAATCCGGTCGCACTGGGGGCAGATCTGACGATCGTAAGCCTTCATAAGACGATGCCGTGCCTGACACAGACCGCACTCCTGTTGCAAAAAGGCAGCCGGGTCAGTACGGAACGGCTCCGGCTGTTTGAAGGAATTTATCAGACGAGCTCGCCCTCCTATCTGATGATGGCGGCGATGGATTCCTGTATGGACATGGTGAAAAAACATGGCGCAGGACTGTGGGACAGCTTTTTTACGGAAAGAGAACGTTTTCTGGAACGTTGCAGCAGTCTGAAACGGCTGCAGGTTTTGACGGACGGCACGAAATGGAGCCGGAAAATGACGTCAGAGACCGGTTTTTTGATGGATTCCGGCAAAATTTTATCAGAAACTTCAAAAACATGTTTGACCGGAAAGCGTTTTTACGATATTCTTTTAAAGCAATATCATTTGCAGATGGAAATGGCGGCCGGAAATTATGTGACCGCGATTATGACCTGTTGTGATACAGCAGACGGTTGGCAGCGTCTGTGGGACGCCCTGAAAGAGATCGATGATTTCTGTGTCGCCGCGGACGAGCCGGTACAGGAAAACCGTAAGCTGCTTGCGTATCCGGTTTTAAAACAGCAGATCAGTCTGACGGATGCGCTGGATGCGCCAAAAGCGCAGATGCCGCTTACAGAAGCGGCAGGACAGACAGCTGGTGCGTTTATCAATCTGTATCCGCCCGGAATTCCAATTGTGGCGCCCGGGGAACAGATCACGCAGGAAGCTGTCGATGTGATTACGCGTTACAGGCAAATGAATCTCCCGGTTCAGGGAGTCGATCATGATGCCATAACAATACTCAAATTATGCTAAAAGGAGATTTACAATGAGAAGAACCAAAATTATCTGCACAATTGGTCCGTCGTCTCAGGATGAAGACATGCTTCGTAAGATCATTCTGGCCGGCATGAACGTGGCGAGATTCAACTTTTCCCACGGCGACTATGAAGAGCATGGACTGAAGCTTGAAAGAACCAGAAAGATCAGCCGTGAGCTGAACCTTCCTGTTGCAGTACTGCTTGATACAAGAGGTCCTGAAATCCGTCTGCGCGACTTTGCAGAAGGCAAAGTAGAATTAAAGGCAGGCCAGAAGTTCACTCTGACCACCGAAGAGATCATGGGTACCGCAGAGCGCGCAACCATTACCTATAAGAACCTGCCTCAGGATGTTAAGCCTGGCGATTCCATCCTGCTGGATGACGGTCTGATCGGTCTGAAGGTTGAAGAAGTGCAGGGCGACACAGAAATCGTCTGCACCGTTATGAACGACGGCCCGATCTCCAACCACAAGGGCGTTAACGTTCCCGGCGTAAAATTAAACCTGCCCTTCATCGATGAGAAGGATCACGCAGATATCGTTTATGCTTGCGAAAAGGGCTTCGATTTCATCGCAGCTTCCTTCGTAAGAAGCAAAGAAGACGTACTGCAGATCCGTGAGATCTTAAAGGAGCACAACTCCAAGATCCAGATCATCTCCAAGATCGAGAGCCTGCAGGGTATTCAGAACCTGGAAGAGATCATCGAAGTTTCCGACGGTATCATGGTAGCCCGTGGCGATATGGGTGTTGAGATCCCGATGGAAGAGGTTCCGATCATCCAGAAGAGAATCATCAAGCTGACAACTGCAGCTGGTAAGAACGTTATCACTGCTACACAGATGCTGGATTCCATGATGAAGCATCCCCGTCCGACCCGTGCAGAGGCAACCGACGTTGCAAACGCTATCTACGATGGCACAACCGGTATCATGCTTTCCGGTGAGACAGCAAACGGCGATTACCCGCTGGAAGCTGTTCAGACCATGGTTCGTATCGCAGAGCGCGCAGAAAAGGATATCGACTATGTAGGCCGTCTGCAGAAGACTGGTGCAAGACTTCCTCAGGAGCAGGATACAACCACTTCTATCTGCCACGCAACCTGCACCGTTGCTACTGACCTGAATGCAGCAGCAATCATCCCGGTATCCATGTCTGGCTTTACTTCCGGCATGGTAGCACGTTTCAAACCTAACTGCCCGATCATCGCATGCACAACCAGCCGTCTGGTATGGCGTCAGATGAACCTGCAGTGGGGCGTAACTCCTCTGCTGATCGCAGAAGAGAACACTGCAGAGGATCTGTTCCGTGAAGCAGTTAAGGCTGCAGAGAACGCAGGTCTGATCAAGAAGGGCGACAAGGTTGTCCTGACTGCAGGTATGCCTCTGGGTATCCCCGGCAGAACTAACATGCTGCGTGTTGTAGAGGTTTAATAGACAATAACATACTGCCGCACTGAAGAGGTTCAGCGCGGCAGTTCTGTTTTTACAGGAAGAAAAATTTCGGAGGAGGGGTTTTCTTTCTGTAAAAGCAGGACTGCTGCAGCTTACAGGTCCAAAGGTACAGACAAGACAGATGCAAAAATACGATACAGGGGGTACGGGTATGCAGAAAGCGAAGAAGTACGTCATGGCACTGGATCAGGGAACGACGAGTTCCCGTTGTATTTTGTTTGACAGGAGCGGAAAGGTATGCTCTGTTGCGCAGAAAGAGTTTGCACAGTATTATCCCCAGCCGGGCTGGGTAGAGCACAATCCGATGGAAATCTGGTCGTCACAGCTTTCCGTAGCGGTCGAGGCGATGGGACAGATCGGCGCGGAGGCGGACGATATTGCGGCAATTGGCATTACGAATCAGCGTGAGACGACGATCTGTTTTTCGAAAAAGACCGGAAAACCGGTTTATCCGGCGATTGTATGGCAGTGCAGGCGGACAGCGGATAAGATCGACGCGCTCAAAAAGGACGGTTTTGACAAAGTGATCCGGGAACGGACGGGACTGATTCCGGACGCTTATTTTTCCGCAACGAAAATCTGCTGGATTCTGGAGCACGTGGAGGGCGCGCGCCAGATGGCAGAGGACGGAGAGCTTTTGTTCGGCACTGTGGACACCTGGCTGATGTGGAACCTGACCAAGGGACAGGTGTTTGCAACGGATTATACCAACGCATCCCGGACGATGCTGTTTGATATCCACAAACGGCAGTGGGATCCGGAAATTCTGGATTATTTTCAGATTCCGAAAAGCATGCTTCCGGAGGTTCTGCCGTCGAGCGGGATGTTTGGCGTGACGGAGGAATCCGTGATCGGCGGGGAAATTCCGATTGCAGGAGCTGCG
>ERZ779861.4697-NODE-4697-length-10045-cov-3.882983_pt1 | contig 10045 bp, 9 predicted proteins | sample MGYA00511558_ERZ779861 | MGnify/ENA primary metagenome ERZ779861 (study PRJEB29588, sample SAMEA2163432) | human gut metagenome | biome: human gut; feature: human-associated habitat; material: faeces | place: Denmark | collected 2008/2010 ... | reverse complement strand
AAATTAGAAAAATATTAGTAGTAACCATGGCTATAGCCATAGCAGCTACAATGATGTTATCGTTAAAAAGTTGTATTTTTGCAACAGAATCAAAAACAAGTAATATAATTGATGATTCTATTAATCAAGGAGGACAGGTTACAGAAATTGATATTCCTAACGAAGATGGTACATTTACTACATTAAAGGGTGAAGAAGCAAAAAAATGGTATAATAAAGCTGTTGAAGAAGATAAAGAAGAAACTGAAGAAGAATCATCAATGCAATCAACTGATAACGAAGACGAAGTTCAAGCTAGAGGTTCATTTTTACTATAAATATCGTTATGTTGAATCTAAGCATACGAAAAATGTTAGGAGAACAGGATTGGAAAGATCAGTTACTAATGAACTAACAAATTTTTCTTCTACAACTCAAGGCTATAAGATGCAGCTTAGTGTTTCTCAATCATGGACAGTATCTCCATCTGTACCAAAAGAGTATAAAAATGCAATAATATCAGCACTTGGAAGTTGGGGAAACTCATATAGTAAGAATGAAACTTTTGACGTAAAGATAAAACCTAAAAAATCAGTATATGGTGCCTATATATGGCGTGAAAAGTAAAATTAAAATAAGAGGTCAATTTTGATTGCTTCAGACTGTAATTGGACTTGAAATCTTAAGGAACAGGCGCGGATCAGCGATTTGTAAAAAATGCTTTCAAAAATGCGGAGTGTCATCCCTTTTTCTTATAAATATTTCTTCTTATCTTCTTTCTGACTCATACATGCAACATTATTACAAATCACAATTGACAAATACCTGCTAAATGTTATAAAATAGCAATGTTAAAGGCATTGATGGTGCACAGTAAGAAACCAAGTGTTTCCGAATTTCACACCGTAGCTGTATCTCTGAATGCGATGCAACAATCATTTTCATATCATGTATCAGTAGGAGATAACGGAGTCTGCCCGTTACGCAGAGACTTAAGTGCTTATGGTAATTAAGAAGAAGTTTAACGATACCATAGGAATTAGGGTGGTACCGCGAGTATATATTAAGAACTCGTCCCTTTGCGGACGGGTTCTTTTTCTTTTGCCTGAATACAGAAGAAAAAGTAACCTGATCCGAGAATATAGAAAAGATCAATAAAGGAGAACTAAGCAGATGAAAGAGAGATTAGAGGCAATCAAGAAAGCTGCCTTGGAGAAAATCGAGCAAGCAGATGCAATGGATAGTTTAAATGATATCCGTGTATCTGTACTGGGTAAAAAAGGTGAATTAACTCAGGTATTAAAAGGAATGAAGGACGTAGCCAAAGAAGAACGTCCGATCGTTGGACAGATGGTCAATGATACCAGAGCAGTCATCGAAGAAGCATTAGAAAAAGAGATGACATTATTAAAGAAAAAAGTTCGTGAAGAAAAGATGAAACGTGAAGTCATCGATGTTACATTACCTGGAAAAACTCATGAGAAAGGACATCGTCATCCAAACCAGATCGCGCTAGAAGATTTAGAGAGAGTATTTATTGGTATGGGATACGAAGTTGTAGAAGGACCAGAAGTAGAATATGATAAATACAACTTTGAGATGTTAAATATCCCTGCAAACCATCCTGCAAAAGATGAACAGGATACATTCTATATCAACAAAGATATCGTGTTAAGAACACAGACATCTCCTGTACAGGCTCGTATCATGGAAACAGGACAGATGCCAATCCGTATGATCGCACCTGGACGAGTATTCCGTTCTGATGAAGTTGACGCAACACATTCTCCATCTTTCCATCAGGTAGAAGGATTGGTTGTAGATAAAGGAATTACATTTGCAGACTTAAAAGGAACATTAGAACAGTTTGCAAAAGAATTCTTCGGACCAGATACCAAAGTAAAATTCCGTCCACATCATTTCCCATTTACAGAGCCAAGTGCGGAAGTAGACGTGACATGTTTCAAATGTGGTGGAAAAGGATGCCGTATGTGTAAAGGAAGCGGATGGATCGAGATCTTAGGATGTGGAATGGTTCACCCACACGTGCTTGAAATGTGCGGAATCGACCCAGAAGTATATTCAGGATTTGCATTTGGAATCGGTTTAGAGCGTGTCGCATTATTAAAATACGAGATCGACGATATGCGTCTGTTATACGAAAACGATAAGAGATTCTTATCACAGTTCTAAGAGAAACGATAAGAATATTTCGAATAGAGAAGATAGAATAAAGGAGAATAAAAGTAATGGATACACCAATTTCATGGATCAAAGCTTATGTGCCTGATCTTGATTGCACACCACAGGAATATGCAGATAAAATGACATTATCTGGTTCCAACATGGAAAGTGTCACATATTTAGATAAAAACTTAGAAAAGATCGTAGTCGGAAAGATCGAGAAGATCGAAAAACATCCAGACGCAGACAAACTGATCGTCTGTCAGGTGAATGTTGGAGATGAAACAGTTCAGATCGTAACAGGAGCACCAAACGTATCAGAAGGAGACTTAGTACCAGTTGTCTTAGACGGTGGACGAGTTGCCGGAGGACATGACGGTGGAAAGAACCCAGAAGACGGAATTAAGATTAAAAAAGGAAAACTTCGTGGAGTAGAATCTTTTGGTATGATGTGTTCTATTGAAGAACTTGGAAGTTCCAGAGACATGTACCCAGAAGCACCGGAATATGGAATCTACATTTTCAATAAAGACGTAAAACCAGGAGATGATGCAGTTGAAGCTTTAGGACTTCGCGATGCAGTTGTCGAATTCGAGATCACATCAAACCGTGTAGACTGCTTCAGCATGATCGGTATGGCAAGAGAAGCAGCCGCTACATTTAAGAAAGACTTCTTCCCACCAGTTGTCACAAAGACTGGAAATAATGAAGATGTCAATGATTACATCAAAGTAAGAGTCGAAGACGAAGATCTTTGCCCAAGATACACAGCAAGAGTTGTAAAGAATATCAAATTAGCACCATCACCAGAATGGATGCAGAGAAGATTAGCTGCGATGGGAATCCGTCCGATCAATAACCTGGTTGACATTACGAACTATGTGATGGAAGAATTCGGACAGCCAATGCATGCATACGATCTTGATACGATCGCAAACAAAGAGATCGTCGTACGCCGTGCAAAAGCGGGAGATAAATTCACTACATTAGATGGTGAAGAAAGAACAATGGATGAAAATGTCTTAATGATTTGTGATGGAGAAAAAGAAATAGGCATCGCAGGTATCATGGGTGGAGAAAACTCCATGGTAACAGATGATATCAAGACATTATTATTTGAAGCAGCATGCTTTGATGGAACAAATATCCGACTTTCTTCTAAGAGAATCGGTTTAAGAACCGATGCATCTGGTAAATTCGAAAAAGGATTAGACCCAGAAAATGCAATGGCAGCGATGGATCGTGCATGCCAGCTGATCGAAGAATTAGGAGCAGGAGAAGTTGTTGGAGGAGCCGTTGATGTTTATCCAAATCCAGTCAAACAGATCCGCCTTCCATTAGAAGTAGACAAGATGAATGCCCTTCTTGGAACAAATGTATCCAAAGAAGAAGTCTTAGAATATTTCGGAAGAATCGACCTTGGATATGATGAAGCAACAAATGAAGTCATCGTACCATCCTTCCGTCAGGATCTTCACCGTATGGCAGACCTTGCAGAAGAAGTTGCAAGATTCTACGGATATGATAACATCCCAGTTACATTACCAAACGGAGAATCCACAGCCGGTAAGAAACCATTTAAGATCCGTGTTGAAGATGTCTGCAGAAATGTAGCAGAACAGAACGGATTCTGTGGTGGAATGACATATTCCTTCGAAAGTCCAAAAGTATTCGATAAATTATTATTAGCTGAAGATGCAAAAGAACGTCAGGCAATCGAGATTTCAAACCCATTAGGAGAAGACTTTAGTATCATGAGAACAGTTTCCTTAAACGGAATGTTAACATCTCTGTCTACAAACTTAGCACACAGAAATAAAAATGTAAGATTATATGAATTTGGAAATATCTACATTCCAAAAGCATTACCATTAACAGAATTACCAGATGAAAGAATGCAGATGACACTTGGAATGTACGGAGAATGCGATTTCTTCACATTAAAGGGTGTTGTAGAAGATATGCTTGATTCCTTAGGATTAGGTGGAAGATCTGAATATGCACCAACAGGTGAACATCCATTCTTACACCCAGGAAGAGCAGCAGATGTGACGATCGATGGAGAAAAAATCGCCTATATCGGACAGATCCATCCAGAAGTTATGGATAACTATAACATGAAAGGTGAGGTCTATGTAGCAGTCATCGACATGCCAACATTAGTACCAAAAGCAACCTTCGACCGCAAATACGAAGGAGTAGCCAAATTCCCAGCAATGAAACGTGACTTAAGTATGGTTATGAAGAAAGACATCTTCGTTGGACAGCTTGAGAAGATCTTCAAAGATAAAGGTGGAAAACTTCTCGAATCCTACGAATTATTCGATGTCTACGAAGGAGACCAGATCGAAAAAGGATATAAATCCGTAGCATACTCCTTAACATTCAGAGCAAAAGACCGTACATTAGAAGACGCAGAAGTATCTAAGATCGTTGAGAAGATTCTTGATGAACTGAAGAAATTAGGCGTTGAATTACGTGCTTAATTGTGATTGAAAATAAAATAAAGTGAGAATTAAAATCCTCTGGCAGATAATAGTGTCAGGGGATTTTTGTGTATCAGAAAGAAGCAATATGTAAAGGTGTTGAAAAAATTATTGTTTTTCAATAATTTTTATGCTACAATAATCTTGAAATTATCGAAAAACAATAATTGGAGGTAGATAGGATGAAATCAAACATAAATAAACTAATCCTGATCGAAGTCATCGCAGGAATCCTTTTTGCATTTATAGCAAGCAAAATCCTACATATGACAGCAGCACTACAGATCATGTACTTACCATTTGAACTCATAGGAAAAGGGCTAAGATTTCTATCCCTAAGTTCAGCAATAGGAAATGTCATCGCGATCATCATATACGCAGCCATTTCAATGATACCAGCAATCTATATCATCTATCAGAGAAAAAGAGGAAGAACACACAAAGAAGACATATTACTTGTTGCATTCACAGGGCTATTATTTTATTCCCTGTATATGTTCATCAATCCAGGACTCATGTATCAGAAAATGCCAGACATTTTTTCAATGGACCAGAGTAGTCTGATTGTAATGAAAATTATTTACGCATTCATCATTTACAGCATCCTGATCATGTGGTTAATTATGAAAGCAATCCGTTTTCTTGGAGATGACAGCCAGAAGAATTGGAAAAGCCGCTTATATTTTGGAATGAAAGGACTCATTGCTGCGCTAGTCAGTTATTATACGCTTTTGATCACATATGCAAAGACATTTGAACTGCTTCATAAGAGCGAAAATAAACTGCAAAATGTATCTTCGATAGAATGGTTTAAATCAGTATTACAGTTATTACCAATCATTATGACAATCCTGCTATTTATCAACATCATTCATGTAGTAAAAGCAATCGAAGATCATAAGGAAGAGCAGCAGATGATGACAGTGGCAAGACTTGCAAGTGTCGCAAAGGTTACTGCAGTGGTTACAGTCATATCAGATTTTATCCTGAATTTTTACCAGTTTTTACTAGGAGCAACCTTACAGAATGTAAATGTTACGTTTGCACCAGATGTATCCATGGAACCATTGATCATAGCATTTGGAGCATTGATCTTCCATGAATACTTCAAGCGGACTAAACAGTTAAAAGAAGAAAATGACCAGTTTATATAGAAGGAATGATAGTTATGGCAATTAAAATACATTTGGATGACATCTTAAAAGAACGAAACATGACATCCAAAGAATTATGTAAAAAAGTCCATATTACAGAAGCAAATCTGTCAATCTTAAGAAGTGGCAAGGCAAAGGGAGTGCGTTTCTCAACGATCAATAAGATCTGTTATTATCTTGAGTGCGATGTCGGGGATATCTTGAAATTTGACGGGAGATTGGAGGAAGAAGATGAGTAGGGGAATCAGAAAAACAGGAGTATTGGCAATGGTTGTGATGCTGGCAGCAACTCTATCAGGATGCCGCCTTGCAAAAAAAGACGAGGATGGAACAGTAAAGAAAACATTGTATGGTGCTTATGCAGTTGTAGGAAAGAGTCTGGATGATCCAGACATTCCAGATCCAGAGATGGAAGGAACAACCGTTGGGCAGAAAGATAAAAAAGGATTTGTTCATTTTAAAAAGATCAAGGGATATTTCTTTTTTCATAAATACGATCAGAAAGAAAATATGATCAGCATGGATGGTGATCCACAGTTGACTCATTTTTCAGGCGGCTCTAATATGAAAGATGGCGAGATCCAAAAAGATAAATGGCAAAAGACAGGCCAGTCATGTAAGGCAACAATTTATGTTCAGGAAACAAAAGGAATCACAAAAGTGCAGATTGGAAGTGTATATAAAAGAGCAGATGGTACATTTTATCTGGAACCTTCAGGAAGGTCTTCTATGCAGGATCTTTGTAAAACAGGAGGGTCTGGGATCAGTCAATCTTTTTCTGTGGATACAGAAGAAGGAAAGATGACATACCGTGTGGATTTTAAAGCAGACCGTGCAGTCAAAAAGATTCAGATCATCGAAATGAACAAAGGTGATGTCAAGATCAAAAAAACAGCCTATATTTCACCTAAAATAAAACAATACCAGATGCAAAAAGATACAGCATATGTTATTATAAATGAACAGCTGATCGGTATGAAAGGTCAAACGATCAACAGACAGAAGATACATTCAGCAAAGAAGAATTTCACATATAAATGGAAGCAGCTTGGAGATGATGGAGTATTGACACCGACAGACTTGAAGTTTAAAAAGTAAAATCAGGAGGATAAAATTGAAAGATGAAAGATAAAAGAGAATCATTTAACAGCAGGTGGGGATTTATCCTCGCCTGCATTGGTTCGGCAGTTGGTATGGGAAATATATGGATGTTTCCGACAAGGGTATCTTTGTATGGGGGAGGATCTTTTTTGATCCCGTATTTTATCTTTGTCGTTGTGATCGCATCCACTGGTGTGATCGGAGAGATGAGTTTTGGACGTGCGGCAAGGTCTGGACCGATTGATGCATTTGGGATGGTCTGTGAGAAGAAAGGAAAGAGAAAAGTCGGGGAAGGGTTAGGAATGATCCCAGTTCTTGGTTCTCTTGCTATGGCAATCGGATATACAGTTGTGATGGGGTGGATCTTAAAATATGCTGTTGGAACTTTCACGGGGGCAACACTTGCACCAAAGACGATCGAAGAATTTGGCGGACGTTTTGGAACAATGGCAGCTGCATTTGGAAATAACATCTGGCAGATTCTTGCTTTGATCTTATGTATGTGTATTTTAATCTTTGGTGTAGGAGCAGGAATCGAGAAAGCCAATAAGATTTTAATGCCAATTTTCTTTGCACTGTTTGTGATTCTTGGAATCTACGTGGCATTTCAGCCAGGGGCAGCAACGGGATATCAATATATTTTCAGAGTCGACAAGGCGGCCATCTTAGATCCAAAGACATGGATCTTTGCACTAGGGCAGGCCTTCTTCTCCTTATCTGTCGCAGGAAATGGAACATTGATCTATGGATCGTATTTATCCGATGAAGAAGACATCCCATCATCTGCAGCAAGAGTTGCATTTTTTGATACGGTTGCTGCGATGCTTGCAGCACTCGTGATCATCCCAGCTATGGCAACAACTGGAGCAACACTGGATCAAGGAGGACCGGGGCTGTTATTTATCTATCTTCCAAACCTGATCAGCTCCATGCCAGGAAGTACGATCATCGCGATCATCTTTTTCGTTGCAGTGCTTTTTGCGGGAATGACATCACTGATCAATCTCTACGAAGCACCGATTGCAACCGTACAGGAAAAGCTTCATGTAGGAAGAAAGACCGCCTGCGTGATCATCGCAGTGATCGGCGTGATCGTCTCCTTATTGATCCAGGGCATCGTATCTGACTGGATGGATATCCTATCCATTTACATCTGCCCACTAGGAGCAGGACTCGCAGGAATCATGTTCTTCTGGATCGCCGGAAAGAAATATGTAGAAACACAGATAAACAAAGGAAGGGAAACAAAATTTACAAAGATGTATTATCCAATCTGCAAATATATTTATGTACCGATCTGTATTTTGGTATTGGTGCTTGGGATTGCGTTAGGCGGAATTGGGTAATGAATGAAGGATCGTAGTTAAGGTATATCTTGGCTGCGATTTTTTCTTATATGAAAGCAAACAAATTAAGCTCCAAGAAATCATACGAAATTGCAAGGAAAGGATATTTACATTTAAGAAGATTTTTGTTATGATATAACTATCAAAGTAGAAGTATTATTGAATGCGATATGACTATAAATATAGAACAAATAACAAAGATAAAGGGGATTTAGCTATGGAATTAAAAGAATTAACAAGTGCAGAACAGGTTGTGATGAAATGTATCTGGGATTATGGAAAGGATATGCCATTACAGCAGTTGATTGAAAATCTAAAGCAAGATTACGGAAAAGATTATAAAAGAACAACGATCCGTACATTTGTCCTTCATTTAGAAGAGAAAGGATATGTGACAACATATCAGATTGGGAAATATTCTTATATTAATTATCTGATCGAAGAGCAGGATTATAAAGAACAGGAATTGGAAAAGACAAAGAATTTCTGGTACAAAGAATCTGGATTTGATCTGGTGAAGACATTATATAAAGGAAAATTAAATGAGGGGAAACTAAAGAAACTCAAAAAGTTGTTAGAAGAAATCGATGATTGACAGGAGAAGATATGATAGACATAAGAGAGATATTGGTTAGGATATTTAGTGCGATATTTTTATCCATGTGCACTGGAAGCTGTATGTTTGTTTTCTGGATGGCACTAAGAAAGTTTTTTGCAGATAAGATTCGTCCAAAAGTCTATGATTTGATATTAAAGATCATTCTAATTGCTTACTATGTTCCGGCAGGATATCTGTTGGTAAATATTTTTTTTGATAATGGGTATGTATTTGATTTTACAGGTACTATCATCAAGGCTTTTTATGCTATATCGTTGTTCTGGCTGGCTGGAGCAATTGCAACAGTTCTGAAGTTTGGAGAACGAACTTTTCGAATTAGAAGAGAAAAAGAAAGATGCTTTCCATGCAAGATGTATGTGCAAAAGATCTTTGAAGATTGTAAAAGAGAGCTTGGAATTCGCAGATCAATAGAAGTATTACAAGGATATCGCATTCAGATTCCAATGACAGCAGGAATATTAAAACCATGTGTGTTTTTACCTGTGGAAGATATGGAAGAAGAACAATTAAAAACGTGTATTTACCATGAACTCACACATTATAAGAAGCACGATATATTTTGGAATTATATAGCATGTCTGATGGTATGTATTCACTGGTATTGCCCATGGATCAGAACTGTATTTCGTAAGAACGATGAATGGAGCGAGGTGATTTGTGATCTATCAGCGATTGGTTATGTAGGATCAGCGAAGCGTTATTTTACAACGATTTTTGAGATGAGTCAGAAAAGCCAGGGAATCAAAGCATATCGGGCAGCATGTCTGTTTGAAAGCCGAGATAGTTTAAAACAAAGAATCTACTATGCAATGATGTATCGAAAACAAAAGAAGATAAAATATGCTGCGGTGATTGCAATGACCGTGATATTTTGTGGAATGAGTGTAACCAGTATTTTGGTTGCAAGTAAGGGATATCAAAAGGCGTATACAAAATGGGTACAAGAAACGGAAGTAGAAATAGAAGAACCAGATGATGAGGAAGAGGAGAGAATATCGCATAAAGAAAAAACGGGAGTTTTGGGAAATGATAAGAGTGAAACGATAAAGAAGATAAATTTTAAAAAGATGGATGCGATGACATTGGAGACTTATGTAAAGGCAGGAAAAAGGCTTCGATATAAAGGATTAACTCCGAAACGAAATGAAAATATAGAAATTTTTATAACAAGTCAAA
>ERZ779861.4696-NODE-4696-length-10046-cov-3.591833_pt1 | contig 10046 bp, 9 predicted proteins | sample MGYA00511558_ERZ779861 | MGnify/ENA primary metagenome ERZ779861 (study PRJEB29588, sample SAMEA2163432) | human gut metagenome | biome: human gut; feature: human-associated habitat; material: faeces | place: Denmark | collected 2008/2010 ... | reverse complement strand
GGAGCCGTTGACAGTCCGGTTATAACGGATCCGTATACACAACAACCCATCATACCGGGAAGTTCCCTGAAAGGCAAAATACGCACCCTGCTCTCAAGAGTATACTCTGAAAAACTCTGTGCTCCCGATGCTGACCCTAAGAACATCAAAAGACTTTTCGGAAGCTCTAACCCTGTGAAGCAGTCCAGATTGCAATTTTCTGATGCAAAAATCATCAATACAAAGCAGTTCAGCGAAATCGGATTTACTGAAATTAAGACGGAAAATGCAATAGACCGCGTGAGTTCAGTAGCCAATCCGCGTCAGATTGAGCGTGTCGTAAGCGGTGTTGAATTTCAAGAACGCATTGTATACAATGTTGAAAATAAGGAAGAGCTTCAAGAAGATATTAAAAATCTCGCAAAGGGAATAATGCTTTTGCAGCTCGATTATCTCGGAGGTCATGGCTCTCGCGGAAGCGGACGCGTGTCTTTTGATGAAATTACAATTTCCGATGCATTTTCTGATCTAGACAAGGTGACAACAGCTTCATTGACTTCAATACTTAAGAAAGCGGAAAAATATGCTCCACTGTCTATATAAGTTGGAATTTTCAACTCCTGTCCATTTCGGCGCAGGAGACTACACACATTCCGTAGAAAGCTGTCGGATGTGTTTTGCGGCAGATACTTTTTTCTCAGCGCTATGCAGTATTGCCGTAAAGTCCAGTGAAGTTGACAAACTCGTTCGACTTGTTCGTAATGGCAGTCTTCGATTTTCGGATTCTTTTCCATACAAAGGCAGCGAGCTATGGCTACCCAAACCGATTCTGTCTCCGAAAACCGAACACACCGGAAATCCATCTGACAAAAAGATAATGAAAAAACTCGCGTATATTCCGGCGAGCAGTTATACCAATTATGTTGATTCACTCTGCGGAAGAGGCAGTTTTACACCTGATTCCGCTCTCAATGATTTCGGTGTCTTCCAAATTGCCACAAAAGCTGCAATTGGTTCAGATGAAGCAACTCCGTATTCAGTCGCGACATTCCGTTTTCATGATGACTGCGGAGTATGGTTAGTTATCGGTTATGAAAAAACCGAAGACCTAGAATTTGTTGAACTACTTGTGAAACTGCTTGGACTCGGCGGAATCGGAGGAAAGGTTTCGTCCGGATACGGAAATTTTTCACTTGTTTCCGTCATTACACCTGAATATGCAAATGCCAGCGAAAAGGCTTTATTCACTATGCTTAATAAGAACACCGGAAGATTTATTACACTGACAACTGCATATGCCGAAGACTCTGCTCTTGATCGTATACTTGAAGGTGCGGAATATAAACTGGTACGGCGAGGAGGATATGCTTTCTCTGAAACCTGTACAAAAATCTTAAAAAAACAAACCGGATATATGTTCGCGAGCGGATCGGCGTTTACATCGAAGTTTGAAGGCATGATGCCGGATGTTGGCAGAAATATGCCCCACCCTGTTTTAAGGTACGGTTATCCTATATTTATCGGAGTTGACTATTAAGTCAGGAGGAATCCAATAAGATGTACAAATACGCGTCATCTGAAGTATATAGTGTCACTCTGACGACAAAAACGCCGGTGTTTATCGGTTCAGGCTCTACAATCGGCAAAAAAGAGTTTTTCGTTGATAGAAATAAAATTCATGTGCTTGACATGGATGCTGTAATGAAGGCTGTTTTTCAAAATGGATTGATAAACGACTTTCAGAACTTGATGTTATCGAATAATTACAGCAGCACACATGAATTTCTCAAATCATTCTTTACTGATACTGAGATAAAAGAAATGATTCGATACAGCTGTCAATGTGCAGATGTATTCAGCTATGGTAAGCCTCCTACGGAAATACAGCAATTTTGGCATACACCTGATAATCATCCTTACATACCCGGCAGCTCCGTTAAAGGTGCAATCAGAACCTGTCTCATAGGTGCGGAGCTGCTTGACGAACAACCGGTAAAATATTCAGAAATTAAGGATAGAATTCATAAACTTGAGAATAAGTACAATAACATTATGCGGTATTTGTCTGTCTCTGACAGCGAGCCTCTCGCTCCAACCGATCTTACTCTGTGTAAAAAATACGATGTAAATACACTTGGAACCGCAAAACCTCTGAATTTGGTACGCGAGTGTATTGCGCCAGGTAAAAAGCTGAAGTTTAAAATAACAATAGATTGCTCGGATAACGTTCTTACACTAAAAACACTTCAATATGCAATCAAGCGATTCTCAGAGTTTTATACCGACATGACTAAAAACTGCTATGACTTACCGGACAACTGCGGGGTATTTACATACGATAACAATCTTATTCTTGGCGGCGGATGTGGATATCTATCAAAAACAGTCGTTTATGAAGCGGCAGAGTATGACGAAGCTCTTGAGTTTACGGCAAACTTTATGATGGATAAATTCAAAAATAAGCATAATCATGATATTGAAGACGGTGTATCTCCGCATACATTGAAATACACGAAGTATAGCGGATTGTTCTACCCATTCGGCATATGTTCTCCGGAGTTTAAATAAAGTATGATAAAAAAATACAGACTGCCGATACAAGCAGAAGGTGGACTTTTGAGGTTTGAACATTCGTATGCATTGTACGGTGAACTCATGAGCAGAATTGACAGTGATATTGCCGATATGCTGCATATGGAAGGCTTCACACCCTTGTCGCAGCATCTTGAACTTAACCGAGAAGGGGCGGCATGGATCGTCACCACATTCGATGATACTGTATCTGAGGCTTTCTTATGTGCGGTACATGAAATCAAAGGAATCTCTCTGCGTGACAGCGAACTGATTCTCAATTTATCTGATCCGTTTTTGGAAAATGAGACAAGTTTTGAATCACTGCTCCGTGAAAGCTCTAATACCATGCAACATACACGAAATCGCATAGAGTTTGTATCGCCAACAGGATTCAAATCTGACGAACAGTATGTATTATATCCTACCTCTGATCTGATACTGAAAAGCTTAATCACAAAATGGAACGCTGTATGTACGGATTACGTGATAGATGACGCTGAACTTGTAAAAATGCTTTTGTCTTCCGTTAGTATCTCAGGTTACAAACTTTCAAGCTATGATTACAGAATGAAGAATCAGCACATACGAGCTTTTTCAGGTTCTGTATCAATGCGGGCTAAGCTTGCCGCACCGCTTGAAAGAATTTATACTATGCTTTTGCGATTTGGAGAGTATTCGGGAGTCGGTATCAAAACCGCTCTCGGTATGGGTGGAATTAAGATAATAAAACAATTTTGATTATTTAAACGCTGAGGAAAATCTGTCTTAACTTTTTCAAAGACGGATTTTTTCAACTAAAAAGCACTGCTTATGCAAAGCCGGAAAAACTGACAATGCTCCAAAAGAGCCATCCATGCGGAGGTACAACAATTATCTTCGTGGAACATCAGCAGACGGAGGTTTGGGAATATAGCACGAACAACATTGCTTTGATGTTTAATCTGTTCACCGCAGCGTATCATTATTTCCACAAATACGCATATTGTTGTGCCACATACAAGGATATACGATTATCGTTGTATTCCGCTGAGGCACTCATTTTGGATTTCTCATGAGAATGTGCAGAATTGTCATGTCCACACTCTCCAGATTCTTGTGTATTTCCGCCCGTCCGTCAGCGGTGTATTTGTTCACCGATTTCTTTTTGTGGATTGGCGGATGATGCTGTATATAGCCAATCGGCAGGAGAATATTCTTGCCTATGAAGCGTATTTCCTTGCTTTTCGCATACCGTTTGGCATATGTTGGGATGTTTTGATTTTTTCGCCGCTGTACTCTTTCCTGTAACCTGTTTTTGATAGCAATCTTAATTTCAAACGCTAACTGCTGGATGTCCGGTGAGGCGGCAGTTGCCATGCGGTAGTAATTGTGAACTCCCATGATAAAACTGTTGTAGTCGTTTATGACTTTGTACTCCCCGATTTCACCCGATGAATGCTGAATTGCCTTGACTTTTTCTTTTGCGGTGTCCTTGATTCTGTCCAGTGCCTTCGGCGCAATGTGTGATATGACCACATATTTATTGTCCTTGCCCTTATGAACCTTGATACGAAACCCGAGAAAGTCAGAGTAATCGTGTTTCAGATTCACGATTTTCGATTTTTCCGGGCTTATGTCAAGTCTCAGACGCTCTTTCAGCCATGCCTTTCAACTTTACGGCATCAATGTGCTTTTTGCAAAAGATTTTGAAGTCATCTGCATATCTGACGATATAGCACTCCTTCAGCTTTGTTTTCCTGAGTTCGCGGTACTTCTTCGACTGGTCCTTGGTTCCGTTTTCGTGGATTTTTCCGCTGTATTCATGCCTTGTCGGCATTCCTACCCACTGGCTTGTTATCCACCAGTCAAGTTCGTTCAGAACAATGTTGGATAACAGCGGAGAGATAATTCCGCCCTGCGGTGTTCCTTTCTCTGGGAAGCCGATACCGGCGACTTCTGCTTTCGGAATGGCTGATATGATACAGAGCAGCTTTTTATCATGGATTCCCATTGCCCATATCTGGCGCAAAAGCTTTCCATGGTTCACATTGTCAAAGAAGCCTTTGATGTCAATATCTATGACAATATGAAGGTTGCTTGTCTGCATATGCTTTTCAGCCTGAGCCAATGCATTTTCCACACCTCTGTTAGGTCGGAAGCCATTGCTTGTATCGCAGAATTTCGCTTCACAAATCGGCTCCATTACTTGCAGAATACATTGCTGTATCAGCCTGTCCATAATGGTTGGAATACCCAGCGGTCTGGTTTTACCGTTTCCTTTGGGAATCTCTTTCCGTCTGACAGACTGGGGTTGGTACCACTCAAATTTCTGCTGTACCATGCTAATCAGTTCCACTTCACTCATTTTCGCCAGATATGTAATGGTTTTCCCATCCGTACCGGGCGTTCTGCTCCCTGTGTTCTTTTTAAGATTTCTATATGCTAACCTGATATTTTCTTCTGTCGTGATAATACTGATAAGATTCTTGAATTCACATTTCGCAAGACTGTTTTCGTACAGTTCATCGAATACTGACTGCATGTCATAGTATTCGTTGTTCCTCAGCTTTTGTCGTTTGAGCAGCTTTTTTCCTGTCAAAGTCGGCTTTCGCCTTTCTTAGTCTTACTCGAACCTTTGATATATTGCTTTTTAGAATAGTTATTTGTAAATGACTGGCGGCTGTTCCTCCACAGCTTGTTATCACTGCTTCATAGGTCATGCCGCCGCTCTCAGTCGGGATAAAAGCCACTTATTTCATTTACTGATTTTTCGTGACTACCGCTTCATTGTGTGCAGACACTCAGCGTTCCGACCTTTCCTCGTTCCGATATTCCTATCTTTAACATAATCCCCTTAGGTTGTCCTATGAGCCTGCGCGCAGTACAATCAGTACCGAAGTGCCTGTAACACTTCAAGGTTTTTCATAACTGTCATTTTTACTCAACCTCGCGCACGCCGTATATTTACGGCTATGACATTTCTGCCATATCACGCTATAGACCCTAACACTCGGACTTCGTCGGTCATTTACGACATCCTGACCATAGGGATTTTATAGACCTCCGGCATATAGGTGTCACCATCCACCTCTGGACAGCTTTCGTGTGGCTGGTGGTTATCCAGCAATCCTTACGTGCACTCTCTGCCGACTTCAGCGGGCTTTGTACGGTTCAATTTCTGCAAATCTTCCCGCACACCGCAGTATCAAGGCAGGCGTTTCAGGGCGTTACCCCGTCATTCCACCTGTCGGAATATCAGTTCTTCAAATCAATAACATTAAGCTCCTTTCAATCTTTTAGATTTTTGACTTGAGCGTAACCTTTTCAGTTACGAACGAGTCACACGCACGTTCATGCCGGCTATTCACAGTTATGCACCTCCGGATTAAGTAATTGTTTAAGACGCTCAAAAAAATCAACATGCCAACCGATTTTCAATTGATTTGCAAGGATGTGATAGCTGCCTCGCATAATAAACGCCTCTTGACATTTGGGGCGAATCCGAATATCTTTGCTTTCCATATCAGAAAAAAGTTTTCGACCTTCTCTTTTCGTCATCGGTCACAGTTTTTGATTCTGAAAGATTTTCTTCCATAATTGCAAAGGCATGCTCCCACTCATCAATCAACCTCTGCTCATACCGCTCAAGTTCATTGATATACAGCAGATTATTTCTTATCCAGCTTGCTCTTTGCCTAAATGCTCGATAATAATCACGCAAAGCAATTTGCATACGATGGTCGCTAAGGCAAATGAGTCGTAATTGCTCGTAGAAAATTTTTTCATTATCGCTAAAACTATTCTCTTGCGGGTCGCTAATATTCATAGTATCTATTGGCAAATTGTCATCTGCATACTCTTGGCTAACATCAACAATAAAAGACCGCACTTGTTTTTGATTTACAAAGACTGGTGTATCAGAACATAATGCATCAATCACCTTTTTGACCCACCATCCTTCAAGACGCTCGTATATCATCTTCTCATATTCATGTAAACAACTGTATCGGATTTGTCTTAAAATATCTCTTTCAACATTTATTACATTGCTGGCACAATCAACGACATATGTTTGACTGATTAACTGCTTCACAGTATCTTCTCCAGCTCTAACGAATGAGTCGTAATACCCTTTATGTGCTTGATTCTTTGAAGTGAAGCAAACTGATTTTAACTTCCCATAAGCAGCATCCGGATTACGATGAGCATCACTTTTCAGCAAAAATGCTGCAGAATCATCTGGAGCGTTGGCTGTAGTTATTATCAAAAAGCTTGTTCCATTTAGAATATCTGGAGATTCGCAGATAGCATCAAGCCATACCTTTAAGGTTCTCCACATATCTGTGCTTGTATCTGTTAAACTTCCCTTATGTTGAACGTGATGCTTTAACTGAATGCGTTGTATTGGTATGTCATCTTCGCCGAAAGCAACATCGTCAAACTTTTCTATACTTATCTGACAATCTAAATTATCATTACTCAATAATAAAGCTAGTGCATAGCGAACCTGATATAAATATCCCAGCATCTGTTCAGAAGCCTGATGATCGGACATCCATGCTCACCCCTTCCTGATATGCTCCTCTGACTTACACTCAAACCACAATGCCATAAATTTCACGTTTTCCATTCTTTCCCCATATATTACACCACATATCCCCGAAAAAGTCTCGATATATGACAAAAATTTCCTAATTTAGTGAAAGTTTCTATGCAACATTCCGTTCCACACCACATCCCTGCATTTTTCTTCCTATCTTTCTGTAATTTTTTTACGCCATCTATTGACTATCTCCGCTGTCTTCGGTATAATACTATCAGTGGAGGATTTTATTATGCTCAAACTATTTCAAGTAAGCGGATTCAAGAATTTCAAGGATACCATAACTCTTGATTTTTCGGATGTCCGCAACTATAATTTCAGCACATCCTGTATCACCGATAAAACGATCGGAAAGATGATTATTTACGGCAAGAACTCCGTAGGCAAAACGAACTTCGGACTTGCTCTTTTCGATATTGTGTCTCACCTTACGCCGAAGAATGTAACGCCGGGACTGTATGACTATTACCTGAATGTCTCTTGTCTTACAGACTATGCGGAGTTTCACTATGTTTTTCAGTTCGATGATAATGTCATTGATTACCGTTACCGGAAACTCGACAATCAATCCCTCATCTATGAAAAGCTCGTTCTTGACGGTTCCCTGCTCTATGAATTCGACTACAGGAAGCACAAAGGAATCATGGACGGAATCACAAAGCTTGCCCCTACACTGAACTGGGCGTTCCAGGAAACCGACTGCATACTGAAATATTTCATAAACAACACCGTTCTCAGCGACACGCATCCGCTCCGGCGTATGTTCAAATATGTCAACAATATGCTCTGGTTCAGAAACCTCGATGAAAACCGCTATATCGGTTACAAATCCAGAAGCAACGACTATTATGAGTTCATATTTGATGAAGCAATGTTAAAAGAATTTGAATCGGTTCTGCATGAAGCCGGAATTGATGAAAATCTCACTGTAAAGACCGATCCGGACGGCAAGAAGACGCTCTATTACGATACCGATATGCCGCTTCCGTTTTTCAAGGTTTCCTCAAACGGAACAAAAGCTCTGTACACATTCTTCTACTGGTACAAGACTGCGGCTGACGTATCCCTCATGTTCATTGATGAATTCGATGCTTTTTATCATTACGAGCTTTCCGAAAGCGTTGTCTCCATCCTTGAAAAAATGGCGAATACGCAGGTGATCCTGACTTCTCATAACACCAACCTGCTTACCAACCGCATCATGCGCCCCGACTGCTATTTCCTTCTGACAAAAGACAAGCTCACCTCTCTTGCAAACGCCACGCCGAGAGATCTCCGCGAAGGTCACAACTTAGAAAAGCTATACATGAGTGGTGAATTCAATGTCTGACGGAAAGAGCAAGATCCTTGTTTTGGTTGAAGGTGCAAAGACGGATGTTAAGCTCATGCAGAAGCTATTTGAAGTGTATGGAATCAGTGAAAGATATGAGATCCTATCATACAACACCAATATCTATACACTGTACAGAGAGATGTTCAGCGACGGTGACCCTTCTTCCATAGACACACTCCAGAACCTCAAGGAACACGAGCGTGATGCAGAGAAGAAAAAACTATTTGACAACAGGTACTCCGACATCCTCTTGATCTTTGACCTTGACCCGCAAGACCCGCAGTTTTCAGGCGATAAGATAACAGAAATGGCAGAATACTTCACCGAATCGTCTGACATGGGAAAGCTATATATAAACTACCCGATGGTTGAAGCATTCTACCATATGAAAAGTATTCCCGATAACGATTTTGACACCTATACATCTTCTATGGAGGAGCTGAAAAGCCGCCAATATAAAAGACGTGTCAATTTTGAAAATCGCGATCGGGACTACGGTAAATTTATAAAGAACCGAAACGAATGCAGTACTGTCATACGTCAGCACATAGCCAAAGCCTGGAAAATCATCGATTCAAGCGCTGATGAGGAATTACCCCCGGACGCACAAGACATACTGCGCACACAGCTTTCATTACTCAGTGATTTAGAGAAGGTATATGTTCTGTGTACCTGCTGTTATTATATCGCGGAATATAACCCTGACTGGATAAAGCCGGAGTAACTAACGCTTAATCAGTGTTAGGCAACTCCCCGCCAAATGCATCAATGAACTGCCGATACGTCATGTTCATCACAATCCGCACCTTATATCCCTTTCCGACCTCAACGCGGCTGAACAGCTGACACGCGATCATCTTCTTCGTCTCAAGCGACGCGTCCTCAAACTCCTCCGACCAGCTTTTGAACTGGCGATATGCCGGTACTACGCTGTCAGCGAGGAGTTTTTTGCGGTTATCCTCGTCTTTCAGCTTTGCAAGCGACTGTTCGTTTTCAGTAATTTTAGCCTTGATTCCATCAAGTGCGAGCGACAAATCTTCCTTATTGTATATACTCTCGCCGATGAGAGACTTTGCAATTTCCCCACGCAGGGATTCAAGCTGCTTTACATTCTTTTGAAGCTCCATTTCAAGTTTCTTCTGCATAGCGTGATTTGCCGCCATCGCGTTTTTGTACGCTTCCTGAATCTTTTCTTGAACATACGTCGTTTGGGAAGGTGAAGCGCAAACAGCAAAAATCCAGTATTCATGCGGGTTTGCGGCGAGATGGCTCTCGATCAGATAGCTCTCTTTCAGACGGTCAAGGGGCTGGAATCACAATCGCATAGTTGTTTTCATGGGAGAATGGCGGTAACTTCAGTCATTCTCCCTTTTTCGTTCCTGCCGCTTTCAACGAGGAGGAACATGAACATGGAAGAACCGAAAAGCACAGCAAAGCGCAGAACAAAAACCTCTGTTCCCGTGCAGGAGGATAAGATTACCTTGCTCCCGCTGTCGGAGCTGCACGACTTTCCCAACCATCCGTTCAAGGTGCGGGACGACGAGGCCATGCAGGAAACGGCGGAGAGCATCCGGCAGT
>ERZ779861.4695-NODE-4695-length-10052-cov-6.588076_pt1 | contig 10052 bp, 9 predicted proteins | sample MGYA00511558_ERZ779861 | MGnify/ENA primary metagenome ERZ779861 (study PRJEB29588, sample SAMEA2163432) | human gut metagenome | biome: human gut; feature: human-associated habitat; material: faeces | place: Denmark | collected 2008/2010 ... | reverse complement strand
TCGAGCAGCTGATCCGCCCCACGGGGCTGGTCGATCCGCCGCTCGAAGTGCGCGTCACGGAGAACCAGATCGACGACCTGCTCGAAGAGATCGACAAGCGGGTGCGCGTCGAGGACAAGGTGCTCATCACCACCATCACCAAACGCATGGCCGAGGAGCTGTCGAAATATTTCGACCGCATCGGCGTGCGCAACCGCTACATCCATTCGGACATCGACACGCTGGAACGTATCCAGATCCTCGAAGACCTGCGGGCCGGCATGTTCGACGTGCTGATCGGCGTCAACCTGCTGCGCGAAGGGCTGGACCTGCCAGAGGTGGGGCTCGTCGCCATTCTCGACGCCGACAAGGAGGGGTTCCTGCGCAACGTGCGGTCGATCACCCAGATCGCGGGACGCGCCGCACGCCACGCCAACGGCAATGTGATCCTCTACGCCGACCACTGCACCGACTCGATGCGCTACGCCATCGTCGAGAGCAACCGCCGCCGCGAAAAGCAGGTACGCTACAACCTCGAACACGAGATGCTGCCGCGGCAGGCGCAGCGCAGCGGCACGGGACAGAGCACGCTGCTGGCTTCCCAGGGCGAAAAGATCCAGGAGGCGACGCCGGCCTTCTACCTGCCGGCGGAGGATCGCTACATGCAGGCCGCCGACGTACAGGGAACCTACGTGGCAGGCGAAAACCTCGACACGCTGATCGCAAAGGCGAAGGAGGATATGGAACGTGCCGCCAAATCGCTCGATTTCCTCGCCGCGGCGAAGTACCGCGACCGCATGTACGAGTTGCAGAAACTGCGCGAGGAGAACCGCAACCGCTGAAACCGCAAGCGGGCCTTAATCCGCCCTCTCAAAGAAGGAGAATAAAAAACGGGAGGACGTCCTTTTCCGGAGACATCCTCCCGTCGCATTCCGAAATGTTATCTACCGAAAATACGGAACAATACCCGAACGAGCAAAACAGCGAAAAAAACGGCGAACGCCGCATTGTTCCAGCGGTTCCAGCGGCGAACCTGCCGTTTGTCGATCGGCAGCCTCTTCCATCGTCCGCAGGGCAGCCGCAGCAAATAGACGAAGCGCACGATCAAAGCCGTAACGGGAACCATGCACCCCCACGACACCACATCGGCAAGCAGCGAAGAAGCGGGCAGAAGAAACAGCACCGCCACGCACAACGCACCGACCGTTGCGAATCGCAGCACCCATATATCGTTGAAGGCAAGATCGAGTTTTCGCGCCCATTTACCTATATTCTCACTCATAGCACTCCCAATATTTCGCACTGTATGCCGCAACGGTCAAGCCGATATAGATATACATTGCTTCTCCTCCTCGGTCAATTCCGGCGAAGGATCGATATTCTCATAATAACAATTGACGATCGCAGACAGCTCCTTCGGAGCATTCCGTAATGGATTATTTTCTCAAAACTCAATCCTCGATCGCCCCGCGAAAGGTGAAATACCGTGCTGCAAGAAAACTGTATGCGGCCGAAAGGAGAGAGGTCGCGAGTTTCGCAGGCGTAGGCCAGATACCGACGACCTCCACGAACAGTTTCATGCATAGATAGTTGAGCAGGATCGCTCCGGCGACCGACAACGCATAGCGCAGCAGTTGCGTGCGCGTGCCGAGCGGCGACGCACGGAACGCCACGTTGCGATTGAGCCAGAAACCGGTGAAAAAGGTAATCGGAAAGACGAGGAACAGCGACGCGATCGGTGCAGACATGTAGACGAAGCCCAGATCGATCATCCGCCCTTCACCGATCAGAAAGTGATAGATCACGAAATACCACACCGCATCCAGCACCAGATTCATCCCGCCGCAAAAGGCGTAGCGGAACAACTGCCGCGAGACTACCCCTTCCAGCCGACGCCAGTAGAACGCATCGACAGCACGGGTTACCAACGAAGCGGGAGAACTCATTTTTTCGCGTAAATCCACAAGTCGGGCCACGCCGAACGGTGTTCCCGCGCGAAACGCTCGCAGACGCCGCGATCCTGCGCGGCGAAGGGCGAGACCATGTACTTCGCACCGAAAGGATAGACCCCGACAGCCAGCGACGGCGCCTCGCGCAACAACTGCTCGCGGCACCGCGCAGCGTTCTCCTCGGTCGAAAATACACCGAAAACCACGTAACACCACCCCGACTGCATCCGTTCGGAGGCAGGCTGCGGTACGGCGGCCGGTCGTGCGGATGTCGTCTGCGGGACTTCGGTTGATGCCGTGGCAACGGTCGGTTGTGCAGACGCCGTCTGCGGAATTTCGGCAGACGCCGTGGCGCCGGCCGGCTGGTCAGGGCCGGCAGCTCCGTCCGGTCCGGCCGCCGATTCTTCCGTACTCCGTTCGCCCCCCGTCGCAACGGCAGCGGCCGAAACGCCGTCCTCCGCCGATCCGGAAGAGGCTTTCGGCCTCTCGAAGTTCGACTTCTCCGCCTGCGCCGCGAAACGCGATACGGATTTCGGGGCGAACTCGATATAACCGAACACGGCGACAGCCACGACAATCGCAGCAACGGCGATCGCCACCACAGCCCGATTCATACGGGGCTGCAAGGTCACGACCTCCTCGCCGGCCGGATTCAGTTGCGCGGCGAACGCCGGTTCGGAGGTAAACGCACGGTGGCGCAGGATTCCGATCCCTTCGAGCGTCAATACCTCGCCCTCGCGCGTCTTAGCCAGCCAACGCCCGAAAACGGCCTGCGCCTGCGCTTCATCGCACCCTGCGGCGCGGCGGATCAATTCCACGAGCGAAACACCCTCTTCCGACGGGCGGAAATCGATTTCGTTGCGGGGCGCCGCGATCTTCTGCCGCGACAGGCGGCGCGCACCGCGGTGCGCCACATAGAGCGTACCTACACCGGGAATTACGACGGAACGGTGATTCAGCAGCTCACCGGCAATGATCTTATTTACCTCTGCGACCATGGTGTTCTCTGTTTCGGCGAAAAGGCTATTTCCGCGCAGGTTTCGTTTTACGGCCGGGCGAAGCGGGCTTCGCCTCGACGGCAGGGCGCGACAACGCCCGCCAGATCATATAAATTCCGAAAAGGATGAAGGGGATACTCAACAACTGCCCCATGTTGAGCAGCATTCCCTGCTCGAAGGCCTCCTGATCCTCCTTGATGAACTCGATGAAAAAGCGTGTCAGGAAGACGCCGATAAGCCCCACGCCGAACAACAACCCCGGCCGGCGGACACCCGTATCGCGGCGGTAATAGAGCCACCACAGCACCCCGAACGTCGCCACATAGCACAACGCTTCGTACAATTGCGTGGGATGCTGCACGGGGACCGCGTCGAGCGGCAGGTCGCGGTAGAGACGCACGAACTTGAAGCCCCACGGCATATCGGTCACACTGCCGACGATCTCCGAATTGAACAGATTGCCGAAACGCACCGCCGCACCGCCGATCGCCACAGGGATCATGATGCGGTCGAGCGACCAGATGTAAGGCAGTTTGTTCCGGCGCGAAAAGAGCCACAACCCGATCAGAAGCCCCACGGCCGCACCGTGGCTCGCCATACCGCCGTTACGGATTTCGGTGATGATCGCCAGCGGATGCGCAAGATAGTGCTGCGGCTCGTAAAAAAGGCAGTGACCCAGCCGCGAACCGATGATCGTAGCCAGCGTGCCGTAAATGAAAATCGACTCCGAAACCGACGAAGGAAGCCCCTCGCGCTTGCAGAAATTATCGAAGAACTTGGCGCCGACGAGAATCGCCAGCGCCCACATCAGCCCATAGTAACGGATATCCAACCCGCCGACGGAGAAAAGCACCGGGTTGAAATTCCATACGATGTACAACGGATTGAATACCATTTTATCGAAATTGGTTTACTTGATTTCGTTCGGGTCCGCCTTCTTGAGCGTGAAGGAGAAGGTGCTGCCCACGCCCACTTCGCTGCGCAGCGTGATATGCTCGCCGTGCGCTTCGACGATATGTTTGACGATCGCCAGCCCCAGTCCCGTGCCGCCGTGCTCGCGCGACCGCCCCTTGTCGGTGCGGTAGAACCGTTCGAAGACACGCGGGATATCCTCCTTCGCGATGCCGACGCCCGAGTCCTCGACCTCGATCAGGATCTTGTCGAGCATGTCGCGGAAACGCACGCGCGTCTGGCCGCCCTCGCGGCCGTAGCAGATCGAGTTGGTCAGCAGGTTGACCATCACCTGCCCTACATAGTGCTTGTCGGCCAAGACCCAGAAGGGCGACGGCAGATCTTCGGCCCCCTTCACCAGCAGTTTGATGTGCCGCTCGCCGGCCTTCATCTCCAACTGGTCGGCGATCTCCTTCGTGAGCGCCACGACGTCGAACGGCTCCATTTTGAGCCGCGTCATGTCGCTTTCGAGTTTGGAGATCGTGTCGAGGTCGTTGACGATATTGATCAGCCGGTCGATGCTCTTTTCCGTGCGTTCGAGATACTTGCGGTTGATGAGTTCGTCTTCCAGTCCGCCGTCGAGCAGCGTCGAAATATACCCCTGAATATTGAAAATCGGGGTTTTCAATTCATGCGCCACATTGCCGAGATACTCCTTGCGGAACTTCTCCGTCTCTTTCAGGCGGGCGATCTCCATGTCGCTGGTCTCGGCCCATGCCGACAACTCTTCGGAGATGCTCTCCACGTGCTTGTCCTTCAACTCGTCGAGAATCTCGTGCGTATGCACGTTGCGCGAAAAGACGATCGAATAGATCGGTTTTAGCTTGTAAGCCACATATTTACGGATCACAAAGAGGGCGAACAGCGCCACGATCAGGAACGTCCCGACCGCCACGCACAAAACGACCCACCACGCCACATGGGCCAATGCCGTCGCCAGAGCGACGATCGCCGCCGCCAGCACCGCAACCAACAGCGAGGAGGCCTCTTTCGTCTTGATGTTCATCGTAACAAAAATTAAAGGTGAGACAAATCCACACTCCGCCCCGTCGAAGGACGACCGTGCGTCAACGCTTCATGTAATTGCGCATCAGGCGGGCGATGTACTTGCCCACGATGTCGAATTCGAGATTCACCACCGAACCGACCCCGATGCGGCAGAAATTGGTATGCTCATAGGTATAAGGAATGATCGCCACACGGAAACCGTCGTCGCGCGAATCGCATACCGTGAGGCTCACTCCGTTGACGGCCACCGAACCCTTCTCGACCGTACAGTTGTCGCCCTGGGGTTCGTAGCGGAAGGTGAAATACCAGCTTCCCTCGGCATCCTCGACCGCCGTGCAGACGGCCGTCTGATCCACATGCCCCTGCACGATATGCCCGTCGAGCAGCGCATCGGGTTTCATCGACCGCTCGACGTTGACCAGATCACCGACCTGCAACGCCCCCAGGTTGCTGCGCAGCAGCGTCTCCTTCATGGCCGTCACCGTGTAGGTATCCTCCGTAAGGTCTACGACGGTCAGGCACACGCCGTTGTGGGCGATGCTCTGGTCGATCTTCAATTCGCGGCAGAAATCGGCGCGCAGGGTGAAATGCTTGTTCTGTCGTTCGCTGCGGACGGCCACCACGGTCGCCGTCTGCTCTATGATTCCGGAAAACATACGATCGTCAATACTTAAATTTAAATGGATTGTTAAAGTTAAGCATAATTTTTCAAACACCCAAACCCGAAGGGAGGGAACAACTCCCCCAGCGGGACGAATCGTTTCGGATTCACACCGCCCGGAATCGCAGGACGAACCGACAAGTGCCTAACAATTCAGGTTTTGCGCCATAAGTCCGGCGAGGAAGACAACTATTGCGCCAGGATCGTATGGTAAACTTTTTCGATGAACGTTTCATAGTCATTCAAGATGACTCCCGGCTCCATCGGACCGAACTCAACCTCCGACAGCATGACCGAACAATCCTGATTTCGATAATAGCCCATGTATTCATCCTTAGTTCGCAAGGCCCGATTTTCGGGAAGATGCACCACATAGATCAGCGTCTTGTTGGGCGTGTGATAGAAAACATTCGCATCGTCCCTCGAAAGGCAGATGTATTTGGAAGCATTCCGCTTCGTAAAGGTCTCCCACCGTTGGATGGTCTTTTGGGTGTCCCTCCGATAATAAGGCAGTTGATCCTGAATGATGAAAATCTGGAAATAAGGATAACCCGCCGCCCTGATATTCGCGGTTTCGCCGAGCATGTTCTCGAAATAGTTGTTCGAGTTCTGAGAATAGTTCTGCATGACGAACTTGACGGCGACGCCCGCGGCGACCTTATCTTGTTTGAAAATCGTTATATCCACTCTTTTAGGGACATATCTTCCCCGAACGGTGAACTCTTCTCCGAGGCCGAATCCCTGCGAACAGACATGATAGCCTTCGCCCAACCGCCGGGACAGATCGGCAGCGATCGCACCGTGAAGAGGCTTGAGCTTTTCCGGACTCCTCGACGTTTCCACCCGCAGGAACCGGCAGAACGAGTTGGATATCACCTTCAAAAATTCAGCGTTCGTCAACGGGAATGAAATCGGTTGCTCTTTCATGACATGCTATTTTATAATTCAGATACTGCTCCAAATCTTTGGAACCATACGTGTAGTAACCGCCGCTCTTGTAATTCTTCAACATCGCCAGATAGTCGATAAAATCTTTCGATTCAACGGCCGATTTCAACACGTCATAGGGAACTCTGCTCAGAATATAGAGCCCGCTGTACAGACCCGAACCGGCAGGGACGTCGATCAACCGGATGCTCGACACATCCTTAATGATGGAATTGATGGAATATTTCCTTTCGAAAACATCTCGGATGGCCTGCGTTCGTCCGTAGAGATACCAATCCGGATTTTCACGCTCGGTATGCTTTTTCAGCAACTCCTTCTTGTTCCTGTTCAGATAGTCCGCAACATCCGGATGCGAAAAGACCGCTTCTCGCGAGAGCGGTTTCCCTGCGGCATCGTATGGAAAAAACGCCTTGTACCATTTCCCCGTCGAAGCCTTCAAGACCGGAATCGTGAGCGCGTCGAAGGAGACGTTCGAAATAAAAACCTTGTCCGCGAGTGTGGCAAACCCGTTTTTCACCCGGACGTAACGGGGCACGGAGGCCGTTTTGACGACCCTCAACAACGATAAGTCCTCTTTCGAAGCGACGTAGAAACTATCGCCGATAGACATCTCCCCATAGGTTATCGTATCGACATAGACTTTGTCCGAATCCGCTGCCGAATAGGTGTAATATTCGACCCCGTCGGCCTGGTGCCGCGCGTCGAACAATGCGATCATCGTATAAGCCGTCACATTCTCAAAAACCTGCTGGTGTCCCAAATCGATCAATCCCGCCAGAGTCCGGTGCTGCATGACATATTTTCTCATGTTCGTCGCAGCCACGCTCGACAACCAGGAACTCGGCGTGATGTAACAGAGTTTACCCGTACCGTTGATCATGCGCAATCCCAATTCGTAGAACGCGAGATAAAGATCCGTCATACCGCCCTCGGCGAATCGGAACGATTTCACTTCATCGTAATCCTCTTCCAGATTATGAACCCGGACATAGGGAGGGTTCCCGACGACAAAATCCATCTGCCCGTCATACCGGGTTACAGAGAGTGCATTGGTGTTTAAGAGGTCCCACCCGACATTTTCCACGCCGAAATCCTTTGCAATGCCATCCAAATTGGAACGACAATCTGCACAGATGCCAGGGTCCAGTTCTATCCCGTGTACAAATCTTTCCAGATCGGCTTTGAGTCCGACGTTATCGTCGTGATTGGCTACATACTCGCTGCAATATCTGGCGACGGCTTCGCATAGAAACGCTCCGGCGCCGCAACTATTGTCGATGATATGTTTTTCAAGGATATTACCGCAGACATAGCCAGCATAATCCAGCATGTTCCTGACCAAAAAGCCGGGCGTAAATACCTGCCCGCTATGTTTGACCGACCGGTCGGCAGCATGGCTTCCTTGAATTCCGGAACTCGGCCCGCTGCCCCGCCCTTTGTTATTTTGACGCATCGCCTAATTTGCATTTACTTGTTGAATCTACCGCCGGACCGGTCTCCAAGACCACCCATCCCGGACGGCAGTCGCTGCAAAAAACACATCGCAATCATCTGTTTCATGGCACGATACATCAATAAGACGACTTTTCGGGGAATTTGGGCCCAATATAAAATTGATCACCGCATGTTCCATCGGCGACCTCCTTACGGATTCAAAACCGGTCATAGCGCTATGCGTTTAGCGCTCCTAAGATAAGAAAAAGATTCCGTTTCCACAAGAAGACCCGCCCCTATTAGGAGCTGTCCAAAATGGTTCCCTGCAATTTTATCCCGTCGCCCGATCCCGAATGCGGTCCCGACGCCAACCGCCGATGCCGACCGGCCGCCGTGCGGGACGGCGGACTGCTCTTGGTCGATCTCCTTGCGCCAGGAAGACTGCGACGGACAACGGCTTCGCCCGAAGCTATCCGGGATGGTACTGCTGACGGCCAACCGAGTCCGATCCGTTTGCGAAACCGGAAGGCATGTCGCTCAGTCGACGATAAGATGCGCTTTTACCCGATAAATTTTCTGTATATCCTTGCTTTTGACGACCATTTCGTCGAACCCGGCCTCGCACGAAGCCGTCAGCCGTACCGACTGTGCGCCGGCTTCCAGATGGAGCTGCCGCAGCGTCACGATCTTGCGCGTCACGACGACATACATGCCGCCGGGGATGACCGACTCCACGTCGGACTCCTTCAGAAAAACCAGCGTTCCGGCAGGCAGTGTATCGCCCATCGCACGACCGTAATAGTAGAGCGCGCAGTCGGCATCGTCGCCCATCGGCAGCACGACGTACCCGTCGGGACTCAACAGCTCCACGCCGCGGATCGACTTTTCGACATCGGCATTGAAAAAGGGTATCTGCGCGCCGCGGTCCTCGCTTCCCGAAACGAACATCTGGCCCCTGCCGGTCAACAGCCACAACAGGTCGATCTGCGGAAAATGCTGGACGATCCGTTCGCCGAGTTTCCGGGAGATGCCGTTGTGCCCCCGTTTGATCTGGTAAAGATTTTCACCGCGGGAGAGTCCGATATAACGGGCAAAATAATTCGTCGTCATGTTGGCCCATTTGACGACACTCTCGATTCTTTGCCAATTATTTTGATTTTCGTGCATTATTTCAAATTTTTTTTGCATCTTTGCATCATCATTTGGTCTCGTAGTTCAATGGATAGAATATAAGATTCCGGTTCTTACGATGTGGGTTCGATTCCCGCCGAGACTACTTTTTATCTTATTTTCAGCCACTAACCCCTTTCGATTCATTCTTATATTTTACTACAAAATTAATAACAAATTTCTATTCTCCAATAAAAAATAGCAAATTTAGACAACTTGATATTGTAAAAGGGTTTTATCGATCTTCCGGTACCGGAAATGAATTCCGATAAAAAAATGCACAAATGTTTCCGAAAGGCGGAAACGGGAGCGAAATAGAAAAGTCCGGCAATGTTTCGACATCGCCGGACTTATTTTTACCGAAACCTTCTCAATAAGTCAGACGCACGCCCAACTGCAAAGACAAATTGACCGGCGAAACCGTCCGGGCCGTCCGCAACGCGGTTTCCGTCAGGTAATAGGAGACGCCCGGTTCGAAGTAGAGGGCCGTCCGCCGCGTAAAATCATACTGTACACCCGCGTTGGCGGTCAACGACCATTGCAGCTCCTTTTCGGCGACGGACTCGGAGCCGAATTTCGCATAGAGGCACTTTTCGACCATTCCGCCGGCACCCAGATAGAGCTTCCAGTCGCCGCGCGACAGAAAATCCCAGTTGACACGCAGCGGAATACCCAGCATGTGAAGCGTCTGCGAAAACGACTCGTCATTCTGCGATACCCTGACATCCGAACGCAACAGCGAATAGACCAGACCGCTTTCGAGCGACAATCCGTATCCGAATTCCTTGCGAACGGAGATGCCGAAACTGAGCGGTTGCTTATGCCGGTAAAGATAATCGTCGTAACCGCGTTTCATTCGGAAAATGCCGCTCGAACTGAGCACATGAGAGGGCGAAGCCGAAGCCAACGGCGTCGCCCGCCCCGACGATGTTATGCACTTCGTCGATGACAAGG
>ERZ779861.4694-NODE-4694-length-10052-cov-15.506952_pt1 | contig 10052 bp, 8 predicted proteins | sample MGYA00511558_ERZ779861 | MGnify/ENA primary metagenome ERZ779861 (study PRJEB29588, sample SAMEA2163432) | human gut metagenome | biome: human gut; feature: human-associated habitat; material: faeces | place: Denmark | collected 2008/2010 ... | reverse complement strand
TGGCGACCCCGCGGAACAGCAGCGACAAAATGACGCCGGAGTTGCCGCGCGCACCGCGCAGCAGCGCGCTCGCGGCGCAGTCGGCCACGGTGCCGACGGTGTCGGTCTGCTTGCGGCCGAGCTCGATGGCGGCCGAGTTCATCGTCAGGCTCATGTTCGTGCCGGTATCGCCGTCCGGAACAGGGAAGACGTTGAGCTCGTTGATCTTCTGTTTGTTTTCTTCCAGTGCCGCGTTTGCGCACAGGAGCATTTCCCGAAGCGCTGCGGCATCAATGATTTCTCTCAAATCTGTACACCTCCGACAGGGGGAATGAAAATGGCCCGGAAGCGCGGCTCCCGGGTGGGAAGCAGTGCGAAATGTCCCCGCTTAATCGAGGAACATGGTGTCCACGTACACGTCCACGCGTGCCACGGGGACGCCGGTGGCCTGGTTGACCTTGTAGCTGACCTCGTTGATGATGCTGTGGGCAAGCGCGGAAATGTTCACGCCGTGATCGACCGCGATGTGCAGCTCGAGCGAGATGCTGCCGTCATCGGCGAACGTGGCGTTGACGCCCTTGGACATGGATTCGCGGCGCAGGAGCTGGAACGGTCCGCTGTCTTTGCTGCGGCCGACCATACCCTTCACGCCGAAGCAACTGGTCGCGGCGTCGCCTGCAAGGTTGGTGAATACTTCATTGGTGATGCTGATGGTGCCATTCGATTGTTCGATTTTGACCATGTAGACAGCCCCTTTCTTAACAGCAGTGATATATTATATAACAATAGGTGAGAAATCACAAGCGAAAAATTAGCGAAAAAACTGGACATTTTCCGTGAAAACGCCGGTTTTCACCCGGAAACTTGCACGTTTTCAATAGTTGCGTTTCGAAAATTGAAACAAGAATCAAAAAAACTATTATTTACGTTTTTTTGAAACTGTGTTATCCTATTGACGTGAATGGGCGGATAGGTGCCCATTGCACGAATATAGGATAACATATAAGAGAAATAGGAGATGAAGTTTATGGCAAGAAAGCTCGTTACCATGGACGGCAACAACGCTGCCGCCCACGTGTCCTATGCGTTCACGGAAGTGGCTGCCATTTACCCGATCACCCCGTCGAGCCCGATGGCCGACCTGGTCGATCAGTGGGCCGCTGCCGGCCGCAAGAACATCTTCGGCACGAAGGTCCGTGTGCAGGAAATGCAGGCAGAGTCCGGCGCAGCCGGCGCTGTCCACGGTTCGCTGAATGCCGGCGCCCTGACCACGACGTACACCGCCTCTCAGGGCCTGCTGCTCATGATCCCGAATATGTACAAGATGGCCGGCGAACTGCTCCCGGCCGTGTTCCATGTGACGGCCCGCGCGCTCGCGTCGCACACGCTGTCCATCTTCGGTGATCAGTCCGACGTTATGGCCTGCCGCCAGACCGGCTTTGCCATGCTCGCCGAGGGCAATGTGCAGGAAGTTATGGATCTGTCCCCCGTGGCGCACCTGGCCGCCATCAAGGGCCGCGTCCCGTTCCTGAACTTCTTTGACGGTTTCCGGACCTCGCATGAGATCCAGAAGATCGCCGTCTGGGATTATGACGATCTGGCCGAGATGGTGGACATGGATGCGGTCAATGCCTTCCGTCAGCGCGGTCTGAACCCGCAGCATCCGCAGATGCGCGGCAGCCACGAAAACGGCGATATCTTCTTCCAGAACCGTGAGGCGTCCAATAAATATTATGACGCCGTGCCGGATCTGGTCGAGGAGTACATGGGCAAGATCAATGCCAAGATCGGCACCAACTACCAGCTGTTCAACTACTATGGCGCTCCGGATGCTGACCGTGTCATCATCTCCATGGGCTCCATCTGCGACGTGGCCGAGGAAGTCATCGACTACCTCAACGCGCACGGCGAGAAGGTCGGCCTCGTGAAGGTCCGCCTGTACCGTCCGTTCCGCGCCGACAAGCTCATCGCGGCCATCCCGGCGACCTGCAAGAAGATCGCCGTGCTCGACCGCACGAAAGAGCCCGGCGCTCAGGGCGAGCCTCTGTACCTCGACGTCGTCACCGCGCTGGCCAATGCCGGCCGCAACGACATCGCCATCATCGGCGGCCGCTACGGCCTCGGCTCCAAGGATACCCCGCCGTCCTCCGTGTTCGCGGTCTATGAAGAGCTCAAGCGCGACACGCCGAAGCGCCAGTTCACCATCGGCATCGTCGATGACGTGACCAACCTCTCCCTGCCGGAGACGGACGCGCCCGACACTTCCCCCGAGGGCACCATCGCCTGCAAGTTCTGGGGTCTCGGCGGCGACGGCACCGTCGGCGCGAACAAGAACTCCATCAAGATCATCGGCGATCACACCAATAAATATGTTCAGGCCTACTTCCAGTACGACTCCAAGAAGACCGGCGGCGTGACCATCAGCCACCTGCGCTTCGGCGATCACGAGATCAAGAGCCCGTACTACATCAATAAGGCCGACTTCGTGGCCTGCCACAACCCGTCCTACATCACCAAGGGCTTCAAGATGGTCCAGGATGTCAAGCCGGGCGGCGTGTTCATGATCAACTGCGAGTGGACGCCTGAGGAGCTCAGCCACCATCTGGACGCCTCCGCCAAGCGCTACATCGCCAAGAATAACATCCAGCTCTACACGATCAATGCCATTGACCTGGCCATCAAGATCGGCATGGGCAAGCGCAACAACACCATCCTGCAGTCCGCATTCTTCTCCCTGGCGAAGATTATGCCGGAAGAGGACGCCATCCGCTACATGAAGGAGAAGGCCAAGGCCTCCTACATGAAGAAGGGCGAGGACGTCGTCGAGATGAACTACAAGGCCATCGACCTCGGCGCGACCGCGTATGTGAAGATCGACGTTCCGGCCGACTGGGCCAACGCCGTCGACGAAGCGCCTGCCAAGGAACTGACCGGCCGTCCGGCCACCGTCAAGATGGTGCGCGACATTCTCACCCCGGTCGACAAGATGGACGGCGACAGCCTGCCGGTCTCCGCGTTCGTCGATCACGCCGACGGTACGTTCGAGCTCGGCGCCTCCGCGTATGAAAAGCGCGGCGTGGCCGTCTCCGTGCCCGAGTGGGACAGCACCAAGTGCATCCAGTGCAACCAGTGCGCTTACGTCTGCCCGCATGCGACCATCCGCCCGTTCGCGCTCACGGCCGACGAGCTGGCCGCCGCGCCTGCGCAGACCAAGGCGGTCGACTTCAAGGTCGGCGCCGGCAAGGGCGTTTACAAGTTCTCCATGGCCATCTCCCCGCTCGACTGCATGGGCTGCGGCGTCTGCACGCACGTCTGCCCGGTCGGCGCGCTGACGATGCAGCCGCTCGAGAGCCAGGAAGATCAGCAGCCCGTGTTCGACTACATGGTCGCCAAGGTCGCTGAGAAGAAAGAGCTTCAGGACTTCACCGTCAAGGGCAGCCAGTTCCGGCAGCCCATGCTTGAGTTCTCCGGCTCCTGCGCCGGCTGCGCCGAGACGAGCTATGCCCGCCTGATCACGCAGCTGTTCGGCGATCACATGATGATCTCCAACGCGACCGGCTGCTCGTCCATCTGGGGCGGCCCGGCTGCCACCAGCCCGTACACCGTCAACAAGGAAGGCAAGGGTCCCGCCTGGGCCAACTCCCTGTTCGAGGATAACGCGGAGCACGGCCTCGGCATGTATCTCGGCCAGAAGAAGATCCGTGACGATCTGGCGGAGGACATCCGCTACATCGCCGAAAACGGCAAAGATCCCGCCAAGGTCGCGGCTGCGAAGAAGTACCTTGAGACCTATAACGACGGCGAGGCCAACCAGACCGCCACGGCGGAGTTCCTCGCTGTGATGGAGGCCAAGCCTGCCTGTGACTGCGAGCGCTACCAGCGCATCATGACCAACAAGGACTTCCTCAACAAGAAGAGCTGCTGGATCTTCGGCGGCGACGGCTGGGCCTACGACATCGGCTTCGGCGGCCTGGACCATGTCCTGGCGCAGGACGAGGACGTGAACGTGTTCGTCTTCAACACTGAGGTCTATTCCAACACCGGCGGACAGGCGTCCAAGGCCTCCAACATCGGCCAGGTCGCGCAGTTCGCGGCTGCCGGCAAGGAGCTCAAGAGCAAGAGCCTTGCCGAGATCGCCATGAGCTATGGCTACATCTACGTGGCGCAGGTCGCCATGGGCGCAAACCCGGCGCAGACCATCAAGGCCATCAAGGAAGCGGAAGCTTACCCCGGCCCGTCCCTGATCATCGGCTACGCCCCCTGCGAGATGCACAGCATCAAGAAGGGCGGCATGACCAATTGCCAGGGCGAGATGAAGCGCGCGGTCGACTGCGGCTACTGGAATCTCTTCCGTTACGATCCGTCCGCTGAAAAGCCCTTCGCGCTCGACAGCAAGGAGCCGGCCGGCGGCTACCGCGACTTCCTCATGAACGAGGCGCGTTACGCCCGCCTGACCAACGAGTTCCCGGAGCGTGCCGAGGAGCTGTTCGCCAAGTCCGAGGTCAACGCCAAGGCCCGCTACGAGCACCTGCTCAAGCTCAAGCAGCTTTACGACGAGGCATAAGTTTACCTACCCATGCAGGCGGGGCTGATTTCAGCCCCGCCTTTTTGCACTATTAAGCGCAAAAAGGCACCACCGCAAGCCTTCTCCAACGCCCCGCCCGCCGGAACGTGTTGAAAACCGGCGGGGCATGGCGTATACTAGATAACAAATCCCGCACGAAAGGGGAGACCGCCATTTGAATACGGACACCTATCAGAACGCGCTCGAATCCACGAAAGACAGCATCGAGGACGTGAACAGCGCCATCGGCTTCAGCCTCGGCAATCTCACGCTCGAAAAGCTCATCACCTCCGCCATCACGCTCGTGATCTGCGTGCTCGTCATCTGGCTCGTCATGCGCGTCGCGCGGCGCATCTCGGCGCACTCGCGGCTGTCGGAGAGCCTGAGCAGGTTCATCCTCAAGGTGCTCAAGATCGCGCTGGAGTTCATGGCCATCCTCATCGTGGCCGACAGTCTTGGCTTTAACGTTACGGCGCTGCTGGCCGTGTTCAGCCTGCTCGGCCTGGCTTTGTCGCTCTCGGTGCAAAACTGCCTGTCCAACGCCATGAGCGGCATCACCATCCTGCTCACGCGGCCGTTCGAGGACGGCGATTTCGTCGAGGCCGGCGACGTGAGCGGCACCGTCAAGGACATCGGCCTGATCTATACGCAGCTGTGCACGCTGGATAACAAGGACATTTACGTGCCGAACAGCGACCTCTCCGCGTCCAAGATCGTCAACTACAGCCGCGAGCCGCAGCGGCGCGTGGATCTGACCTTCGGCGCGGACTATACCTGCCGCCCGGAGCAGGTAAAGGCCGCGCTGCACAACGCCGTGTCGCTCGTGTCCGGCATCCTGCCGGAGCCGGCGCCGTTCGTGCGCGTGTCGGGCTACGGGGAGAGCAATATTGAGTATACGGTGCGCGTCTGGTGCAAAACGGCCGATTACTGGACCGTGTATTATGACCTCATGGAGGCCGTCGGAGCGGCATTTGACGCGCACGGCGTGTCCATGTCCTACCCGCAGATGAACGTGCACGTGCTCGATACGCCGGAAAGTGCAAAAAGGGATTGACTTTCTCGCTTTTTCAGGTATAATAATATGGCCTGCGTGTTGACGTGGGTGATCCTTGCTCTCATTTGAGATGAGGGCCACTAGACCAGAAGGAGGTGCAACTGAAATGGCAAAAACCACCGAAAAGTACGAACTGATGTATATCATCAACCCCAATCTGTCGGAGGAAGAGACTGCAGCAGTCGTCGAGAAGTTCAAGGCGCTTGTCGAGCAGAACGGCACGCTGGAGGAAATGGAGGAGATGGGTAAGCGCAAGCTCGCTTACGAGATCAACTACATTTCTGAGGGCTACTACGTGCTCGTCAAGTTCACCAGCGGCCCGGATTTCCCGGCCGAGCTGGATCGTGTGCTGGGCATCACGGACGGTATTCTCCGCTCCCTGATCACCCGTCGCCCGGAATAAGGAGGCACGGCAATGCTGAACCACATTGTGCTCATGGGCCGTCTGACCCGTGACCCCGAGCTTCGTTATACCCAGTCCCAGATCCCCGTGGCGTCGTTCCGGCTGGCGGTCGACCGTGATTTCGGCGGCCGTGACGGCGGCGAGCGGCAGACGGACTTCATCGACATTGTCGCCTGGAGAAGCACGGCGGAGTTTGTCTCCAAGTACTTCACCAAGGGCAGCATGGCCGCCGTGAGCGGCCGTCTGCAGATCCGCGAATGGACTGACCGCGAAGGCGGAAAGCGCACGACCGCGGAGGTCGTGGCGGACAATGTCTACTTCGGCGAGAGCAAGCGCCGCGACGGCGGCGATACGTCTCGCCCGGCAGCGCCGAGCGCATCGGCCCCGGCTCATCGCGGCAGCTATGGCGGATATGACAATGTCCCCCAGGGCGGCAGCGCATTTTCCGAGCTGGACGACGATGACGGCGATCTGCCGTTCTGATTTTGATAAAGGAGGATTACAGTCTTGGCTTTTGACAGAGATAAGAGCAAGAACCGCAAACGCAGAAAAGTTTGCCAGTTCTGTGTGGACAAGTGCACTTATATCGACTACAAAGACACCGCGAAGCTTCGCCGCTTCCTGTCCGAGCGCAGCAAGATCCTGCCGCGCCGCACGACCGGTACCTGCGCGATGCATCAGCGCGAGCTCACCGAGGCCATCAAGAGAGCGCGTCAGATCGCCCTCCTGCCGTACGTGACCGACTGAGTTTCTGTTCACAGACAGCAAATCGCCCCCATCGAACGATGGGGGCGATTTTTCTTTTTCTTTTGCGCCGTGTCAGTCCCCGAGGTGCAGCGGGATGTTCTCGACCTGCGCGATAACGGAGACCATGGCGCGGATCTGCGGCGTGAGCACCTTGTCGCGGTGGTGCACCAGCTGGCTCCACTGCTCCATGTGGCAGTCCGTGACCGGCAGAATGGCAAGCCGGCCCTCTTCCGCGCGGCGGCGCGCCGTGTAGCGCGGCAGCACGGACAGATAGGGGTTGTGCTCGAGCAGCTGCATGACCATGCTCGTGCTCTCCAGCTCCAGAAACGGCCGGATCGACAGCTTCTGGTGCGCCAGCTCCATGTCGAACTGGTGGCGATAGCTGTTGAACTGCGGCATGAGCACGAACGGCTCATTGACGAGGTCGGCCAGCTTGAGCTGCTTGGCGGCGGCGAACGGGTGCTTGGGGCTGGCGACGATGACGATCTCCTGCGGACACTCGAACAGCTTGATCCGCTGCGCGTCGTAACCCATGTCGTCGAGCGTGTAGATCAGGTCGACTTCATTGTGCATGAGCATATCCGAGAGCGTTTTCGTGTCGCCCTCGACCAGCTGCGTGTTCACATGCGGACAGTGCTCATGATACAGCGGCAGGATCTCTCCGAAGCTGGCCGTCATGATGGATTCGATCGTGCCGATGCGCAGCGTGCCGGTCAGGTCGCGCTCCTGCACCGTAAACGACACGGCGCGTGCGGCGGCCGACACGACATCGCGCGCGTAGGGGATGAACTCCTGCCCGTAGTGGGTGATGGATACGGTTTTTCCGATGCGGTCAAACAGGCGCACGCCCAGCTCGTTTTCGAGCTGCTGGACCTGCACCGTAACGGCGGACTGGGAATACCCCAGGGATTCTGCGGCCTTGGAGAAGCTCTGTAGCTGCGCGACCTTTAAAAACGTGGTCAGCAAACGAAGTTCCATAAGGCGATGCCTCCTTATCCCGATTTGGTTCCGTTTTTATCTCAAGCTTATAATACGTCGCAAATCCGGCCTGCGTCAAGCATTTTTTCGCCTATCCAACAGGTGACAGGGGAGGATTGACATGAAAATATCATTTTTGCGAAAGAATATCATCAAAATTTTGAATTGAATCGAAAACGCAAAATGTACCTTTCGGAATTGTGAATTTTACAACAGGCACGCGATATGCTATCATGCAACTGTAAGCGAGGGGATCGGCTGACGGCCTCCCCAGAACAAAAAAATTTCAGGAGGTAGCTGCTATGAAAAACATTTGGCTGAACATTCTTGCGTTCGTTGCGTTTCTCGCGATCGAGATCGTCGCTGTCTCCTTTATGAGCGTGTACTCCGCAGGCTCTGCTGCAATGGCGTTGCTGGGTGTGCTTGCGCTCGTGATCGGCGGCATTTACACGGTCCTGCTTGGCAGAGACATCGTGAGCATCCGTCGCTGATCTCATTTTCCTTTGCTACTTTTCATCCATTTCTGTTTTTTTCTCCAAGGTTTCCGGGAGTAACCGCCTCCCGGTGACCGCCCCCCAATGTGCGGTTTCCCGCACAAAAAATCTCCTCCCGTAACCGCCGGGAGGAGATTTTTTTATCCGTGCCGACGTTCGGAAAAAGATTTACAACCGTTCCGGCCTGTGATACACTACGCTCAGAACTGTATATTGCGCAGTCTTCGCCGCTTCGGGCGGCAGGGGAAATGTGGGTGCAAAGCCCCGCGAGTCGGTCACTGTGAAGCCGCCGGAAGGCGGATCAGTCAGAATACCCGAAGGCTGCAGGCATTTCTGCCGGAACCGGAAGTTGCATGGCTGAACGAAGAAATTTCGTTCGGCCGGTTTTGCTGCACCTGTCCGCCGGTTTCGGCGGGCAGAATTTTTTCTTTCAGGAGGGAAACACATGAAAAAACGGTTACTGTCCCTGCTGCTGGTGCTGGCAATGGTGTTCAGCCTCATGCCGGCGGCACTGGCGGCGGACAAGCCGAGCTTCCAGAGCTTCTTTGAAAGCGTCCCGGCCAACGCCGAGACGGAGCCCGGCTCCCCGAACAGCACGAACAAATGGAAAGTGGCCTTGTTGGACGGGGACTATGTGCTCAAGTCCGGCGGAGCCGGAAAAAGCAGTGCCAACAGCACCCTGCAGTTGACCTTTACCGCAGACGCAGAGCTCACATTTGAGTACAAGGTCTCGTCCGAGCCCAAGTACGACTGCTTCACCATCACCTATGACGGGGCGAAAAAGGTCAAAGAGAGCGGCGACCTCGGCTGGAAGACCTACACGCTCTCGGCCGAGTCCGGCAAGGTGCTGACGCTGACCTATACAAAGGACAGCAGCGGCGACGAGTCCGACGACTGCGTCTATGTCCGCAACTTCAAGGCGGGCGAGGCCACGGTCGTCACCTTCCACGCCAACGGCGGCGTGGGCGACGACTACACGCAGAATTTCTACGGTCAGGCCGCGCTCAAGCGCAACACCTTCACGAAGGCGGACGGCGTGTTCGCCGGCTGGGCGACAACACCGGACGGGGAAGTCGCTTACACCGACGGCGCGAAGCTCAACCCCACGGAGGCGATGGATCTCTACGCCGTCTGGACGCCGGCGTACACCGTCACCTTTGCCTATAACGACGGCACAACAGCCGACACCACGGTCGCCATCGCGTGCGGCACGGCCATCGGCGCCGGCGCCATCCCGCAGCCGACGCGCACCGGCTATACGTTCGGCGGCTGGTACACGGCGGAACATGGCGGGACCCGAGTGACAACGAGCACCCGGTTTAAAGTGGACGCCACGATCTACGCACACTGGACGCCAGCATATAGCGGCGGCGCCAGCACCTACGCTGTCTCCGTGGAGGATCCCGCCCACGGCACGGTCAGGACCGACCACGCCTGGGCCTCCAGCGGGACTACCGTGACCATCATCATCACCCCGGACAGGGGATATGCTCTGGATAGGCTGACCGTCACCGACAGCAGGGGCAATGAACTGCCTCTGACCGATAAGGGCGGCGGCAAGTACACCTTTACCATGCCCGGCGGCAAGGTCGCGGTGGAGGCTCTGTTCACGGCCACGGAGGACGGGCACGACTGCCCGTCCCTGGGCTTCGCCGACCTGAGCGTTACCGCCTGGTACCACGAGGCCGTGGACTACGTTCTGGAAAGCGGCATGATGAGCGGCTATGGTAACGGCATATTTGGCCCTAACAACGCCCTGTCCAGGGCGCAGCTGTGCCAGATCCTCTACAACCTGGAGGGCAGTCCCGCTGTGACCGGCAGCAGCATCTTCGC
>ERZ779861.4692-NODE-4692-length-10057-cov-5.539692_pt1 | contig 10057 bp, 9 predicted proteins | sample MGYA00511558_ERZ779861 | MGnify/ENA primary metagenome ERZ779861 (study PRJEB29588, sample SAMEA2163432) | human gut metagenome | biome: human gut; feature: human-associated habitat; material: faeces | place: Denmark | collected 2008/2010 ... | reverse complement strand
CTGGCGCACCCCTTTTGAGGTCTTTTTCGGTGTTGCACTTGCTTGACAATCTACCAGCCCCCCTTGACCCCTTTTCGCGATTGAGTTGGTCGCGCTTTCATGCTCTTTCCACGTGCAGCTTTTTTGGCGCTTCGCCTAAGCCCTTGTTTGCTCCCCCAAGATTCCGTGAAGAACCCACAAAAATCCCCCGACTCTACGCGAATCGGGGGATTTTGCTGTATTGGGAATTAGTCGTTCAGGATGTCCTTGTTAATCGTGGCGTTGGCATCCTTCACCCACTGCGCCACCACTTCGTCGCGCACGGTGCTCTGCTTGCTGCTCAGCAAGGAGGAGGAAATGGTGTCGTGCACCGTCTCCATGTCCACCGCGCCTTCCACCACGTCGGAGGTGTACTGGATGATGTAGTAGCCGTAGCTGCCTTCAATCTTGTCGGAGTAATCGCCGACCTTTTGCAGCGCCATCGCGCCCTCGACAAAGGCAGCATCAAACTGCGTGAAGCCCTCGCAGACCGGATAGCCGGTTGCCGCGTTCACCGCGCCCGCCTTCATGCCGGGGTCGTCGTTGTGGGCTTCCACCAGCGTGTCCCAGTCCTGACCTTCCGCCAGCGCCGCCAGCACTTCGTCCGCTTCGGGGGTGATGTTCGCCAGCGCCTTCGCCTTCGCGTCCGCCAGCTGCTGCTCAAGGAACGCGCGCTTCGCCTTCGCTTCGGCAATCGTCACGGCCGTCGCAGCCACCGTCTCGTCGAGGCCTTCCTCGAACGCGGACACAGAGCTTTCAACCTCCACGGTCGCGGTGGGCGTTTCGGTCGCGGGCTTGAGCGTCACAGTGACCTGATTCGCCAGCTCGTCCATGTTCGCCACGCCCAGATTCGCCATCACGTTGGCAGCGTTGTTCTGCTCGGTAATCACGTTGTCCAGCGCGGTCTGGATGTTGGACACCAGCGCGGAATCTTCGTCGCTGTACTTAATCAGAATCTGCTTGACGTTGCGGTAGCCCGCCGGACGATAGTAGACCGTCGTGCCGTTGAGCACCGCCTTGCCATACGCGGACAGGTCGGATTCATAGGAGGTCTTTGCCGCTTCAACCTTGCTGTTGAAGTCCGCGACGATTTCGTCCTCCGTCACGGTCACGTCCTTCACCGCGTAATCTTCCGCCTTCGTAATCAGCAGGGATTCGGTCATGCTCTTGCGGACATTCTCCTCGGTGTAGCCGAGTTCATCCAGCTTGGCGTTGATTTCCTCCAGCTGCGTTTCGAGGTCAAGGGAGAACTCGGTCGCGGCGCTCTTGCGCAGAGAATCCAGCTGAGACGCGGTATCCTCTTCAATCTTCGTCTTTTCTTCGTCCGTCAGCTGGTCAAGCCCCAGCTCCTTCGCCTTCGCCAGCAGCACGGAGCGCTCGACAAGGCTGTTAAGCACGTTGTCGGTGAGGCTGCTCATCACGTCCGCATTGGTGCTGTCGAAAGACAGGCCGTACCTGGAATACAGGGCGGTCATATAGTTGACCTGATTCTGAATCTGCGCCTGTACCTGTGCCTTGGTATAGGTATCATCACCCACGCGGATGACCACGCGCGCGGCATCGACCGCTTCGTCCTTGACAATCAGCGAGCAGCCGCTGAGAATCATCGTGAGCACCAGCAGCAGTGCCAGCAGAGCCTTTTTCTGCATAAACTTATTCTCTCCCATCTCTATACATTTCATTGAGGGGGTACTTTCCTTATTATAGCGCAAGTCAGGGCGAATGACAAGCAAATCCGCCGGAAAAGGTGTTAAAATTTTTTGAATTTCGGGGGGGGCGGAAAAAGGGATAAACACGCGGAAGGATTATGGTAAAGAGGTCAACTCAATCGCGCGAAGGGGTCAAGGGGCAATTGCCCCTTGCAGGGTCAAGGGACAGCGTCCCTTGTGGGGTTTGGGGCAACGCCCCAACTGTTGCTTCGTTAAACCAGCTCAAAGAGAAAAGTCAAGTCGGGGAGACGAGCGCTGAACAGCGAAGCGCTTTCAGCGCAGCGGTTGTAACTTTGCGCGTCCGCAGACGCGCCCCCAAGCCGCTTGCCTGACCAACTGCGCGACCAGCCAGTCTGTTTCCCACGCAAAAAGCGCTGCGGCATCAGCCATGCGCAGCGCATTTCATCCCCTTATGCCCGCTCCCTTGCCTTCGTGCAGCGGCTGACCAGTATGCCGATTTCGTACAGCCCGCACATCGGCAGGCCCAGCGCCACCTGCGACACCACATCCGGGGGCGTCAAAATCGCCGCGAGGACGAAAATCGCCAGAATGACATACTTCCGCTTGCTGCGGAGCATGTCGGGCGTCGTCAGCCCAACGCGCGTCGTCAGGTACAGCACCACCGGCAGCTGGAACGCAACCCCGAACGGCACGAGGAAGCCGAACAGGAAGCTGACGTACTTGTCAATGGACAGCATCGGCGTCGCCAGCGAATCGCCCGCAACGAGGAAGAAATCCACCGCCAGAGAATACACGGCGAAATAGCAGAACACAACGCCCGTCAGGAACAGCAGCAGCGCCAGCACGAACAGCAGGCGGAACTTCCGCTTCTCCTGCGGGTACAGCGCGGGCTTGATGAACCCCCAAATCTCCCAGATGACGACGGGACTGGCGATAATCACGCCCGCCAGCAGCGCCACCTTGAACTTCGTCACCAGCGCCTCGGACATGGTGGTGAAAATCACCTGAATCCCGCGCGCCTGAATAGGAGCGAGAATCTGCGCCATCAGCTGGTCAATCGCCAGATAAAAGACGAGGACGAAGCCGATCAGCACCGCCGCGGCGGATATGAGCAGGACTTTGCGCAGCGCCATCAGGTGCGACAGCATGGATTCACCCGCTTCCTTCAGGCCATCGGAGGATTCTCCATCGGAGGATTCTCCGTCGGAGGATTCTTCGTCGGGCGTCTCATCCGGGCGCTTGTCTTCCGTCTCCTCGGCAGGGTTCGTCTGCTTCTGCTTCATGTTTCGTCCTTTTTGTCCTCTTTGGACTTTTCCTCCGCCTTGTCGTCCTTCACTTCATTCTTGAAGTCCTTGATGCTCTTGCCCAGCGCCTTGCCGACGCCCGCCAGCTTGCCGCCGCCGAACAGCACCAGCGCCAGTACGACGATCAGGATGATTTCCGTGGTTCCCAGACGCATGTTTGTGTCCTCCCTCAGTTCGATTTCGTGTCCTTGTCAAACTTTTCCGCGCTGTCCTGCACGGATTTTTTCGCCTCGCGCAGTTCCGCGGAGACATCGCCCTGCTTCACGGCGTCCTTCACGTCGTGCTGAACGTCGCGAACTTCCTTCTCCAGCTCGTCCCAGCCGGATTCCTTCTTGATTTCGTTCAGCAGGCGGCGCGATTTTTTCACCGTGCGCCCCAGCCAGCGGGCAACCTTGGGCAAATCCTTCGGTCCGACCACCAGAAAGGCGACCAGCAGCACCAGCAGCAGTTCCGAAAAACCAATGTTGAACATGGCTTGATGACCTCCTTTCGGCGCTTGTGACCGTTGAAAGAAAGGGAGGGCGTGCCGGGCAGCGCCCATGCAAGCCCTCCCAATGTGTTTGTTGAAATTCGGTAATTACTTGCCGACCTTGCTCAGCGCGTCTTCCACAGCCGCCATGATGGCCTTGCTGGAGATGGTTGCGTTCGTCGCCGCGTCAACAGCCGTGGACTGCGCGTCGATAATCTTGCCCGGCACGGTGTCGTAGGCGGGATTGCACACGCCGGCGGTGTCGCTGTGGGACAGGATGTCGATCTTAGCGATCTTGTCGCCGTCCATCGTGACCTTCACGCGGAGGGTGCCGCCGAAGGACTGCGCTTCGCCGATGTACTCGTTGGGCGCGAGGGTTTCTTCCTCCGCCACGGGAGAGGCAACCGGCAGCTCCGCGAAGCCGAAGTGCGCGTTCAGCAGCTCAACCGTACGGCGCGCCACGTCGCCGCTCAGGCCGCCGCAGCGGCGCTTACGGATGATATCGCCGCGCTCGACGTTCGCAGCCGTCATGAACTTGGTGATGGAGTCAATGCAGTTGACGCTGGGCGCCACCGTCTGCACGGGGGCAGCCGCTTCAGGCTGGTAAATCGGCAGATTGGTGGAGCAGTACCACGCGAACAGATCCTTGGTCAGCTGGCGGGAATCCGCAGACGCGCAGACCAGACCAATCATCGCCACCGCGCCGCCGAGCGCGCCGCACAGCGTGCCGCAGGTGTAGCCTTCCTTGCCGTTGGCGAACATTTCTTCCGGGATGACGGTGTAGGGATAGCCGACCTTCTCGCGCAGGGCAACCAGAATCGCCTTGGCGACGCCGAAGCAGCAGCCGTTCTCGAAGTAGCCTTCATAGGCGAGCTTCTCGACGTATGCCGGATCAAGTTCGACATAGGGGTAGGGGTACGCGGGGACTTCCTGACCGTCCTCCGCCTGCGCCTTCAGCAGTCCGGGAACGCTGCCGACAACCGCGGCGCTGCCCAGCAGGGCGGCGCTCTTCTTCAAAAATTCACGACGAGTCTGCATCTGAATACCCTCTTTTTCGTTCCGCATGAAAATGCGGTGTAATACCATTTATTATACACGACGGGATGGGATTGTCAAGACTTCAACAAAATCTCGGCGTAGAATATGCCGTCGTTTCTTTGTGAGGTTTGACAACTGTACCTTCATTTTCTTGTGATTATGGGGAAAAAGAAAAGAAGAATGCAGCGCGGGCTTCACGTGCGGTCAGTCCATCCGAACCGCCAGCACCGCCATATCCTCCCGACCGGGCAGCGTGAGCACGACACGCCCGCTTACGCCCGTTTGCAGCATCTCGCGGGTCATATTCCATGTGTCCAGCACCTCGACCCGGTATCTATGCGCCGGCGGCAGCTTGATGATTTGCTCCCGAGCGGTTTGCTGACCGTAATACCACAGATAAGCGTCCTCCGCGCAGTGCGCCGCCCAGAGATGCTCCCCGCAAAGCAGCATGTGCCGGTCGGGCGGAGCCATTCGCGACAGGCTGGCAAGGAAGGGGCGAATCCAGTCGGGACGCTGCGCTTCGTCCTGCTGCTCGGCCTCCTCCCATACGCTTTCCAGCGGCGACAGGAAGCCCGGAAGCTCCTCGATGACGCGGCGCAGAAACGCGATGCGCTTCGGGCTTTCGCCCTTCAGGACGCCGCCGCGTGCCCACCACAGCACGTCGTCCGGCGACAAAAAGGTTTCGCCGTGCGTGCAGGCGCCGCCGCCGACATAGCAGCGCCAGAAGCGCCGAACCATCTCCTGACCGGATATGCTTCCCCAGATATGCGGCAGGTCGCCTTCGTAGCAGCATTCATCGATGACGACGGGCTTGCCGTATTCGCGCAGATAACGAGGAATTTCCGTCAGCGCCCGAGTCTGGATGGAGGCATGGGTCACGTCTTTTCTTTTGAAGTCCCAGAAGCAGAAGCAATTATGGCAGGACAGCAGGTGATGATACGGATCGCAGGAGGCGACAAAGGCTTCGAGCGCCTCCCAGTCCGCAAGCGTTTTCTTCGGCATGCACAGGTCGTATTCATTGGCCAGCGACCACCAGATTTCCGGCATGGCGGACAGGCGGCGGAGCAGATAGTCTAAATAACGGAAATTATCCGCCTGCGGCATGGCGGCAAAGCCCCAGCGGTCATAGGGGTGAAAGAGAATCAGGTCGAGCTGAATGCCCAGCGCGGCGATGCGGCGAAGGATGCGTTCCAGACGCTGATAGAAGGCGATGCTTGGACGCGATGTGTCCCATGAGCCGTCCTCGCGGCGCGCAAAGGCGTACAGCGGCGGCTCATTGTGGTTGTAGTCGTAATCCTTGGGAAAAACGCACAGGCGGAGCTTATTGAAGGGCGCGGCGGCAAGGGATTGCAGCGTTTGCTCCACCAGCGCGTCGTCCTGCGAGATAAGCGCATAGACGGTTGTGCCGAAGGGAATATAAGGCGCGCCGTCCGCAAAGGCAAAGTGCGTGCCGACGGCGCGGACGATTCCGTGCGCCTCCGGGGAGGACGCTTCGCAGACAATTTCGCCCTCCGCCGTGACCGCGCCGCGGACTTGATAGCGATAAACGCCGGCATATTGCGGCAGGAAGCGCACGACATAAACGCCCTGCCCGTCGCTTTCCCCGTCATAGAAGCCCTTGACCGTCAAGGACTCCTGCGCGCAGGAGAAGGTGGCCGTCAGGTCGATCTGCGCCCACGCGTCCGGCAAGGTCTCTCCGCCGAAGCGCAATTCAAACGTTTCATACTGTTTCATGTTCATGTGTTTTTCCCCTCTGCCTTTCGTTGAGCCATGCACCACGCGAAGCCGTCCGCACAGCGCTTCTCTGCGTCCTGAAAGTGATTTCCAACGTTCCATTGCAGCGTATGCCGCACGCCCCGCTCGCTGAGCCGTGCGTCCTCCCGTCGGATGGCGTCGCCGACGCTCGCAAGCACGGGATTGCGGCTCTTTTCCTCCCGGTCGCCCAAGCTGAGGTAGACGACGCGGGCAAGCACGGGGTGCGCATCGGCATAATCCGCCCAGCCCGGAAACCACACAGACGGCGACATGGCAGCGACAGCAGCGAAATCATGCACCTGCGCCGCGCTCCACAGGCTGAACAGCCCCGCCAGCGAATATCCGCCAAGGATGACGGGCGCATCCGGCGAAATCGCGTACTTCGCGCGCACTTCCGGCATCAGGCGCGACCGCAGCCACGCGAGCGTATCCGCCGCGCCGTGCCCGAAGGCTTCTTTGCCGAACACAGGCGGCGCGTCCCACGGGGACAAATCCACATTCCACGCTTCCACCGGGAACGCGACGTGCAGGAAGCTCCGCGTTGTCTGCGCGGCAAGCAGCGGCATTTCCTGCGAAAGCGTGTCCCGCGCGTCAATAGGCTGAAGCAGCACAAAATCCGGCTGATTGCGCAGGGTGACAAGGCAGCGTTTCTCCGCCAGCGCTTCGGCGGCGGGGAGCAAATCCGGCATATCCGCACGTCCTTTCCGTTGGATTGCATCCAGTATACCAGATTCGCCCGAAAAGCACAAGCGAACGCGAAAATTCCGCAAAGCAAGAGGAATTTCGGGGGCTGACGGCGAATTATCCCATGTTTGCAAAAAAGGAGGCTTTTTATGTCCACTGCACCGCGCCGCCCCGACCTCGCGAATGAACCCGTCGGGCGGCTGATGCTGCGCCTGTCGATTCCCACCATCACCGCGCAGCTCGTCAATATGCTCTACAACATTGTCGACCGCATCTACATCAGCTACATTCCCGACGTGGGCACGCTCGCGCTGACGGGGCTGGGCGTCTGCCTGCCGATTATCCTGCTGGTTTCGGCATTCGCGGCGCTGTGCGCATCCAGCGGCGCGCCGCTTGCGTCCATCGCGATGGGGCAGCGGAACAACGAGAAGGCGGAAGGGATTTTGGGCAGCTGCACGGCGCTGCTGCTGTGCGTTTCGGCAGTGCTGACGGTCATTCTTTCCTGCTTCTACACGCCGATTCTGCTGGCATTCGGCGCAACGGAGGATGCCCTGCCCTACGCCCAGCGCTATATCGCCATTTACAGCCTCGGCACGGTGTTCGTGCAGCTGTCTCTCGGCTTGAACCCGTTCATCACCGCGCAGGGCTTCTCCAAGGCGGGGATGCTGACGGTGCTGATTGGCGCGGTGCTGAACACGCTGCTTGACCCGCTGTTCATCTTCGTTTTCCACATGGATGTGCAGGGCGCGGCGCTGGCGACGGTGATTTCGCAAGCCGTGAGCGCGGCATTCGTCCTGCGCTTCCTGACGGGCAGGCAGACGCTACTGCACCTGAAGCGCCGTCTGCTGCGCCTGAACTGGAAGCTGCTTGCGCCGTGCGTGGCGCTGGGGCTTGCGCCGTTCATTATGCAGAGCACGGAGAGCCTTGTGTCCGTGTGCTTCAACACGTCGCTGCGCGCGGCAGGCGGCACCCTCGCCGTCGGCACGATGACCATCTGCTCCACGCTGATGCAGTTTGCGCTGCTGCCCTTGCAGGGGCTTTCGCAGGGCGCGCAGCCGATTATCTCCTTCAACTACGGCGCAAAGCGCCCGGAGCGGGTGAAAGCCGCGTTCCGGATACTGCTGATTTCGTGCTTGGCGTTCTCGGCGGTGCTGGGGCTGACGTGCATCTTTGCGCCGCAGATTTTTGTCTATCTGCTGACCCCGGACGCGGCGCTGCGAGAGTACGCAATTCCATGCGTGCGCCTATACATGGCGGGCGTGACGATTTTCGGCGCGCAGATTGCGTGTCAGCAGACGTTTGTGGCGCTGGGGAATGCGAAGTGCAGCCTATTTCTGGCGTGCCTGCGCAAGCTGATTCTGCTGATTCCGCTGGTGTATCTGCTGCCGCTGTTCATTCCGGACACGGTGTTTGCGATTTTCCTCGCCGAACCGATTGCGGATGTTTTGGCGGTGCTGTGCACGGTGACGCTGTTCATGCATGTGTTTAGGAAGACAATGCGCGGCATTGCGGCGTGATGGCACTTTCAGGCACTGCTTGCCTGTTGTGCAGGGATTTCGCTCCTGCGGGAGCGACCAAAGGGCTTTGCGATCGCCCTTTGGAAACCTTCGCAGTGCACACTCCCATACTTGACTTTTAGCGCACCTAAAAAGGCGCGTCTGCAAAATCTGCGGGCGCGCCTTTCATTGCTAATTGTTCATTGCTCATTGCTGAAGCCGTCCCACCTGCCGGAGCGTGCGGCGCAGGGCGATAATGCCGACGGCGGTCAGGACGTAGAATATCATCAAATACGCCGGGAAAATGCCCATGCCGAGCAGCTGTCCCAGCACGCCGCAGAGGGCGGGGGCGGCAATGGTGCCGATGGACGCGAAGGTCATCTGCATCCCCATGACCGACTGGCTGACATCCTTGCCGAAGTGCAGGGGGGTCATGTAGTTGAAATTCGGGTACAGCGGGCCGACGCCCAAGCCCGTCATCAGCAGCGCCGCCATCGTCAGGACGTTGTTTCCGGAAACAAGCAGCGTCGTCTGCGACACGCCGAGGATACCCATCGAGATAAAGATAATCTGCCACGGGGTCAGCTTCTTCGCCGCAACGCCGGAGAGGAAGCGCCCCAGCGCCATGCCAAGGTAGAAGTACATCGTCGCGCGCGCCGCCAAATTCGCGGGCATGTGCTTCGCTTCCACCATGTACGTTGCGCTCCAGCCGCCGCAGATGACCTCAATCGCGCAGAAGGTCAGGAAGAGCAGGCAGGTCATCAGCGCGCCCGGAATCCGCAGCGTCTGCGAAATCGGCAGGACTTTCATCTTCTTTTCCGCCTGAATGGACTCTTCGCCATGCGCCTTTTTCCACAAGGGCAGCGCCAGCAGGAGGATGCTGCCGATAAGCGCCTGAATCAGGCTTGCCGTGCGGTAGCCGCCGCGCCAACCGACCGCGCTGTTAATGACGACGGACATGATGTAGGGGCTGACCATCACGCCCACGCCATAAAAGCAGTGCAGGAAGGACATGACGGTCGCGTTATAGTGGATGGAAACATAATTATTCAGCGCCGAATCAACGCAGCCCGCGCCCAGCCCGAGCGGAATCGCCATCAGGCACATGAACCAGAAGCTGCCCGAAAAGGAGAAGCCGAGCAGGGCGGCGGCGGTCAAAAGCGTTGAGAACGCGGTCACTTTGCCCGTGCCGAGGTGGGAGATGATGCGGGCGCTGTTCATGCTGGAGGTCATCGTCGCGAGAGAGCAGAGGATGCTCACGGCGCTCTGGGACGCAAGCGGCACGCCGAGTTCGCGGTAGAGGACGGGCCACGCCGTGCCGAGCAGCGAATCCGGCACGCCAAGGCTGATGAAGGAAAGATAAATCACGACAAGAAGCAAGGTCGCCATCAGGCAAAATCCTCCGAAAAATGTGGATGCTTCGGCATTTTAGCACAGTCGGCGGCGTTTTGCAAGCAGGTTTTTTGGTTCTTCACGGAAAGTTTGGGGAGCAAATAAGGGCTTAGGCGAAGCACCAAAAAGCTGCACGCGGAAGGAGCATGAAAGTGCGACCAACTGAATCGCGAAATGGGGTCAAGGGGCAATTGCCCCTTGCAGGGTCAAGGGACAGCGTCCCTTGTGGGG
>ERZ779861.4687-NODE-4687-length-10065-cov-2.615085_pt1 | contig 10065 bp, 9 predicted proteins | sample MGYA00511558_ERZ779861 | MGnify/ENA primary metagenome ERZ779861 (study PRJEB29588, sample SAMEA2163432) | human gut metagenome | biome: human gut; feature: human-associated habitat; material: faeces | place: Denmark | collected 2008/2010 ... | reverse complement strand
ACCGCAACCGGGTTTTCGTTCTCGCCGCGATTCCGTTGAATGAGGCGAACCGCGCCGAACTGCGCAAGTTCCTGAAGATGGAGAATTACGAGCGCGATTTCCTGTCGCTGATTGCGTACCGTTCGGTTCACATTTTCGCGGATGCGATTCGGCAGGCCGGGACCCTCGAGCCCGGTAGAATCGCCGAAACCATGCGTACCGGAGTGATGCAGACCCCGCTGGGCGGGTTTCGTTTTTCCGCCGATGGTTTCGAGGCCGACCCGCCGCTGGAGATTCTTTCGCTGGAGGAGCTGGAAAAGCGCTGGCGGGCAATCGCCGCCGAATGAGTTTTCGCTGTACCGGAGTAAAATCTCCTGAACGCGCATGGGATTTCTGCGTCCCGGTCTTTCTAGTTGATTGATAATCCTGAGTTTGAGTTGTTGATGATTGACGCAAGTCACATTAAAGTTCATCCCCACGCAAGCGGAGCGCGAGGCGGCAATCAAGATATGGCCAAGACAAAAGGGGCTCAACACCAAGGTACATATGGCCGTGGCTGCGCATGGTGTGCCGGTCAGAATCATTATTACAAAAGGTACCGCAGCGGATTGTGGACAGACTGAAAAGTTGATTGATGGCATCAAGGCAAAAATTCTTCTGGCTGACCGTGGTTATGATTCAGATGCGATTGTTGAGAAAGCGGGAAATGCCGGAATGAAAGCCGTTATCCCGCCGCGCAAAAACTGTAAAGTCCAGCGAGAGTACGACGCTGAATTGTACAAGTTACGGCATTGGGTTGAAAATTCTTTTCTGATACTGAAGCGCTGGCGAGGAATTGCAACGAGGTATGCAAAGAATACCGCGTCTTTCTCTCCGCAGTACAAATCAGATGTATCGCAGCGTGGACTTGAAACTATTGACGACACTATCTAGACTTTGCAAACGATGTCCCCAGTAATAATAACGGTATCCTGCGAAACATCATACACGTGCGCTGCTATGCCCATCAGAAGCGGAGATATAACCTTCCCGCCAATTGCGTTAACGACCGCTTCAGATCGAAAATTATGATTGGAAAATCGAGAAGGTTTATGGTTGACAGCTTGTTACTTTTTCTTTCCTTTGAAGTTTCGGTCCAGGAGCATTTCAGCTTCTTCTTTGGAAACGACTGTGTCCCAGCCGCCGATCTGCTCGCCTTCGTGTTTGTCGAGGCCGGTGTAGGTCAAACTGGCATCCTCGTAGCGCTTAAAGGCGAAGATCGCGGAGTTCATTACGTTGCCGTTGAAAACACCGATACTGACCAACAACTCGAAGTCGGCCAAAGTCAAGCCGGTCACGCGGGTAAAGAGCTGAGTTTCCAGCTGAGTGATAACGTCGTGAAGGGTCTGTTCTCGATAATCGGTGAGATACATAAAAACCGGAATCCGGGTGGCAAACTTTATCAGTTTTTCCTGAATCATTTTGCGTTTGGACTTGATCTCTTTTTCCTCGTCGGTCAGTTCCTTCTTTTCCTTCTTGGAGGTATCTTCGCCTTTTTCGGCTTTGTCCTTCTTCAGTTTTTTCAGCGCATTTGAACGGTTAATGATCGTTTCGATATCACCGGAAAGCCCACGGAATCCCTCGATGTGCTCAATAGCAGCCATAGCTTCCGGACTATCCAGCAGCCGCTGGAGCGTTTCGTTGTCAACGTTGACCAGTAGCGCACTTTGCCATCTGCGGGCCAACATCGTTGAAGCTGTGCCGCTGATAACAAGATCCAGGATTTCGCCAGCGTTCAGCTGTTTCATGGAACTGCCGTCATAGCAGAGAACCGGCAGAAAGCGGATGAAGTCCTCGACCAGCTGTTCGGGTTTGTCCTTCGACTTATAGTCCAGCTTTGTGCTGTAGGAAGCGATTTCAGAAAGTGCTCGGTCCGGAGCATAATCGAAAACGTAACACAGCGGCTTGATAACTTCACGTTCATTGGGACTGAGTCCATCCGGATTGCGAACAGCCCAGGGCGACTGGACACGGAAGGCAGCCTGGAAGTATGTTTCCGGGCTGGAGGTATTGCGCAGCATAAAAATGCCACTCCATGCGGGGACAGTCACGCCGGTCGTCAGTTTTCCACAGGAGAGTGTGATCGTCTTTGTAGTGAGTGCATTTCCGATCGCATCTTCCACCGGCCCCAGAGCCTTGACACCGATCCCGGCCTGAGTCCCGGCGCAAACGATCACCTTGTATTCGTGATAAAAGCTGTTTGCCTGCTGAGCCAGCAGTTTTGCCATAGCTTTGCAGGATCCTACACTGGGAAGGAACCAAAAGGTGTGTTGCAGAGCATTGCGCAAACGGACATCTGAGAACGGCATTGGTGGACGAACCTTCGACCGCAGTTCGTCAATACTCTGAGCAAGATACTGCCCGCGCAGAAGATCCAGCCACTTTTGAACAGCATCTTCGTGCTTGAACTTGAACTCATCCAGCAGAGATCCTTGCACCTTTTCGGCTTTGAAAAATTCATTCAAGTCAAATTCATTGGTATCGGTATTCAGCGCAACTTCCCGAATTTCCTTCGGCATCTGATAGGTCATTAAAACCATCTGGGGAAGCTCAGCATAAGGATTATCGCCCTTTGCAGGATTCCAGGCAGCCTTTGCCCGCTGCTCATCGGAGTAAGTCCAGTTAAAAATCTGATCCTCAAGAAACTCGCCGGTTGCCATTGCGCGGAAAGGCGTTCCGGAAAGATAAAGGTAGTGATTTGCGGTCAGCGGCAGTTCATCCTCGTTTTCAAACCAGCTCTGACCACCATCATTGAAATCCTGTTCCTTGTTGTCCTCGGCGTCGTAAAGCTCTTTACTGTTTTCATTCCAAGCCCCGAAGTGATATTCGTCAAGAATAATGCAGTCCCAATTTGTCGCATGGGCCTCCAGGTTCTTGGCTTTGATCCCGCCGATTTCAGTTTTCCCCAGCATGTCCTGGAAAGACGCGAACCATACGCAAGGACGATTGGGGTCACGATTCTCAAACTGCAGTTCGGTATCTTTGGAAACGAACTGCCAGCCTTCGAAGTCAATGTGGCCCATGAGGTCTTTTTTCCATTCGCTTTGAACAGCGGGCTTAAAGGTCAGTACCAGAATCTTCTTCCAGCCCATCTTCTTTGCCAGCTGATAACTGGTAAAGGTTTTACCAAAGCGCATTTTTGCGTTCCAGAGAAAATGGGGCGCTTTACCGCCAGTTTGATAGGCGTTCTTTTTGAAATATTCCTCAGTCAAAGCAACGGCCCGTTCCTGTTCCGGACGCATTTTGAAGGTGTTACGTTTATTTTCCGGATTGGGCTTCCGGCGTTTTACTGCCAGGATCGCTGCCTGGACTTCCTCTACCGTACACTCAAACCACTCGCCCTCCAGCCGTTTAACCTTCATGGCTTTCAGAACTCTATGAACGTCGTGATCCATAAAAAGTGTGCCATCATCACGGATCGCAAATTCGTCCAGTAAAATAGTGTAGGATTTGCCATGCGGTCCTTTAACGGGGAACTGCTCGTCAATGCGTTCCTTTACGTCCTTTGTGGTATATCCAACCTTAATGATTCCTTTTCCGGAACGTGCGCCGGTCCAGGGAGTTTTTTCAAACTGCGGCTCGGTATAGGCATAGATATGCGGACGACTTTGGCCTTCAAAAAAACGTTCAGTTGTACTTTGCATAATGCACCTCATTCCATTGGCCGAATCATAGATTCGACAAAAGCAATTTCTTCTTCTGACAGACCATATTTTTTATACAACTTTTCGTCTGTCCAGGACTCTTTGAAATTTTCGTGGGGTACAAATCTGAAACATTCTCTCGTAACATTCAACGACGATATAGCTTGCCGTAGCAAAAAACGAGTAAATTTACAATGGAGAAACTTCTCAAAATTAACAGCTTCTTCCTCTGTCGGGAATACACCGATATCCAAGTATGTTTCTGTATTAATCTGGCCAGGGCCTATGATTCGCGTATCCGTTATTACTTTATAACCATCTTTCGGGTCAACATCTAACTCGCCATTGCTGGGAACAAGGCGCCCTATCAAAATTTTATAGGAATCTATGATGTCAGCATTTTTGATAACGGAGGATCGAGGGATATACTGAATACCAACACTCGTCACAATTTCGATGTCACCGGTTTCTTTTTTCGCTTTACCTCGAAAATTTGTTTGAAACCCAAATGGATTTCTGGGATAAGCAAAATCACTATGAGGGGCTAACCCTGTCTGCAAAACCTTGTGAACAATAGAAATAGCCATATTGGATCGAATCAAAATCGGGAATTCGTTTAAACGACGTTGTAATGAGTTTGTTTTCCCTCCTACAACATTGCTAATAACACATTTTCCAGGATGTTCTCTGTCCCACAAAAAATAGCAAATTCCTCCAGCAATATTCACACCAGCAAAACAGTCCTTACTTGATTCGTAGTCGATAAGCTTTCTGATCCTTGCATCATTCAACATTTCTTCTCGAAAATCATCAAGTCCTTTTCCACCTGCATACCAACGAGCAGGTATAATCATTGTCAAATATCTCGGATTTAATTTTTTTGCCTGTTGCACAAAATACTGAAATAACGGTTTTGCACTAACACCGTTGCCTCCGTCGTTTAACTGGTAAGGAGGATTTCCAATAATAACATCAAATTTCATATTTTCAAAAGCCTTCTTTCCGGGGTGAATAAACTGGTAGGCATGGGTTTCAAGATCGCCAGAACGGTCGTATTCCGACTTGCTGGCTCCGCAATATTTACATTTCCCATCTTCCCAGGTATGTTTGATTCTGGTAAAAGCGATATTCCCTTCCGGGGTATCAAAAGTAGAAACGCTCCACTTTGAATTGGCGTTCTTAGAACAATAAACGGAACGGCGGGACATAAGCGCAGTCAATTCGGTAATTGCAATTCCGAAAAGCTGCTTGTGGAAAATATGGTCCAAGCGCTCTTGAAGATCAGGGATCTGGTCTTTCAGACCTTCCAGGAGGCGTTTGGCAATCTCCCGGAGGAACACGCCGGATTTACTGACGGGATCAAGAAAGCGCGTTTCCGGATTGCTGAAAAGTTCCTGCGGAAGCATGTCCAAAATTTCATTAACAACATTCGGAGGCGTAAAAACTTCATCGTTGCTCAGGTTTGCCAAACACTGAAGAACATCCGGCTTATAAACGGAGTTCAGAAAGCCGCTGGCGGGATCAATGCCTAAAGGCATACTTTGTTGTTCTGACATTTTCAAAGATCTCCTTTCTCAGCAATTTTTGTATAGTGAGTTAACGGGAAGTCCCGAACAGGGGTCGGTTTCATGATTTCTTTTCCCGTATCAGTTGTTAAAACATCGTGTGCAACTGGCTTTTCCTCTGCGAAAAGATCGTCGGAAGCAGCGACAGGAGCATTGGCAGCATCGGCTCCATCCAGATGCATCGTATCAAAACGAAATTCTCTGCGTTTGAAGTCATTGCCAATTCTGCTCCATTCTGTAAAAACAATTTGATCCAATCCCGGAACGCCCGGCACAGTAACTTTATCCTGCGGATTGATCGCGTCACCCAACAATATGTTTTTATCTAAAATGAAACTGGCTGCTGAAATCATTTCCTGCGGGATTTCTTTTTCAACGATCCGCTGGTAACTTTCCACAAAATATGCCAACAACCGAGCTTTCGCTGCATCAATACTATCTTGCAAAATGTCGATGCCATAAATACTGCTCAAGGCCAGCAGTGAATCCGGTTCATACGACGGTGCTTTCCAGCCGGGGCGCTTCTCTGCCTTTTTAAGGCGTTTTTCCTGTTGTGCAAGTTTGCGCTCGATAACTGCAAGTTTCCGTTCCAATATCACGATCAGAAAATTTCCGATTCCGCAGGCAGGCTCAAGGAAGCGGGATTCGATACGCTCGGTTTCCTGCTTGACCAAATCCAACATAGCGTCAACTTCACGACGAGCTGTCAAAACCTCGCCATGATCCGCAACACGCTTTTTGCTGATTACCTGTTTTTCTTTATTTTCCATTGTTCTCTTTCGTTTTTACCATAAAATATCACAGGCAAGTGGACATTTTGTGTCCTTGTGATTATCTTTTAACATTTTTTTCATTTTTTTCCGGAACAAGATCCATAATATCGCCGATATTGCAATCGAGGGTTTTGCAGATCTTTTTCAAAACATCCATTGAGACATTTTCATTTTTGCCGAGCTTTGCCAAAGCCATGGTACTGATTCCTGCTTTAAGCCGCAAATCAGTTTTCGACATATCCTGATCGATCAAAATTTTCCAAAGTTTCTTGTATGATGCTTCCATTTTTTTCGCCATTGAGTTTGTCGGTAAATACAAGCTTTGCTTGTAATATACGCATGGGTTGATTAAAAGCCAAATGCTAAATCACCCTTTTTGAATATTTTATTACAAAAAGGCAAACTTTTCCCTGCTTGTCAGGACATAGCTCGCAGCCATTATTTCACCCTCCCGTTTTTTCCGTGCCATTCGAGCCCCTCAAAGTTACAATTGCTGGAGCGGAGTGCCGCAAGCTCGGCATCTGCCGCTTCTGATAGGTTTTTTCTCTCTCAAATGGTATGAGTTGCTCTTTAGAAGGTAGTATCGTGGCAACGCTTTGAATTATAGATAGTTATGGAAATTTTTATCTCTAAAATGTGGACAAGTTTGCATTTTTTTAAGTTTTTTGGAATGGTAAAATCGGTTCTTCCAAAAATCCACCCTTTATGAGGGCGAATTGTCAAAACACTTGGTATCGGGACAGAGAGATTTTTGAGAGAAAATAGGCCTTATTTTAGAGATTTTTTTGAGATTATTGTCCTGAATTTCAGGTGATTATGCTTTGGGGTGGAAGTTGTAAGCTGCGTAAAATGAAAAGCCTAAAAATGCCTGACTTGTTGATTGTAAACAAGTCAGATGGAAAATGGTGGAGGGGGCGGGAGTCGAACCCGCGTGAAATACGCTCAGAAATTTAAAGAAATGCTACAAGCATGCTACAAAATCGACGCTCTCAAAATATCGGAAATATCAATTTCAAGGGCCGAGCGATTATAAGCTTGCGTTTGCGTTTTGGTCGAGTGGCCGACGATGCCGCCGAGTTCTTCTAGGTCGACCCCCGCTTTTGCAGCTTTCGTTATGAAAGTAACCCGGAACGAGTGGAATGATCCATCGATTCCGAGGCGTTTGCACACCTTTAGAAACGGTTTTGTTGCCTGCGACGCCATTGGCTTTCCGTTTTTGTCAGTCCGGATATAGTCTTCATGAAGGCCGGGGAGAACGTAGTCTCCTGCCACACGCCAGCGGCGTTCATTCAGCAGATCGTTGAGTCCCGGCGTCAGCCGGATGTAGACAAGCCGGTTACCGGTTTTCGCGGCTGTTTTGCTCGGAGAGAGGCAGAGGAATGCCCCGCGATCGTCTCGCTGGATTGAATCAAACTGCAGCGATGCGACGTCTTTATAGCGCAGCCCGGTCATACTCGCAATCCGGCAAGCAGCAATCCATTCTTCCCTGTGGCGGACGTCGCTGGTTGCGAGATAATCGAGAATTCGTTCGACGTCTCGATCGGAAAAAGCGTTGAACTGTTGACTTTTTTTATCGTCTGTCGTTCGCGTGGTCGAGCGTTTTGCGATCTGCTCAAATGCGTTGATGTCTGCGCCTCCCTCGTTCAAAACAAGCCGCAGATCTCCGAGAGCATTATTGAATGTCTTGTTTTTTGCTCCGTTACGCTCCAGAAATTCGATACAGAGTTCCGGGGTCAGCTGATGTGGGTATGAAATTCGACGATCTCGGCACCAACTCATAAACGCGTTCCAATTCACCGTTTTACTTGCCTGAGTCGACTCGGAAAGCATCTGGAAACGCTCGGTTCTCGTGTATGTTTCCCATACGAGAGCGAGTTTCCTAGGCGGCGTCGGGATGATCGATTTTACCTGATCGGTCTGCCGCATCCGCCATATCTCTACGGCGAGGTATTCCGCTTCGCGTTTATCACGGGTGTGAAGGCTTCGCCAAACGTCCTTGCCGCCGATTCGCTGCCGGATATAGTAGACCTTACCGCGCAGCATGGGACGCGGGGGGCGGCCTATGAAATCAGATGCGAAATGCAGCAGTTTCATATTGTCACCTATAAATCGCTGTTTTTGCTTACGACAACCCCGATCCAGCCGATTTCCTGCGGCCGGACTTCAAAACTTTTTCCGGCTTTTTCGTTGTCGCTGGTCAGCAGGATGATGTCGCCGACACGGCGATAGCGTTTGCATACCGCTGTTCCGGCATACTCCGAATCATCGGAAAAGCGGACGATGACAACCTTTCCGGACGGAATGCCGTTCAATCCGTATTGTTCTTCGCAGAACAGGATATCACCGTCACCGATGGTCGGTTCCATGGATTCCCCCCTGACACGAAAGGCCTGCGTGTTGCGTCGCACTCCGACCGGAGCAAGGGCCACTTCGGTATTTTCCGGGTCCCACTTCTGCATAACTGCGCCTTCGCTGCTCATCAGGGAGGCGATGTGGCAGGCGGCGTTCGCCCAGTCGACAACCGGTATCGGTCTTGTCAGGACTGCGCCGTGATTGTAGATCCCCTCCGGAGCCAGCAATCCGCGTTCCGTTGGGGATATGGGGGCATCATCCTGTTTGATGTTCAGCCCGTCCAGCACGGCGGAAAGCACATCCGGAAACCAAGGCAATTTACCGTTCAGAAGCCGTTCCAGCGAGTGTGAAGAGTCGTATCCGATCCGGCGGTTCAACTCCGAAGCGTCCCGGACACCTTCGCGCAACATCGCATCCTTGATGCACTCGCGCAGCTCCGGCGTATTTCGGATCGTATCCGGCGCAGATTTTCCCGGAAACGGCGGAATGTTTGCGGGGAGCGGCGCGGGATTCTCGCGTTCGCGGCGGGCAGCCTCCGTTTTAATTTCGATACTGGCGCGAATTTTCAGCGCGTCTTCTTCCAGGCTGCGCTTATAATGTTCCTCCTGCTCATCGAGCTTTTTATTTTTCAGTTTCTCAAGCTCGTTGTTGATCGTCTTCAGCTCGCTGACCTCTTCCGCAACATCGGCTCCGCAATGCTCCTGATTGATCTGGTAACGGTCGGTATCCGTCTCATAAAGCAGCTTGAAGTCAGAGATATCACTTACCGAACACCTGAATAACCGGGCCAGGTGCTCCACATTTTTGAATTTGGGATTGCGCTCTCCGCGCAGCCACATGCCAAGTGTGCCGGGAGTAATGCGATTGCGAATGGCAAACTCCCGGACGCTCATACCGGTATCTTCGATCATTTTTTTGACTTTATCAGCATAAAATTTGGCCATCTTGAAACCTCCCTTGTATATAAGATAAATACAAATAAATACATTTCAAGCTCAAAAAGAATAAAAAATGAAATATTTTTAAAAACATATCTTGAAATTGTTTTTATTATGTTGTAATTTAATATCGGAAACTCACAAAGGAGGTATCATGAAAAAAGGTAAACCTGAAGTTGTTCAGGCCAGGGTAGACGAGGGTATGAGGCTGAAAATCAAGAAGATGACTGAAAAACTCGATTGTTCGGAAGCTACCGTCATTCGGTTGGCACTGAAAAAATTTTTTGTCTCTAATGGAAACAAATCGATAACATTGTAGATGCTCCCGGTTTCCGAACCGCAAAATCGGCGCTGTTTGAAAATTGCATAGGCTGGACGCGGAACATACCCCGCGCCGAAGCGGAACTGCACCGGCAAGCAGGTGCGACAAAAACAAAGCGGCCCGTCGATCCGGCAAGACCGACAGGCCAAAAGAGAAACTTAACTGATCAAATATAACTCCGAATGGAGGAAATGCAATACGGCAATATTGATTTTTGGTCCATATCGGAGGGCAGGAGGCAATCATGCACCAATGTGACAGAGATCGGCGCGACTGGCTGAATGATGTCGAGCGGGTCGCACGTCATCTCAATATCAAAACCCGCGTCACCCGCGACTATGTGACGCTTGAATTTCCGGACCGCACCCGGCGCAAGGAACAGTTGAAAGCAAAAAAGGAGGCAGTACATGCGTGATCTGCAAATCTGGGGAGCCCGGAAGCCGCACCGGCGGG
>ERZ779861.4680-NODE-4680-length-10077-cov-3.159050_pt1 | contig 10077 bp, 5 predicted proteins | sample MGYA00511558_ERZ779861 | MGnify/ENA primary metagenome ERZ779861 (study PRJEB29588, sample SAMEA2163432) | human gut metagenome | biome: human gut; feature: human-associated habitat; material: faeces | place: Denmark | collected 2008/2010 ... | reverse complement strand
CCGGATGTAAAGGGTGGCAACATGGGGATGTCCGGCAACTAAAGTGCCTTGCCAGACGATGAAAACCGCCTGGTTTGGTAAAAAACAAAACAGTTTTTTAATTTAGGAAGCATAATTGCGTAGTAATTAAAAAACTTCGTATTTTTGTATCGGAAGTATGAGAGTGAAAAAGAAAATATACCAATATGTGATGCTGCTTGTTAGTATCGTGATGCTTATGTCGGTAGTCGTACCGCATCATCACCATAGTAACGGGTTGCCTTGCTATAAATCACTTTCAGCCGAGGCGGCTCATGGTGGGCATGGAAGTTCCGAATCACATGATTGCGGATGCAACGGGCATAACATCGCACTCTACACTTCCATTTTCTCGCATGTGACGGATGGAAACGTGAATCAGTTTCTTTTCCCTTTGCTTGTATTGTTTGATTATATAAACCCTCCTGTTCCGGTCTTTTACAAGCTCTTGTTCGAGAATGACCGGGCCTACTACATCGAGTCCCTGCATGATACGTGGATTGTTTCTGCGTCAGGGCTTCGTGCGCCTCCGTATGAATTTGATTTATAATTTATGATTTATGATTTATGTGTTGATGATATAAATCATAAATCATGAACCTTCTTTTATTCATAACTCATAAATCAAAATTCATACATCATAATGAAAAAAATATATTTAGTGTGGGTGATTTTCGCCTACATCCTGGCAGGTTGCAATGGCAATACTGCGGCACATGGAGAGCATGAACATGAAGCCCACGAACACGAAGAAGGACACGACCACGATCACGAAGGGCATGACCATGAACATGAGGGACATGATCATGAACATGAGGGACATGATCATGAACATGAAGAGACCGGAGAAGGACATGCCGGTGAAATTACGTTTAAAAAAGCATTGGCGGAAGCAGTCGGATTGCAGACGTCTAAGGTTGAGCCGGGTGTTTTTACCGATGTGATCAAAACAAGCGGGCGGGTGATGGCTGCGCAGGGAGAGGAGTCGACTGTGGTGGCTACGGTTCCCGGTGTGGTAACATTCGGCAACCTGTCATTTGTCGATGGAACGGCTGTTCGCAAGGGACAGGCTATTCTGAGTCTTGCTTCGAGCAGTTTGTCTGACGGTAATGTGGCGGCTAAAGCCAAATATGCGTATGAGAATGCAAAGAAAGAATATGAACGTATGGAAACCCTGATAGGGGATAAGATCGTTTCTGCCAAAAATTTTGAACAGGCACGTCTGAATTACGAGAATGCGAAGGTGGCTTGGGAAGCGGTAGCAGGAAAACAGACTGCTAACGGGGTGTCGGTCGTTTCGCCAATAAACGGTTATCTGAAAAACTTGCAAGTGAAAGAGGGGGATTATGTGACGGTAGGCCAGCCGTTGGCCACGATTTCGCAGAATGGCCGCCTGGTGTTGCGTGCGGAGGTTTCAGAGAAATATTACAACTACTTGCCATCTATACAGTCCGCTAATTTCCGTACGCCGTACGATAACGTGACTTATAAATTGTCCGATCTGCGTGGACATCTGCTTTCTTATGGCAAGGCCTCCGATACTAACTCTTTTTATGTTCCGGTTACATTCGAGTTTGATAATAAGGGAGCTATTATTCCCGGCTCGTTTGTCGAGATCTATCTGCTTACGGCTCCGATGCAGAATGTCATCAGTGTCCCTGTTTCCGCCCTTATCGAGGAGCAGGGTGTTTATTCAGTCTTTGTTCGCGTGCATGAAGAAGCCTATAAAAAGGTTCCTGTGACATTAGGTGCCGACAACGGCTCCGAAGTCCAGATATTGAGCGGCCTGAAAGCAGGTGACGAAGTTGTGACGGTCGGTGCTTACCAGATCAAGCTGGCTTCTGCTTCTAATGCAATTCCCGCACATACACATAATCATTAATGAATTGACAATTAAAAAAGATTATGCTGAATAAGATAATATATTACTCGCTGCATAACAGGTTGGTTGTATTGATCTGTTCCCTGCTGCTGATGATTGCCGGTACGTATACCGCTTTCCATACAGATGTGGATGTGTTCCCGGATTTGAATGCGCCGACCGTTGTCATTATGACGGAGGCAAACGGTATGGCGCCAGAAGAGGTAGAACGTCTGGTTACTTTTCCGGTAGAGACGGCTGTGAATGGTGCGATGGATGTGCGCCGTGTCCGTTCGTCTTCTACGACAGGTTTTTCTGTCGTGTGGGTTGAATTCGATTGGGGAACGGATATTTACCGGGCCCGTCAGATCGTTTCCGAAAAGTTGGCTGTCGTCAGTGAGAGCCTGCCGGAGAATGTCGGGAAACCGACGCTGGGCCCGCAGTCTTCCATTTTAGGGGAAATGATGATTATCGGGCTGACGGTTGATGATAGTAAGAGTGGTTCACGAATCGCCCCTACAACCCAAATGGACTTGCGTACGATTGCCGACTGGACCATCCGTCCGCGATTACTCTCGACGGGAGGAGTGGCACAGGTTGCCGTGATTGGTGGCGATATCAAGGAGTACCAGATATTGCTTGATCCCACCCGCATGAAGCACTACGGTGTAAGCTTGGGTGAAGTACTGGCCGTTACCCGCAACATGAACCGGAATGCCAATGGTGGTGTCCTTTATGAATATGATAATGAATACATCATCAGGGGTGTTCTTTCTACTGCGAATGCCGAGGAGATCGGAAAGGGAGTTGTCAAGATTGTCGGAGATTTCCCCGTTTTATTGGAAAATATCGCAACAGTGAAGATTGGCAGCAAGAGTCCGAAGCTTGGAACTGCTTCCGAACGGGCGAAACCTGCCGTGTTGATTACGGTCACGAAACAGCCGAACACCAGTACGATCGACTTGACGGAAAAGTTAGACGCGATTATGGCGGACTTGCAGAAGAACCTGCCTGCTGATGTGCACGTTTCGACCGACATATTCCGTCAGAGCCGCTTTATTGACAGCTCTATTGATAATGTGAAGAACAGTCTGTTCGAAGGCAGTTTCTTTGTTGTTATTGTTCTGTTCCTGTTCCTGATGAATATCCGTACAACGGTGATTTCGCTGGTTGCCTTGCCTCTTTCCTTGTTAGTTTCCATACTGACATTGCATTATATGGGATTGACTATTAATACCATGAGTTTGGGAGGAATGGCGATTGCTATCGGTTCGTTGGTCGATGATGCGATTGTTGATGTGGAGAATGTATATAAACGGATACGGGAAAATCATTTGTTGCCTTCCGATCAGCAACGTTCCATTTTGGAAGTCGTGTTCGATGCATCTCGCGAAGTACGTATGCCGATTTTGAATTCGACGCTCATTATTGTGGTCAGCTTCGTGCCCCTTTTCTTCCTGAGCGGGATGGAAGGGCGTATGCTGGTGCCGCTGGGGATCGCCTTTATTGTTGCGCTGTTTGCCTCTACGGTCGTGGCGTTGACATTGACTCCTGTGTTGTGCAGCTACCTGTTGAACCGGAAGTCTACAGACAAGAAAGTAGAGAAGGAGGCATGGGTGGCCCGCAAGTTGAAAGAATTGTATGGTAAAGCCTTGAATGGAGCATTGGCACATAAAAATATGGTGTTAGGGTGTACGATTGGCCTGTTTCTTGTTGCATTGGGAATGTTCTTTACGCTGGGACGTAGCTTCCTGCCGCCATTTAACGAAGGTTCGTTTACGATCAATGTAAGCTCTCTTCCGGGCATTTCCCTCGAAGAATCGGATGAGATGGGACGACGGGCAGAAGAATTGCTGATGCAGGTTCCCGAAATCCAGACTGTTGCCCGCAAGACCGGACGTGCCGAGCTTGACGAGCATGCTTTAGGGGTAAACGTATCGGAAATCGAAGCTCCGTTTGTCTTGAAAGACCGTAGCCGCGATGCGGTTATGAATGATGTCCGTAAGAAATTGTCTACCATCAGTGGAGCTAACATCGAAATAGGACAGCCTATTTCTCATCGTATCGACGCCATGCTCTCCGGTACGGAGGCGAATATTGCAATCAAATTGTTCGGTACGGACTTGAATCTGATGTTTATGGTCGGTAACCAGATCAAGGAGGCTATACAAGGAATCCCCGGTCTGGTGGACTTGAAAGTGGAACAACAGATCGAGCGTCCGCAGCTTACCATTACACCGAAGCGTGAGTTGATGGCACAATATGGCATCACGTTGCCGGAGTTTGAGGAGTATGTCAATGTCATGCTGGGGGGCGAAGCTGTCAGCCAGGTATATGACAATGGCAAGACATTTGACTTGACGGTAAAGACTTCGGATGAAAGCCGTGCCACAATGGAGGATATCCGTAATCTGATGATCGATGCGGGTGGTAAGAAAGTCCCGTTGAGCTATGTCGCCGAAATCCGTTCCGTGACAGGTCCGAACACGATCAATCGCGAGAATGTGCAGCGTAAGATCGTGATCAGTGGTAATGTTTCCGAGCGCGACCTCCGCAGCATCGTCAATGAGATACAGCAGAAGATAGATGCTTCCATCCAGTTGCCTGAAGGCTATCATATCGAATATGGCGGGCAGTTCGAGAGTGAACAGGCTGCCAGCCGTACGTTACTGCTTACTTCGTTGATGTCTCTGTTGGTGATCTTCCTGTTGCTCTATAATGAGTTTAAGAATGCGAAAGAGAGCGGGGTTATTCTGTTGAACCTACCGTTGGCGTTGATCGGGGGCGTGTTCATCTTGAAGCTGACTTCCGGCGAGGTGAGTATTCCGGCTATTATCGGTTTCATTTCCCTGTTCGGTATTGCCACTCGTAACGGTATGTTGCTGATCAGCCATTACACGCATCTTCGGACTGTAGAGAATGTACCGTTGAAACAAGCCGTCCTGCAAGGTTCTATGGACCGTTTGAATCCTATCCTGATGACGGCGCTCAGTTCGGCTCTCGCGTTAATCCCGCTTGCGCTGAACGGCGATTTGCCAGGCAACGAGATACAAAGTCCGATGGCGACCGTTATCTTAGGAGGTCTGCTGACATCCACTTTCCTGAACGGCTTCATCATCCCGATTGTTTATTTATTAATGAATAAAGAAGATAAAGAATGAAACGATTCATATTAACAATAGCATTGCTTTCTTCTGCATTGGTGGCCGGGGCGCAAACTTCCATCGAGGAAGTGCTCCGGAGTGTAGAGACCAATAACAAGGAATTGCAGGCAAACCGTCAGATGGTGACGGCACAAAAGTTGGAAGCCAAACTGGACAACAACCTGCCTGATCCTACCGTTACTTATTCCCATTTGTATGGAAACAAAGAGGGAATGGGATTCACCGGTGAATTAGTCGCTTCGCAATCATTTGACTTCCCGTCTTTATATATGCAACGGAACAAGCTCTCCAAGCAGAAGGGTGAAAACTACGACCGACAGGGCGAAGAAGTGCGCCAGCAGATTTTGTTGCAAGCCAAAGAAGCTTGCCTGGACTTGATCTTTCTGAATCAGCAAAAGAACCTGCTGGATATCCGTCGGAAAAGCGCCGAACAGCTTGCCGCACTCTATCAGCAACGCTTGGAACAGGGTGATGCCAATATTTTGGAAACGAACAAGATCGAACTTGAACTTTTGAACGTCCGTAACGAGGTACGCATGAACGAAGCGGCCCGTGTGAATAAACAGCGGGAACTAGAAATGCTGAACGGGGGGATTGCTATTCAGTTGACTGATACGGCTTACGAGGTTGTGGAGCTTCCGCTCTCGTTTGCCGACCTGCGCCAGGAAATCTTGGAGAATGATCGGCGTCTGTTGTCTTTGCAAAGTGCGAAGGCCGTATCATCGAGACAAATCAGTGTCAACAAGACGATGGGGCTGCCTTCGTTTGAGTTGGGTTACCGTATGAACCCATCTTCGGGTGGCGAACGTTTCAATGGCTTTTTGGTCGGCATCAGTATTCCTCTTTTCTCAAACCGCAACAATGTGAAACAGGCGAAAGCACAGAACCTTTACACCGATTTGCAACTGGAAAGCACGATGACGGCGGTAGAGAATGAATTGCTCCAACTCTATAACCAGTCGGTAGCCTTGAAGACTTCCATCGACGAGTATGGCGAAGTGCTGGAGAGCCAGAATAACCTGGCGTTGTTGAATAAGGCGATCCAAGCGGGACAAATCTCGATGATCGAATATTTTGTAGACGTCACCACGCTCTATCAGAGTATGCAGAATCATATGCAGTTGCAGAATGAATACCAGAAGGTGATGGCGCAACTGTATAAGTTCAAACTATAGAGTTGATATCAGGACTCATTAAAAAGCAGTTTTGATCAGAAGGGCGGTTGTTCATAGATGGGTAACCTCCCTTTTTATTGATTTTTGAGAAAAATCCACATTACTTGCTTTTACTTAAGGAGTTGTTTGACTTATCTTTGTAAGTAGAATATTAATCGTATAAATAAAAATGAAGAAAAAAAGTATATGGGCTTTTGCTCTTATTGCTATGCTAACCTGCCTGGGAAGGTCTGCCGTTGCGTCAGACGGTGCTTTTGACCCGGTAGAGTTTGTTAATCCTTTAATGGGGACGCAATCGTCGTTTGAGCTATCAACCGGTAACACCTATCCGGCTATAGCACGTCCTTGGGGTATGAATTTTTGGACCCCGCAAACCGGTAAGATGGGGGATGGATGGGGGTATACCTATACCGCCAATAAGATACGTGGCTTTAAACAAACCCATCAGCCAAGTCCCTGGATCAATGATTACGGGCAGTTTGCCATCATGCCGGTTGTCGGTATTCCTGAATTTGATCAGGATAGACGGGCCAGTTGGTTCTCTCATAAGAGTGAGATAGCAAAACCGTACTACTATGAAGTCTATCTGGCAGAGCATGATGTGAAAACCGAACTGACACCGACTGATCGTGCTGCCATGTTTCGTTTCACTTTCCCGGAAAACGAACATTCCTATGTCGTAGTGGATGCGTTTGACAAAGGTTCCTATATCAAAGTGATCCCTGAAGAAAACAAGGTTATCGGTTATACGACCAAGAATAGCGGTGGTGTACCGGATAATTTCAAAAACTATTTCGTTATCGAATTTGATAAACCTTTCACTTATGAAGCAACTTTTGCCGATGCAACTTTGAAGGAAGGTGTTCGTGAGCAACAATCCGACCATGTCGGTGCCGTTATCGGTTTTAAGACGACGAAAGGCGAGATTGTACATGCAAAGGTCGCTTCTTCGTTTATCAGTTTCGAACAAGCTTCGCTCAATCTGAAAGAGTTGGGTTCTGACAATTTTGACACATTGGTACGAAAAGGCAAAGATGTTTGGAATAAGGAGTTGAGTAAGATCGAAGTGGAAGGTGGCACTCTGGACCAGTATCGGACGTTCTATTCCTGCATGTACCGTTCGCTTCTGTTTCCCCGTAAGTTTTATGAAATAGACGCCTTAGGGAAAGTTGTACATTATAGTCCTTATAATGGAGAAGTATTGCCGGGCTATATGTTTACGGATACTGGTTTCTGGGATACTTTCCGTAGTCTGTTCCCGTTCCTGAACCTGATGTACCCGACCATGTCGAAAGAAATGCAGGAAGGTTTGATCAATGCTTATAAGGAAAGCGGTTTCTTCCCCGAATGGGCAAGTCCCGGACATCGTGGTTGTATGGTGGGCAACAATTCCGCTTCGGTTTTGGTGGATGCTTACGTCAAAGGTATAAAGGTGGATGATCTCGAAACATTGTACAAAGGTTTGATCCACGGAACGGAAAATGTACATCCGACGGTTTCTTCCACCGGCCGCTTAGGACATGAATATTACAACAAATTGGGCTATGTGCCTTATGATGTAAAGATTAACGAGAATGCTGCTCGTACGTTGGAATATGCCTATAATGATTGGTGTATCTACCAGATTGCAAAAGATCTGGGACGTCCCAAAAAAGAACTGGATTTGTATGCCAAACGTGCAATGAACTATAAAAACTTGTTTGATAAGGAGACCAAATTGATGCGCGGAAAGAATAAGGACGGCAACTTCATGACTCCTTTCTCGCCGTTGAAATGGGGAGATGCTTTTACAGAAGGGAATAGCTGGCATTATACATGGTCGGTTTTTCACGATCCGCAGGGATTGATCGATTTGATGGGGGGACGAAAAGAATTCATCACTATGCTGGATTCCGTATTTGCTGTTCCTCCCGTATTTGATGATAGTTATTATGGACAGGTTATCCATGAGATTCGTGAAATGCAGATTATGAATATGGGAAACTATGCACATGGCAACCAGCCGATCCAGCATATGATTTATCTGTACAATTATGCCGGTGAGCCTTGGAAAGCCCAATACTGGCTACGTCAGGTGATGGACCGTATGTACACTCCGACACCGGATGGCTATTGTGGTGACGAAGATAACGGACAGACTTCCGCCTGGTATGTATTCTCTGCTCTTGGCTTTTATCCGGTTGTTCCCGGAACGACACAATATGTATTGGGCGCACCTTTGTTTAAGAAAGCCACTTTGCATTTTGAAAATGGAAAGAGCTTGGTTGTCAATGCGCCGGAGAACAGCGACAAGAATATCTATATCGAGTCTATGTCTTTTAACGGAAAGAATTATACGAAAAACTATCTGGAACATTTTGAACTGCTGAAAGGCGGTGTCTTGGATATCAAAATGGGAGATGAGCCGAATATGAACAGAGGAGTGAGTCCGGAAGATTTTCCATATTCATTTTCAGTAAATGAAAAACAAAAGAAATAAACAATGGAGATACTAAAGAAAACAGGAAAATTTTTATTGGGCGTCGTGATCGGAGTTGCCATCATGATGTTTGCCGATAGGTATTATGTCAAAGGAAAACGGTTGATCGCCGATAACCTGCCGAAAGAACCGGTAGAATATGTTAACCCTTATATGGGGAACATCAGCCATCTGTTGGTGCCGACTTATCCGACCGTCCATCTGCCTAACAGTATGTTGCGTGTCTATCCCGAACGTGGTGATTTTACGGGAGACCGGTTGGGTGGGTTGCCTCTCATCGTGACAAGCCATCGAGGTAGTTCGGCTTTCAACCTGAGTCCTTATCAGGGTGATGAGGCGGGTCTGAAACCTGTTATCCAGTATAGTTACGATCGGGAAAAGATTGTCCCGTATCGATATCAGGTATATTTGGATGAGGCGAATATCGAGGTCGATTATGCTCCATCTCACCAGAGCGCGGTTTATAGCCTTACGTTCGAGAAAGACGGACCGGCTTATCTGGTGTTCAATAGTCGGAATGGAGAGTTGAAATGTGATGGAAACACTGTCAGTGGTTTTCAATATGTAGATAAGAAAACAAAGGTCTATTTATATGCCGAAACAGACAAGACACCGGAGAAATCCGGTGTCCTGACCAGTGGAACCGTGAAGTACGGTAAATCGTCTGTAGAGGGAAAAGATGCCGCCTTGGCATTGGCTTTCTCCGGTCAGAAAGAGATCGGTGTGCGCTATGGAATCTCTTTTATTAGCACAGAGCAAGCCCGGAAGAACCTGGAGCGTGAGATCAACTCATATGATGTAAGTGCAATCGCCCGGATCGGACGAAACGAATGGAACGATGCTTTAGGCAAGATACAGGTAAGTGGAGGAAGTGAAAACGACAAGACCGTTTTCTATACTTCCTTATACCGTTGTTATGAACGTCCGGTGAATCTGAGCGAAGACGGTAAATACTATAGTGCTTTTGATGGCAAGATACATGAAGACGGTGGCCATTCGTTCTATACCGACGACTGGATTTGGGATACCTATCGTGCTACCCATCCGCTTCGTATCCTGATCGATAAAGAACGTGAGACCGATATTATCAATTCATATCTCTTGATGGCCCAGCAGATGGGGACGAACTGGATGCCGACATTCCCTGAAGTGACCGGCGACTCCCGCCGTATGAACTCCAACCATGCCGTTGCCACTGTTATCGATGCTTGGCGGAAAGGTGTTCGCGGTTTCGATCTTGAAAAAGCATATGAAGCAGCCCGTAAGGGTATCGAAGAGAAAACGTTGATCCCCTGGTCGGCGGCTCCTTCCGGATGGTTGGATGAATTTTATAAGGAACATGGCTATATCCCGGCTTTGAAACCGGGTGAAAAAGAAACG
>ERZ779861.4679-NODE-4679-length-10079-cov-2.752893_pt1 | contig 10079 bp, 9 predicted proteins | sample MGYA00511558_ERZ779861 | MGnify/ENA primary metagenome ERZ779861 (study PRJEB29588, sample SAMEA2163432) | human gut metagenome | biome: human gut; feature: human-associated habitat; material: faeces | place: Denmark | collected 2008/2010 ... | reverse complement strand
ACAGCGTTTACATTTCTGTGTTTTTTGATACTGCATCTTTCCCCCACGTTTCTTTCCTATCTTTATGCTTGTACCTTTATCATAAGAATGTCCCAGGGCAGGTATCGTTTCTACTGTAAGATACCCATCTTCTGCTCCTCCGTAACTGTTCATGCAGCCCTTTCTTGTGCAGTTTGTAGTTTTGTACCCAACAGAAGTACAGCCCGGCTTCAGTATCTTTACTTTTCCAGGTTTATGTCCCAATGCCGGAGTCCTTCTTATGACATCTGTCCATTTTTTTCCGCATGACTTACATTTTTTATACTTTAATCCCCTGTTGGTACAGGTTGCTTTTGTTTTTGTTACCCATGTGATATTTTTATGATTACATTTTGATTTTGCCTGTATACTGATTCCTGGCATAAGTACCAGTAGCATAAGTACCATTAAAACCACAACAATATGTCTTTTTGTCTTCATAATCTTTTTCTCCTTCTTTTTCTCTGTTTTCAAGATCCATCACGGAAAATAATAGCTCCAGCCTCCATATTCATTTTTTAACTTAACTCCGCCACATTTCAAACAGTCATATCTTGTTCTCCTCTTTCTGGTAAGTTTCCATTTGTGTTTTGTCTTAGGGATCACTTTTTCCAGCAACACTTTTCTGCATCTCACACAAAGTTGTTTTTTTCTACCTGTATGATTACAGTTTGCTTTTTCTGCAATGATCCACGTTCTGCCTGTATGTTTATGATTACACCCTGCTTTTGCCTGTGCATCTGCAAAAAATACCATAGTCATCATTATAGCCATTAACACTATAGTCACTTTCTTTTTTAGTTTTTCCATAAATCCTCCTTGCATCAAATAGCGTGGAGTTTCTCTTTCCAGCTATTTAACATAAACCGTCTCTTTCTTTCCGCATCTGCTGCATATACGTGTCTTTTTCGGTTTCTTTTTTATCATACTATCGGTATTTAACTTCCACTTACTCCAGCGATGTCCCAGAGCTTTCCCTTCCTTATGAGTTGACTTGTACTTACAATTCTTACATGAAGTTACGATCGTTTTTGGTGCAGTACAGGTAGCCTTGTAAGTTTTAGCAATATAGGAATGTCCCAAAGGAGCTATCTTTTCTGTTTTGTAATATTTCCTATAGCCATAAATACAATCTGGATTTAAACAATACGTTGCCGTTAACCCCGGTTTTGTGCATGTAGGCATTTTTTCTATTTGTGTGCGTAATCGGTGTCCTGATTTTTTTATCTTTTTTATCTTTAAGATTTTTCCACAGTTCTTACACTTTTTAACCTTCATGCCTTCATCCGTACAGCTAGGTTTTGATGTTGTGATCCATGTTACACTTTTATGATTACATTTTTTTGCTTTTGCCTGTGTGCTGACTCCTGGTGTAAGTATCAGCATCACAGACAATATTAGGGCTATTGTGATACTTCTTTCTATTTTAGCTGCAAATTTTCCCATGTTCTCTCCTTTCACGTACCGAAATCCGGCACATTTATAACATTTATAATCCCATCGCCTTTGACAGAAATGCATTGGAGCCTTTTACGGCTGCGGTCACAAGGATCATAGTAAACAGGCTGTTTAATGCATCCCAGAACCCATCTACCATAGATGTTACAATGTTTTTGCCGTCAAATAGCGAGATGCCTGCACCGATGAGCTTGAAGGATATGACCATTGTTAAAGCAATCACTACAATCTCAAATGCATTTAACAGGAATGTCCGCATCCATGCATAGAAACTACGCTCTATCTCCTGACCTCCTACAAGTGCAGACATCGCAAAGGGTGCTAATATCATGAGCAGGTATAGTTTTATATACCGGCTGTATACTGTCCATAACATCAAAAAGCTGCAAACGATCGCTGCCAGTATGAAGAGCAAGCCAAATAGCTGATAAAACAATGCTGAGCCAATATCCATATCCTCTACTTTTAAATCCGGGGCATCTATCGTAAAGACTTCTTTCGCCATCGCTGATGAGATGGAAAATACCGTTGTCATGATATTTAAGATATTGAGATACAAGACATTTGCCACGACCACCTTGATCATTGCTTCGATGACCATCTCCAGTGTGATGTTCTGATGCAGGTTACTCACAGCTTTCAAAAAGGCTATCATAAAAAATAAATTTAGAGCAGAGAGTCCGATCCCCTCTGCCCACGGATACAGGTTTTCTTTGACAAATGCCCATGTTCCTGTAGAAAACTTTTGTGGCGTACTGCAGACCAGCTTTATGATCAGTCTCATACTGGAGTTCCATATCGCCTCCGCAATCTTTATCGTCGGACCAGAGAGAAAATCAAACAGCCATTCCGGCATAAATCATCCCTCCTGTCCTTATTTTAAAGATGCACTGATAACAGTAACGATCTGCGGGGCAAGGCAGGCAACTAATCCAGATGCGATACGTTTAAATGCCATCGACTGCATTGTTCCATCCTGAGAGTTTAACGCCGTTGCCCATTCAAAAACTCCCCATAACAGTAATAACTGTCCAATACTGCTTACAATCGCTGCTACGATCTCATACAGCGAATTAAATCCTGATGTGATCACTGAGGTTCCTGTTGCTTTTGCCGCATACACAGGCACATACATACTGAAATAACAATATGCAGTAAAAAAAGCCGGGACAGCTCTCTTTACTGTCCTGACTCCTTTTTCTCTCATTGCTCCTATGAAGTTTTTTACTCTGTTCATTTGTCTAGTCCTCCCCGATGTGATTTGTAAAAATAATGATCAAGATGATACCGACGGATATTACGATCTCTAACAGTGTCGCTAACAGACCCGTCCAAGCCTGCATTCCTGCTGGTAACAGTCTGGGCAGGATAGCCCTTGCCGCCAGATTTGCCACCAGCCCAACAATAAATGCGATCAGGATGATAATATATTTCTTCCAGTTATTTCTTCTCATTTATGATTCCTCCTTTAAAGGCAGCAGACGTTTCTTTGCTGCTTCTTTTCCTATAATATCTGTAAACAGACGCTCTGTCTGTTCTGTACCATCTCCGGCATATTTATATAATGCCGTTTCGTAATCCTTATACCTGCTCGTATACAGGTAGGATATTGCCGCCTTAAACCTTTTCTTATTTTTCCTATTACGGCTCTTTTTCACCGCCAGATGAAGCATTCCCTCAATCGAATCTGCTGCTTTATAACAATTAAATAATAAGTGTATTGTCTCCTCATCATATGTTGCCTTCGGTAATTTTTTTAAATATGCCGGCTTCGATCTGATGATAAAAAACCGAATCGCAACCACACCTATTATCAATACTATTAAAACTGCTTCTGCAATGAGCATCGGTTTTGGAACATTCTCTACTGCCAGTATAAAATCTTTCATTATTCTTCTTCTCCTGTATCAAAATAAGTATCGAGGAGACGGTCTAAATATCTTAAAAGTTCTTCGGCTGTCTGGTCTTTATTAAAATCTCCTTCGGCTGTAACTGTGTTATCTGATGTATCATATTTAAATGTAAGGTCATTCTGACTACTGTTCCAGCTACGGATTAATCGACGTAACTTGCGGTTGTTATTTCCAATAGATTTCTTAATATCAAACCAGCCTTCTTCTGCAAAAACAACCGTTACTACGATCTGTGAAATAGCAATGCTGACCATATCGCCCTGTTTTGCATGGCGAAGCTGGATAACTCCGCCTACTTCCTGTTCCTGCAGATAATTATAAAATCCTTCGGCTGTCAGAGGGGTATCCATCTCTATCGCTTCCTTCAGGTTTTCTTCTTCTTTTGCATACACAGATTCTTCTTCCGGGACTACTTCTACCTCTTCCACTTCCTCTACAGGTTCTTCCGTCTTATCAGGAACATCTTCTTCCCTCTCTGGAAGGCTTTCATCCTCTACTCCCATCAGTTTTTTCCAAAGCTGTGCTTTTTCTTTATTCAGGGTATCAATCTGTGAGACAAACCCACTCTCTTTTTCTTCCCATTCGTCAGCTTTATCTTCCCATTTTTCAATCTCCTCCTTAAGTTTCTGGATTTCCTGTGCTTGTTCTTTTATCTTCTGTTCTTTTTCCTCTAAGACAGCTGGGTCAAAATTATCAGAAGAATATCCCAGATCATTCAATTTATCCTCCAGTTCCCGGCTAAGACGCTGTTGCTTTAATTTCTCGTTTCTGATCTCCTCCCGGAGAATAGAATTATCAAGTAAAGACTGCTGTTCGTCTGCTTCTAACTCCAACCTTTTTTTCTGCAGATACTTTTCCATTTCCTGCGTTTCCCGCTGTTTTTCTTCGAGCATCTGCATCTTTTCTTCTATCTCTTTTTCCTTCTGTCTTACGTTTGCTTCACGGCTGCTAAACTGCTCCTCCTGTTTCTTTAAGCTGTTTTCTTTCTCTTTTACAGCTTCTTCACGCATACGGTTTCTTTCTTCCATTTTTTTGTATTCCGCATCACGCTCTGCAAAAATCTTTTCCATCTTTTCAAACAAAGGGTCTGTATTTCTGTTTAATAATTCACTCATCTTATTATGTGCCGAAATCCGGCACATCCTCCTTCCTTAAATCTTCTCTATATATTTATCTGGTCTGGTATATCTGCTTCTTCCTACTCCTAAAAGCGGCGCAAAGATAAAAGGCAAAAACATGATTCCTACTGTATAACCAAATCCATGTCCAAATGCTCTGCTTAAACTATAATAAAGCGTTACCGTCAATCCAAATGCTATGCTTGGTAGTACAAACTGCAGCGTATCTAAAAGGACACCTGCATTTAATGTTACAGATACTACTTCGTACAAAAAAAGGCAGAGCCATTTGAAAAGACAGATGGAAGGTTTCCATGCTATCTTAAATAACAGATATTCATTATAAAATGGGATCAGCACTTTCCATCCTTTTTCACCAGCTTTGCAAAAAATTCCCCAATAGCCGATGACTGTTAATATCAGTAAACATACTGCTATCAGGAATAAAATGATCAGGATTGCATAATCTTCCATATCTCCTCCATCAAATAGGGAAAGCCTGTTGGCTCTCCCCTATTTACTCTTGTTTAAAATTTTCTTTTAAATGTGCCGAAATTCGGCACGTTATTTTTTACTTAATGGTAATTACCCATTTATGGACATCACCTTTTATCCATCCTCGGAGAGTTTTTTTCACAGTACAGCTAATAGTGACCGTTCCTTTTTTCTTCACAGTCACCTTATGAAAACCTTCTTCATCTCCTTTCGTGGATACTGTTGCTATTTTAGAATTACTGCTTTTCCAATCCTTTGTTTCAGGATGCATTGCTGCTACACTTGGACCAACCCATAATTTTTCTTTTTTCTTCATAGTAATATAATTGGTTCTTGTAACCGGCTTTCTTGTAGTGCTTTTCTTTGCCGGTTTCTTTTTGCTCTTAGCTTCTACAGTAATACTGCCTGCTGGATTTTTTAATGATGCCGCAGATGGACTTACAAGCATCATTGCAAACAGTAAAAATAATATCGCCAAATTCAAACGGAATATCTTTTCCATAATTCCCCTCCTACAAAAAGAGAGAGCCGGCAGGCTCTCCCTCATTCTTTGTTTACAGATTTAGAATTTTTCTAAAGTCATTGGTTTCTTTTTCGCATTCCGTCTCTTTTTAATAAGAATAGCTGCGGCTGCTAAGAGTGCGGCTGCGATACCTGCAAATAATCCTGCATGTGTGCTTAAACCTGTCTTAACACCTTTCGGTGAGCTGTTGCCAGATACACCCTTTCGGTTGATTATCTTCTTGATAACTTTCTCGATTGGATTTTTCGGTACTTTTACCTTGACTACTGCCTCTTTTTCTGGTGTCTGGTCTGAAATGATGGTTGCCTTGTTCGGAATCTTCTTACCTACTAATTTCTCACTGTTGATCACAGCATCAAATGTGATCGTAGATTTTTCGGAAAGTTCCGGATAGACTACTTTAAATCCTTTCTTTGTGCGGATAAGATAGATACTGTTTGTATCCGATGTCATTGTATCCTGCTCTGGTACTGTGTTTCCATCTACTTTGATCGAATCATAGTCAATATCTACACCGTCAGGAAGGTCTTTATCTTCTACAACAGCATTTGTCAATTTACCATCCTTTGTTGTCTGTTCTGCAACGATCGTATAATGGATTGTCTCCCCTACATCATAAACAGCGGAATCTGCCCTCTTTTCGATATAGCTGTCTGGCGTACCGACTTTTACGGTCTTAATATCCGTAGCCCAGTTTGATAATGGGTGCTTTGTTGTGTTTGTTTCTTTGAAGTCCTCATTCCAGAGGTCATCCGGGATATTTCCATCTTCGTTCAGGTCTTTCTCCGTTGTTTCTTTTATCTCTGCAGTATTTAAGATAACATCTTCTGATGTCGCTTTTTCATCCACAGTGACAGCGAACGAAAGGGTCTGTGTACTTCCGGCACGAAGGGTATCAATGACATAGGTAACATACTGCTTTCCATTGATTTCCATAACCTTACCATTGTTTGAAGCAGAACCCTCTACATAAGTACTAAGCTCTGGAACAGCATCCCTTACAAGGACGTTCTTCAGTGTCGTTTCAGAATCATTGTGAACATCAATATAGTAGATGATCTGTCCACCCTGTTTCACAACTGTTCCCGATGCCGGGTTTGAGGTTTTTCTTGCAGAGATATTCTGCGTTACCTTTGTGACTGGCACATCGAGTTCAATCTCTGCATACGCATTGTCTGCCTTTGCTTTTACGATATTCGTGATAGAATCTTTGTTAAGATCAGAAAGAACTTCCGCATCATAGGTAACTTCCAGCTTATCTTTTACTGTAAGATTCTTTCCCGTTTCAATCGTAAAGGAAGTATCATCGGATTTTACAGAAACAGGTGTAAACTCATTTCCGTTATAGTAAACTTTAATCGTATCCCCTTTGATCTTTTCTTTCTCAGAGTCTTCATCTTTTAAAGCATCCTTGATCACTACATTTACTGCAGTTCTGTCTTCCCTTGTCTGTGTGACTGTCAGATGATATTTTGCAGTCTCACCTTTCTGATAGGAATCCTTGTCACTTTCTTTTTCCACTTTGATAACAGGAGTTTTTAAGTAAACAATCTCATCATCTTTTACTTCGTCTGTATTAGAGCCTTTTGCAGTCGCAACATTCACAAACTGATTTGTGTCAGCAGGCTCTTTATTTATTTTTGCTTCATAAGTTACTGTAAACTTCGTATGTGTGATCGGTGCATCCCACTCTTCCTGAGTCAAGCCTTCCTTGTTCTTCCAGTGGACTTTATCATCAATCTCTGCTAACTTCTTAAATGGAGATTCTCCGTCATAACGTAAGTTCATTCCTGTTGTGATCTTAAAGGAAGTATCATCCTGTGTCTCAAGATATGGTTTCTCAGCATCTTTGCCAGCTTTTTTACCAAGGTCATATACTGCCCCTGTCTCATCCTTTAATCGGATAGTGCCTTCAACGATAGTCTCACCCGGAGTCTGTAACTGGTCAGTGATGACAATATCTCTTGCTAATGTACCTTCATGTACATTTGTAACAACGAGAGTATATTTTACTGTTTCTCCTACATTATATTCCTTCTTTTCTACGGACTTTTTAATGTTCAGATGAGGAGTATTCACCCATACACGCTCTAAGTCATCTGGAGGATTATCCTTATCCTTTAACATTAAGGTAGCTGTAACATATGCCCGGTTTTCAATCACTTCCCCGTTCACACAAGTAAGTTTCTTATCTGCATTTGCTTTTTCCAGACAGTCTGCCCACTGGTCTGTGATGGAATCGTAGGTGGACTTTTCTTTTGCCGTACAGGTCAGTTTGATTGTTGTAACTTCACCACGGTACAGTTTCGGGATAGTAATAACAAATCCTTTCTCTGTATATTCTATCTTTGCATCTTTACTGATGTCCCTATCCTCTGGCGCACCAGATTTTTCTTTATCAAAAGTGCTGCTGATCGTAATGGAATCTTTATCCGGGAGCATTGCTTTTGGCAGGCTTTCATCTGTGATAACTACGTTATCTGCGATACTGTTGCTATTTGCATCACCAACATTGATCGTATAATCTACTTTGTCACCAACCTGCCATTCATACTTGCTGCTTTCCTTTTTAATAGTAGGGTCGGCTGTCTCTACGGCTGTCTGTACTTTATCTGTACTGCGGTCTTTTACGCCAGTCTGTCCCTCATATTTTATCTGGGAATCAATATGTGTTTTTGCCTGATTCAAGAACGCATAGACATACTCGTTATCTTTACTCTTTACTAAGTCAGTAAAGCCAGATAACTTCTGTAAGTCAGATACTTTCTGTAAGTGTGCCAGCTTCTTGCCATCCATCTCAAGGTGTCCAAGATTTTCATCTTTTAAAGTTTCTGCATCGGCTGAGATCTTTACAGGGAAGGAAACCACGATCTTATTACCAGCATTTCCACCGTAGAATTCTTCTGAAGTTAACACGTCAGCTTTTGCTGTAAGGGTAATGCTGTTATCTTCCCCTTTTGTCACGTCAAATTTATCGGTATAATCCTTATCCCCTGCTTTGATTGCAATGTCTTTTACATCATAAGAAAGGCAAGAATCTACGGCATCTGTGATAGTAAAGGATTTGTAATGGAATAACTCTACCGTATGTGCCGGGATTTCCTGTGTTAAAGTATAGAGCCACTGATTTGTTACATCTGTGACACGGTTATGGCTTCCTGGCGTTTTTTCTCCATCCTGTTTTACTGTCGCATCCCAGTTCAGGTCATCACTATCCGATACTTTTTTCACTGGGTCTTTGATAGATGGTACAGGAGAATCCGTTGTAGTCGGTGGTGGGGTTACCTTCTTATCGACATCCCATGTACCCTGGTTATCGGCTTTTGTTGTTGTAACTGTTGTCTCATTTTTAATCTTAATGTCTGTCTCTGTCTTTTTATCGTTCTCCACAAGGTGTCCATGCGCCCGGAGTGTCTCAATCGAAACTTTTTTTGCATCAATATGTGTTTTTATAACCATTTTTACAGTTGTTCCGGCATTGTTCCCGTAAAAATCTTTGTTATTGAGCAGGTCAGAAGATGCTGCATATTCCAGATAATTTCCCTTGTTTGCGGAAGTAGGAGCAAAACTGCTTGTGACATCTTTATCCCCTGCATAAAACTTAACGGAATCAATCGTCAGACAGGAATCAACAGCATCCTTGATTACAACCTTGGAATACTTTGCGGTAGAAGGCATGTTCTTTTCAATTTCCTTAGAAACGGTATAAGTGAATGTCTCATCCGCATTGGTAAGTGTGTTACTCAGGACATTCTTCTCGTCCTCATCGGAAACGGTCTTCTTCGGGTCTGGATCAGGATTGTCCGGGTCACCGATAGGGACTTTTGACCAGACGGTGGAAGTGTTCTGTGAAGCAGAGCCATAATCACTATCTGTTACTGTGTATACTTCCTTCTTTTCATCATATGCCAGTTTTTTCAGATATGTCATGCTTCTTTTTGCTGCATTTGGAATCAGGCGGTATTTATTATCTGCGGTACGCTCATGTCCAAGCCAGCTATAAGATGCTGCATCTCTAATCTTTACTTTAAATGTAATAGTTACTTTTTTTCCATAAAAAGCTGTATTACTTAATGCATCCGTTTTGGCACTAAATTTGAGATGTTGTCCACTCGAAGAATCTGTAAACTTACTTGTAAAATCTTGCCCACCTACATTTACTTGCAAAGAATTTGATACATAGCTAAGTCCATCATCTATAGTATCTTCCCATACATAAGAGGATACTGCTGTTTGACTCTGATTTCTTAATTTCTCTAACGTATCAGAAGCATAGTCTGGAATACTATCTTCATAACGGTATGAATATGTATCACCTAATTCATAATTTACTGCAGATGTTTTTTCATTACTAATCCATGAACTTCCATTCTGAATTAATTTTTTTGGTGTATCTGGATTTTGATTTTCTTCAAAAGAATTCATTGCCCATGGGGCTAAATCAAAATAGGCAATCGCTGTATGACCTGTCCATCCGTATTTGATAGACATATCGGTCATATTTTTTACATAAAGTGAGATACATGTTTTATTAAATGTATCTTTTCCCATATC
>ERZ779861.4678-NODE-4678-length-10082-cov-3.765832_pt1 | contig 10082 bp, 4 predicted proteins | sample MGYA00511558_ERZ779861 | MGnify/ENA primary metagenome ERZ779861 (study PRJEB29588, sample SAMEA2163432) | human gut metagenome | biome: human gut; feature: human-associated habitat; material: faeces | place: Denmark | collected 2008/2010 ... | reverse complement strand
TCGCCTCCAGGCAGTTGTATCGTGAATATGTTTATATATATTTCAGCAGGGAGCTGCGTCAGTTTATCGGTTCGGATTTCATACCGGAACAGGAACAGGACAGGCGCCAGTTTGAACGGGAAGTGACTACCGCCTTTGAAGCAGACCGGACGGAACTGCAGCAATTTTTGAATCAGCCGGTAACTCCGTTGGATCACATCGGACTGTACAAGGAATACTACCGCGCGGTCAATAAATCGGCGTTCGATCTGGATATCGATTACGAGGCGGATTTTGAGGCGGATCTCGCCGGAATCTACCGTTGCGGCTATGCGAAAACTTCTTCTGAACCCGGCGCGGCAAGTTTCCATTCAGACGGTTATTATCACAATATTTTTACACTCCATGACTTTCCGAAAAGCGACCTGACGCCGTTCGCCGGCAACCGCCTGCTGGGAAACGATATTCAGAATTTGACGATAGCAGTCAATATTGAACCTTTGGACACGGAAAAGGTCATTGAACAGAAACAGAAGCACTGGCGCCGGGTGCGTGCGGATCTGCTGGAAGAAGAGAGCGAAGTTGCGGCTTCGGCCGGGCTGGATGAGCTGACCGAGCACATTTACCGGCTCGGCAAGGGAGAGGATTCGCCTTTCCGGATTGAGTATGTGATCCATACCTGGAATAAGGATGCCGCTGAATTGCAGAGCGACAGCATGATTCTGCGGCAGGCTGCGACTTCAATGCTGACCTCGCTGGACTCTTATGAACTTGGACTGCAGTCCATGCACAATTTCCTGAAGACGCTGCCGGGGTACACCTGGTATAAGCGGCATGATGCGGCATTGGACTGCATGCACCGCCCGCTGGCGGCCATGCTGCCGTTTTCCTGTTCATTTGTCGGGAAAGGCGCGGAGGGAAATATTCTGTTCGGAGGCGATCACTGCAATCTGATGACCTTTTCGTTTTTCGACGGCGACACGCCGCAGCATACGCTTTGCCTGGGGCAGACGGGATCGGGGAAGTCGGTCAATTTCGTATCGATTCTCTCGCAGGCATACTACCAGTTTGCCAAGGTCGTGATCATCGAAGAAGGCGGCAGTTACTACAACCTGACGCGGATTCGCGGGAATGAGGCACAATATATTGTGATCGACCCGAATGCCAACCAGACGTTGAACTACTTTGACACCGGCGGCCTGCCGCTGACTCCGGGACAACTTGAATTTGTGACGGCGTTCCTGACCGCCATGTGCGGCGAGAGCAGCGACTTGGAGGTGATTCAGGACCGGACCGCTCTCATCAGCCCGTTCGTCGCGGCAGTCTATACGGATGCGTATGTCGAATGGCGCAACCGGAACCGCGAAGGACTCGAACGGGCTGCCCGGATGGCGTTGTCCGTGGAAAAACTGATTCCGTCCATGCCGATCGACCGGAATACTGCACTGGACGCCTGGATTGAACTGCGGGATGCGCTGGCAGCCCCGGCGGAGAGTCCGGATGAGGCCCGGCGCAAACTGCAGGAACTTTACAATTCGTGGACGATCCGGGAACTCAATGACTACATCATCGAGGATTCCGAAATGCTGCGCAATATTTCGTATGCGTATATGGCGAAGTCGGATATGCCCTATCACAGTCAGCTGGTGGAGGCGCTGCGCGAAACTTCGCTGCTGCATCTGGATCGTTCCGACCTGAACCGGGTCGCGGCCCGGCTGGCGGTCTATTCCGTTGAAAGCGGCAAAAGTCTGTTCGACGGAGAAACAACGGTGGATCTCGGCAGACGCTGGGTTCATATCGAACTCGGAAAAATCGCGCAGAGCGGTGCCGTACTGCGGAATCTGGTCGGGATTGTGATCAACAATCTGGTGATGAACCAGATCATCAATATGCCGCGCGGCAGCGCCAAACTGTATTTGTTTGAGGAGCTGGCCCGATTGCTCGCCACGGTTCCCGGAGCGGCGGAGATCGTCAAGCAGTCTCATGCCCAGTTGCGGAAATACAAGTGCGTGGCGGTCACGATCACGCAGTCAGCCGCCCAGATGACGCAGAGCGGCGTGGGGCAGATCGTCATGACGCAGAGCAAGCAGTTTCTGTTTTTGCGAAATACCGATGCGGCCGAACTGCGGCTGATCACGAATTATGTGCCGCTTTCGGAGGATGCTCAACAGAACATCCGGAATTTTCCGACACCGGAACATCTGCCGCCGGGCAGGAAATTTTCCTCGTTCCTGCTGGTTGCGCAACGGGCCGGCTGGCCGCTGTGCGGCGTCGGACGGAATTACGCTTCTTCGGCGGTTCTGGCAGCCGCGGCGACCTCGGGAGGGCTGCACAGCCGGCTGGAACGGCTGATGAAGGAACTTCAGGCTCAGAATGCGGGATTGCCGTTTGCCGAACTGCTTTTGAGGGCAATGGAGATCGCAACGGTCGACAACACGCTGTTTGCGCTCCTCGACCGGATCGAAAAACTCGGCAATGAACAGATCAAATCTCTGGTGATCGACGCCAGAATTGAGTTCAACAATCTCATCAGGAAAGGAACATTGGTATGATTATGAAACTGAAAATGGAAATCCTCATCTGGAAGCTCGTTCACCGGGCTTTGCTGCTGGCTGTCGGGAGCGCGATTCTCGCTTTCGGAATAAGCTGCCGTGGAGCGAAGGTGCTGTATCAGGCAGAAGAGTTGTTAAATCCGACTAATTCGTTTGTCATTCCCCGTGAATGCGCGGGGCATACTGCCACCGTCTGGGCCGTATGCTATAAGCAGGGAGAAAACATCAAACTTATCGTTACGCTGTATGGGCCTGACGGACAAGCGATTGGAGTTTCGGAAGCCAACTACAACAATAAATATGAAAACACAAGCAAAAAGACGCAATGTGTGCTGAATCGGACTCTTGTTTTGCAGGAAGGAACTTACAGCATCACCCTTGATGGAAAAAGCGAAAAAGACGTGATTGCCAAGACGGAGAGTATTCTGGTGATCTGCTGGGATTGCGCCGGTGACGATGCCACCATTCTTCAGCAAGAACTGACCGGCCAGTTGGACAATCTCCGTCAGGAATTGAATGGCAAAATCGACACCGAGACCAGGAAACTGCAGGATCAGATATCGAATCTGCAGAAGGCTCTGAACGACGCGATCGGCGATCATGACCGGGATCAGGCCGAACTGCTGAAGAAGATCGAGGAGTATAAGAAAGAACTCGCGGATTCGGTTTCCGGTCTGCAGCAGAAGTTGTCTGAACTGAATGCGAAGCAGACGGAATACATCGCAGAACTGGAGAAACTCAAGCAGAAGCACGATCAGGATATTGCCGCCGTGAATGCGCGGATCGACGAACTTGCGGCACAGTATGCGAAAGACGTGGCCGGCCTGAATGCCAGGATCAATGAGATTACGGAGTCCCTGAAAGGTCTGGAGGAGAGTTTCGGAGCCGACGGCGGCGAGTTGAAAGAGCAGATTGAGAAGCTGACGGAGACGCAGACTACGCTTCAGCACCAGATTGAAATCATTGAGCGGCAGCACAGCAGCGATATGAGTGCCGTCCAGCAGAAGATCGATTCGGAAACCGCCCGGATTCAGGCTGCCCATGACGCGGATGTCAAACAGATTCAGCAGTCGATCAGCCATCTGGATGAGAAGTTCAGCGCGGAGAACGCACGGCTCGAAAATTCAATCGAGAAAATCGACAGCCGCCTGGAACAGCTTCAGAAAGAATACGCGGCCGGCGACCTGAGTTTGAAGGAACAGATCGATGCCCTGAAGTATCAGCAGCTCTCCTTTGAAAACCAGCTTTCCAACCTGAGCCAGACGCATTCCCGCGATGTGGCGGCGCTGCAGACGGAGATCCGGGAAAAGACGGAAGCGTTGTCCGGAAAAATCGATACCGCCGTGGCGGACTTCCGGCAGGAACTGGTGTCGTTGAACAACACTTACAGGGAAAAAGCCGGAGAGCTGAAAAATGAACTGGAAGCAGTGAACTCCAAGCTCGAATCCGAGGTTGACAAACTGAATGCCGCCGACCGGGAGCTGTTCGAGCGGATCGCAGATTTGCGGGTACAGCAGGCGGAATACAACTCCCGGCTCGAAACGCTGAAGGCGATCCACGAAAAGGATATGGAAGCTTATCGGAAAGAGCTGGAGGAACTGGATGCCGACTACCGGGAGGCGGCGGCGGAAATCCAGGCCCGGATCGATGCGTTGGAACAGGAGGCAGTTTCGCAGCGGGCGCAGCACGAAGCAGATGTGCAGGCAATCCGGGAACAGATCGAGGCCGTCTCCGGAGAATTGAACGAGGATATCAAAGCCCTGTATGACGAATTGGAAAAACAGCAGCAGGCTCTTGACGCGCATAAGCAGGAGGTCCTGGCCGAGATCGATAAGCTCCAATTGCAGATTACCGCGCTGGACGATGCGATGACCGCCCGGTTGAAAAGCCTTGAGAACCGGATCAAATACGCAGTCTATTCGGATGAGAAACTGGAAGCGCTCGAAGAAGAGTACGCGCAGCTCGTACAGGCCAAGGAGACGGAAATAGCGAATATCGATCTGGAAATCGAAGAGCTTCGCAAACTGGGGCTGGACGCCGGGGCAAAGGAGGAGATTCGCAATCTGAAGCTGCAGGAACTGACCGCGTTGCGTAACGAATTGAGCGACATCCGGTTCGCGATCCAGCTCCGCCATGACGATTCGGAGTTCGCGGCACACGAAAAGGAGATCGAGTGGTTGAAGGAGGAGCTGGCGGCCCTGCGGAATTCGGCGGATCTGCAGATCAAACAGCTTGAGGAGAAACTGGCGGAGGCCGAGAAGAAATTCCAGGAACTGCTGGAACAGTTGAAAAACGAAGCCGGGGCGACGGATGCGGAGCTGAAGCAGCAGATTGCCGATCTGCAGGGGAAAATCGATGAACTCACGGAAACGCTGCGCAATGAACAGCTTGCCGGAGACGATGTCCTGAAAAAGCAGTTGGAAGAGCTGGATGCCGCTCATAAGGAACTGCTCGAAAAGCTCGATCACGACATGGGCGAGCGGCTGGACCGCCTGAAATATGAATTCGATACGCAGTTCGAAAATCTGCGATCCTCGATCAATAACGTGGCGTACCAGCAAAGATTTTCCAATGGGAACGGCAGCAGCTCCTATGGGTTGCCGTCGGTGCAGGCGGAGGAGGTTCCGGCCGATACCCGCGATATGCGGGTCAGTCCCGATCTGATGCTGGAAATATAACACTGAACAGGGAGGAAATTATGTTGAAACGATTGATGATGGCCGGGATGTTGATTGCTGCAGTGTTCAGCAGCCGCGGAGCCAGAGTATTTTACCAATCCGGCGCAGCAGCACGCAGTTATCAGATTCCGGTGACGGCGGACCAGGCCGGCCATACCGCCACCTTTCTCGGATGCGCCCAGCGGTTCAACGACAATTATCTGCACATCGTGATCTACCTGACCGATCCGGAGGGAACCCGGCTCGGCCAGACGATCCTCGACACGAAGGTGACGGCGAGCATCAGCCTGATCAAGACAACGCAGCTGATCGAGGGGAATTACGTCTTTGCGGAGACCGGCAACGGCGACGATCCCACCAGGGGCGAGATGGTGATGGCGACGGCGATCGACTGGGACGCTCCCGGCGACGACATCGGCAATTTGCAGGTGGAGTGGAATCAGATGCTTGACGATCTCAAGGATGAACTGAGCGGCGAGCTGGACTCCAAGACCACTGAGCTGCAGGGGAAAATCACAGAGCTGCAAAAGCAGTTGAATGACGCGATTTCCAAACACGATGCGGATCAGGCGGCAATCCTGAAAAAGATCGAAGAGTTTCAGAAAGAGATTTCCGCCTTGGAAACGGAGCTGAAAGCCAGAATTGCAGAGTTGGAAAAAGCCAAAGGCGAGCTGCAGGCGGAACTGGATCAGCTTCGTGCGGATCATGAAAAGGATATTGCGGCACTGAATGCCCGGATCAATGAACTGGATTCCAAATACGGGACCGAGATCACTGAAATCCGGAATACGATCACGCAGCTCACGCAGGACATGGAACAACTTGAAGATCGCTTTTCCGCGACCGACGAGGAGCTGAAAGAGAAAATCGAACAGCTTGAAAAGGAGCAACAAGAAATTCGGCAGGAAATCGGCAATGGCAACCCCGAACTGAATGCCAGACTTGACGTGCTTGAAAAACAGCAGCAGGAGTTGGAAAACAGGCTGAATGAGGAAACGGAGGCGCTTCGCGGCGAGATTTCCGAGCTGGGCAAACAGCAGAATCAACTCCGGCAGGAACTGGAACTTGCAAAGATCAAGCATGACAGCGATATCGCGTCGATCCGGAGCCGGATCGATTCGGAAACCGCCACACTGAAAGCCGCGCATGAGGCGGATATCAAACTGCTCGAACAGTCGATTTCCAATTTGGATTCCAAATATGCAGCCGAATCCGGCCGGCTGAGTTCGGAACTGGACAGGACCAATGACCGGCTGGCAGAACTGGAAAAGGCATATGCGGCCGGCAACAAGGAGCTTGAAAGCGAAATCAATGCTCTGAAGCTGGATCAACTGTCGCTGTCCAACCGGATTGCGAATCTGGAGGCGGCGCATTCGCGTGATGTTTCCTCGCTGCAGTCGCAGATCAACGAGAAGAACGCGGCGTTGAACGACAAAATCGACAACGCCGTGGCCGATCTGCGTCAGGAGCAGCTTGCAGCAGAAAACCGTTATCGGGAGCAGGTCCGGGAGCTGAATGACCGCCTTGCCGGTCTGGAAGCGAAATTGGACGCCAAAGTCGATCGCCTGAGCGACGCCGATCGGGAGCTGTATAAGGAGATCGCCGCCCTGCGCGAAAAGCTGGCGGGGCATCAGGCAGAACTGGAAGCGGTCAAGGCCGCCCATGAACGGGACATCGCCGCTCTTGAGGAACAATACCGCGAACTTGACGCCAAATATCAGGCCGACAAGGCGGAACTCGATTCCCGGATTGCCGACATCGAAACCGATATTGTAGGGCTTCGTGAGAAGCACGAGGCGGATGTTGCGGCTATCCGCGCGGAAATCGATGAGGCCGCGCAGGGACTCAACGAGGAAATCAAAACTCTCTATCAGGAACTGGCGGCGCAGAAAGAGGCGATGGAAATTCATAAACAGGAAGTGGTTCAGGCGATAGACCGTATTCAGCAGCAGATTTCCCTGTTGGATGAGGCGATCAACGAGCGGCTGGCCAACCTTGAAAACCGGATTCGCTACTCCGTCTATTCGGACGAGAAGCTGGAAGAACTGAAGAAAGCATACGAGCAGAAAGTTCGGGAAAAGGAAACGGAAATCGCCGCGCTGGATATCGAAATCAGAAAACAGCAGGAGGCCGGTCAGGACGTTGCGTTGTTGGTCGAACAGCGCAACCGGGCGCTCACGGAACTCGAAAAGCTGCGGAATGAACTGAAGGATATCGAATTTGCGATCGTAATTCGCAACGATGAGTCCGAGTTTGCGGTTCATGAGGCTGAAATCCTGCAACTGAAGAAAGAACTGGCTGCGTTGCGGAATTCGACTGACGCTCTGATCAAGGATCTGCAGCAGTTGATCGACACGGAGAAGAAACTGCTGGCGCTGATCGAGGAAATCAAGGCCGGCGCCGCAGGAGAGAATCAGGAACTCCGGCAGGAACTGGAAGCGTTCAAGGAACAGGTTCTCGAATTGATTGAGAGTCTGCAGGCCGGCCAGACCGGAGGCGACGACGCCTTGAAACAACTGATTGAGGAACTGGACGCCTCCCACAAAGAGCTGCTGGCGAAGTTGGAACAACAGTTTGCAGACCGTCTGGAGGAGCTGAAGATTCAGCAGGACAAGCAGTACGACAATCTCCGGACCACATTGAGCGATCTTGCCCTGCAGCAGCGGTATGGCGCCGGGGGGCTGTATGGGCGGGAATCCTACCAGCTCCCGCAAATCCAGTCGGAAGAAGTGCCGGCGGATAATCGCGATCTTCGGGTGAGTCCCGATAAAACCCTTGAAATGGAAATTCTTTAGCAGAAGGAGAACGGAGTATGAGACGAATTGTGATGATGGTCTGTGCGGGAGCAATCGGAGCGGCGGCATTGTGCGGCTGTTCGTCGGGCCAGTTGGCGAATACGTCAGCTTCCGGCCTGCTGGCCCCGGCCCTCGGCCTTGGCGGCGGACTTGCCGGATTGTATGCAACCGAGGACGAGGATATCGGTACGCAACTGGCGGCGACCGGAGCCGCCGCGGCGGGAGCTTTCCTGCTCGGCCAGTTCATTGAGAACGACTTCAAGGAAGAGAAGGCCAAAGAGTACCGGGCCGGTTACGACCTCGGCCGGGCGAACTCCATCAAGGAACTGTACTGGCTGACGCAGAAACTCCATCAGGCGCAGGATGGCGATCAGCCGCAGATGCAGATGTATGAACTGCCGGTGCAGTACCCGGCCGATGGCGCGAAGTATGTCCCGGATACGGTCTATCTGCCGGTCGTCAAGTAGGAGATGCAACGATGAAAATGGCGAAATATACCGCTGCAGTCCTGTTTGCCGCGCTTCTCTGTGCCCCGCCGCCGGCGATGGCGTTTCTGCAGGAAGTGCATGACAGCGTGATCTACGTGCACAACACGATCAAGGCGATTCAGGACGAAGCCTATCAGCAGATGGCATTGGATATCGGCGCCGACCAGCTCGGAACGACCGGCGAAATCCTGAAAACCAGCGTGGACACGCTGAAAGTCACCAAAGATACTTTCGATGTCTGCAAGGACACTTACGATACCGCGATGGATATCTCCGGCTACATCGGAGACCCGATGAAGCTGACTTCCTACCTGAACTCGCGTTTCTGGCACGAGAACGAGATCTCCGCCGCGCTGAACATCACCCGCGACGCGATGGAAATGGCCGACGGCGACGTCGCCTATACCGGCGAAATCGAATCGATGCTCCATCAGGTCGATTACGCGGTCGCCGACGTTCAATTGAAGCAGTCGGAGAATCTGGCGGAAACTCAGAAAGGGGCGATTGCGGTTCACAAGTTCATGTCGGAATGGGGGCCGAAGGCGCTGATTCAACTGGCCGATCTGAACCGGGAGGACCAGAAATACAATCCGCGCGAATCCTCGCTGACGGAAATGCAGTACGCTGCTTACCGAAATGGAATCTGGCAGTCCAACACGCTCGGACAGATGTTCGCGGTGCAGACCGCCCACTCCGCAATGGTGGCGCAGCAGCTCTACATGGAAAATTCCCGCACGGATCAGGCGGACTACGACCGCGCCAAAGCGATCTATGACAACCGGAATCTGACGGAAGCCGGGAAAGCGGCGCTTGAGTCCAAAGGGGCCATATCCGGCAATTTCATCGACGCAATTCTGGGAGATGACGAATGAAACCGGAAATGGCATTGCAAAACATCATGCAGGTGATGGTCGATATTCTGGACAAGATGCACATGGTCTGTCTGGCGTTCGCCCTGCTGCTGATCCTGCTCTCCGTCTACCGGCAGTATTCGCAATTCGGGGAGTTCCTCGGATTGAAATACATGGCGGGCGTACTGCTGACGATCGTCCTGATCGGGCTGTTCCCGGAAGTCTCGGATTACCTCTTCCGGGCCATGTTGAAGTGGGGGCGGCAGGTCACTGCCGAAGCGGAGGCGGTGATGAAGGTCCTGTTCGATATTGAAATCGACGGAGCCTGGTATGACTCGATCGTCGTGGGGATTTCGAGCGTGATGTACAAAGGGGGCATCTGGATCGGCCGTTTTATCCGGGAGATCATGGTCATCGTGCTGTGCGGTTTGTTCCTGATCCTGAAAACCCTGTCGCCGATCTTCATTGCGATGCTTGCCGTGCCGGAAACCAAGAGCGTTGCGATCAATTTCCTGACCGTGGCGTTCGGATTGGTGATGACGCCTCTTTGCATGTTGTTCGGCGACCTTGCGATGATCTGGGTTGCGGCCCAGATGTGGGAACAGACCGGGATGCTTGCCGCCGTCACGGCTGCAACCGGAAGTCTGGCCGGCGGCGCGGTCGGCGGAGGCCTGACGGTGCTGGCGAGTTCGCCGCCCGGAGCCATCACGGTTGCCGCCGGAGCCGCCGGGGCGCTGAT
>ERZ779861.4671-NODE-4671-length-10091-cov-10.401255_pt1 | contig 10091 bp, 10 predicted proteins | sample MGYA00511558_ERZ779861 | MGnify/ENA primary metagenome ERZ779861 (study PRJEB29588, sample SAMEA2163432) | human gut metagenome | biome: human gut; feature: human-associated habitat; material: faeces | place: Denmark | collected 2008/2010 ... | reverse complement strand
GAGGCGGGCCATCACCACGGCGCAGTCGCGGGCGTTGTAGCGGGGCGCAGGATCCGCCTGCTTGTAGCTGGCGTCGTGCTCCTCGTCCACGATTATCAGTTGCAGATGCTTGAGCGGCAGAAATATCGACGACCGCACGCCGACGACGAACTCGCCCCCTTGGGAGCGGTTCAGCCGCAGGTAGGTCTCCGTGCGGCGGCGGTTCGTAAGTTTCGAATGATAGGGGGTCACGCGGCTGCCGAAGATGCGCTCCATGCGCCCGATCAGCTGCGCCGTCAGGGCGATTTCGGGCACGAGCAGCAGCACGTCGCCGCCCCGCGCCAGCGTTTCGGCGATCAGGTGTATGTAAATTTCGGTCTTCCCCGACCCCGTCACGCCGTGCAGCAGCGCCGCAGGCTTTTCGGCGAACTGCTCCCGCAGCGAACCGAGCGCTTCGCGCTGCGGCGCGGTCAGTTCGGGCAGCCGGAACGCCGAGCCGCCCCGCTCGACGGTGCGTTCGCGCTCCGTGCAGACGATATGCCCCTTGCGCTCCAGCGCATGCAGCACGGCATAGTCGGCCCGCAGCAGGCGGCGGGCCACCTCGCCCGTCGAAATCCGGGTCTCGTCCCCCGCCGACGCGATCTCCAGCAGGGCTTCGTACTGCTTGGGCGCGCGCCGTCCGAGCTTCTCGAAGACCTCGTGCAGGCGCCCTTCGTCGTGCAGCTCCCGCGCCAGCGCCACGTAGCACTCCGTGCGGGGGCGGAACTCGTCTTCGGCGAACTCCTCCTCGGTATCGCCCGAAGGCTTCATCAGCGACGGCAGCGCCACGCGCATCACCTCGCCCGCCGAACACATGTAGTACGCGGCGATCCACTCCCAGAGCGCCTTTTGCTGCGCCGAGAGCAGGGGCGCGTCGTACAGCACGCGCTGTATGGATTTGATTGTCCTGAACGGCGGACGGCGGTCATGCACCCGCCAAACGACGCCCGTATAGAATTTGCGGGGTCCGAACTGCACGGCTACCGCCGTCCCCTCCGCCACGTGCATCCCTTCGGGCACGGCGAACGTATAGGCGGGCTGCGCCAGCGGCAGTACTATGTCGGCATAGAGGGGCATCAGAGTTTGTTGAGCGCCTGAAATCCCTTGCCGTAAACGCCCATCACCGACCCCACGGTCATAAAGGCGTCGGGATCTATCGTCTTGACGAATTTCAGGATCATCGCGGTCTCGCGCTTGCGGCATACCACCATGACGATTTTCGACTGCTTCTTGGTGTACCACCCCTGCGAGTCGATGAGCGTCACGCCGCGGTGGATATTCTCGACGATGGCCTCCGCCATCTTCTCATAGTCGTGCGTCACGATGAAGACCTGACTCGACTGCTGGTTCCCGGCCATGATCATATCGACCGTATAGCCGAAGACCGCCGTCATCACATAGCCGTAGATCACCGTGTCGATATGGAATCCCACGAGCATCGACGATCCGATGATGACGAAATCCGAGTAGATGACGATCTTGCCGTAGCTGATCGTGCGGTACTTGTTGATGATCATCGCGGCGATGTCCGTGCCGCCCGTCGAGCCGCCCTGCGCGAAGCACATCGCCACGCCCATGCCGGCCAGTATGCCGCCGAGGATCACCGACAGAATACGTTCGAGGTGGAGGAAGTCGCCCTCCGGCAGCACCGACTGCCAGAAGTTCATCCCCAGCGAGATCACCACGACGCAGTAGACGGTCTTCACGCCGAAGTTCCAGCCGATGATGAATCCCGCGATCAGCAGCAGTATTCCGTTGATGATGAATACCATCGTACCGATCTGAATCGAGACGCCGAGCCACTCCTCGACGGCATGGCACAACACGAGCGACAGACCCGCGGCCCCTCCGCCGACGCCTTTGGCGGGCAGGATGCAGCCGATCCACGCGAAAGAGTACATGATCATGCCGACCGTCATCAGGAAATACTCCTTGACGGGCTTCAGCATCAGCTCCTTAATGATGGGTTTCATTTCGGTACGGAAATATTAGCAATTGCGAAGGCAAAGATAGTGCAAACTGAGGGCAAAAGCAAGTCCACTTGCATTTTGCCGAAGCGCCGCCTATCTAAGACATAGTGCAGGCAGGGCGCAATGGCAAATAAATTTGCCGGTTGCCGCGGTGCCGCCTGTCCGAACCTATCACAGCGACTGTAAAGATACAAAAATTTCGCCTTGATACGCATTTCGTTCCTCCAATCTTTTTTCGAGCATCGCCAGCAGCTGTTCGTTGCGCACCAGCCCCCAGTTGCGGCCGTAATGGTAGCGGGGCGGCGCCTCGCTCGCGAACCGCTCGACGACCAGATCGGGCCGCAGGCGGCGCAGCACCTCGACGAAAAGGTCGATGTACTCGCCGATCTCCCAGAAGCGGAAGCGACCGGGGTCGGCGTCGTATTCGGCGGCCATCGTCGTGCCGCGGAAGAGCTGCAGCTGATGGAATTTCAGCGTCGTGAGCGGCAGCGAATTGATCGCCGCGACCTGCTCCAGCAGCATCGCGTCCGTCTCGCCCGGCAGTCCGAGGATAAAGTGCGCCCCGACGTGCAGTCCCCGCGCGGCGGTCACCTCGACGGCGCGTCGTGCCGCGGCGAAGTCGTGGCCCCGGTCGATCGTGCGCAGCGTGGCGTCGGAGGTCGATTCGATGCCGTACTCGACGGCCACGTACCTCCCGCGCGCCAGCTCCGCGAAATAGTCCAGCTTTTCGGCGTCCACGCAGTCGGGCCGCGTGCCGACGACGATGCCCGCCACGTCGGGATGCGCCAGCGCCTCGCCGTACACCTCCTTCAGCCGCTCCAGCGGCGCATAGGTGTTCGAAAACGACTGGAAGTAGACCAGATACTTCGACGCCGTGCGGTAACGCCTGCGGTGGAACTCGATCCCCTCCTCGATCTGCCGCCGCACCCCCTTGGCCGGCACGCAGTACGAGGGAGTGAACGCCCCGTTGTTGCAGAACGTACATCCTCCCCCGCTTATCGTTCCGTCCCGGTTGGGACACGTGAACCCGGCGTCCACCGACAGTTTCTGCACGCGGCAGCCGAACATGCGGCGAAAATACCCCGAATAGGAGTTGAACCGCCTGTTATCGCCCCACGCATACATCGCTACAATCCCCAGTCCGAAGGGTTATAGGTATCCTTGGGCGCATTGGGCACGTTGGTAAAGAACTGGAACCCGCTCAGCCGCTCGACTTCCGCGACGCTGCGCATATCGCTGCGCGAGGGTTTGTGCCCCTTCTGCATGGCATGGCTCATCACAAAGGCCGCGCACTGCAGCTCCTCGCGCGAACAGCGCAGCACCGATTTGCCGGACTTGGCGTTCCTCGTCCGCAGCATGGCGTAGTAGAACATGGTCGGAACGCCCGCCTGCTGACCGCCGAAGGCGGCCTTCTTGGGCGAAGCCGTATTGCCGTACGAATCGGTCCACGTCTTGTAGTAAGCCCCGACGACCACATAGAGCGTATCGCCCACATTGGCACTCTCGGTCGAATCCCAATAGGTGTCTATCAGGTCTTCGAGGTTGTTCCACGCGCCGCCTCCCGTATTGAACGTCCCGCTGTGCTGGGGCGCGATATTGGTGTAATAGCAGACCTGCCTGCGCATGACGGCCGTTCTCGAACGTTCGCGGTTGCCCAGCATGTGGCCCTTGTTGTAGGGATCGGCGAGGGACTTCGACGCCGGCTGTATGCCCGCCGGAACATCCGGGTCCTGACTGTAGCTGCGGTTCCCGCTTTTGGTCACATAACAGTTGTGCAGCGGCGCGGCCACCCATACGGGACCGTGATTCTCGGCGCTGTAACATACCGTGTAGTTGCGGGCGTTGTAGTTTCCGACCTTGAAGTCGCTGATCGTATGGTAGGCGTAATGGTAATCGCCGTTCTTCACCTCGACGGGCAGTTCGGGCCAGCCCGAAAACTTCGTCAGCCCCGGATTCGGACCGGGTCCGGGCCCGTCGCCCGCATCGGTCGTAAAGGCCGCCTCTCCGCTCTCATAGGTCTTTCCGCCCGCAGCGACGCACAAACGGAACGTATAGTCCGTCGAAGCGTCCAGCCCCGAAAGCCGGACGCTCTTCGCGCCGGGCTGCGCACTCACGGCTTCGCGTTTCGAAACGCCGCCCGTCCCGTAGAGGAAATAGACCTCGGAAACAGGCTCCGCGCCCTGATAGGAGAACGTACAGCTCACCACCGCCGAAGAGGAGGTCACCTCCGAATAGGCGGGCTGTCCGAATGCCGGCGCATTCCCCGGATCGCTTCCCTTCCCGGTCCGGAAGGAGACCGATTCGCTCTGCATGCGCCCTGCGCCGCCCAGCTCCAGATAAGCGTACACCAAGTAGTCGGTTTCGGGTTCGAGGTCGCTCAGACGGCACGAAAGCGCATTCCCGCTCACCTCCACCGGCTCGGCGTCGAAATAGCCGTCCGCGGCTCCGATCCGCGTGTATACGAACCCCGCGCCGCTCTCGGTCAGCACGCCGTCGGCGAATTTCGTGCGGCAGGAGATCTCCGCCGTCGTTCCCGAAACCACCGCTTCGGGTTTCAGGAACCATGTGTCCCCCTTCTCCGCGCCGTCGTCTCCGCAGGAGGCGAAACCTGCGGAAATACCTGCCAGCAAAACTGTCAATAATCTTTTCATCTTCTATTTTTCGGTTAACAATCCCTCATTTTGGAATCTATCCAGATGGTCACCGGACCGTCGTTCACCAGCGCCACCTGCATGTCGGCGCCGAACTCCCCCGTCGGCACCTCCCGGCCCAGCAGCTCGGCCACGCGGGCCGTGAAACGCTCGTACATCGGGCGCGAGACGGCTTCGGGCGCCGCCCTGACGTACGACGGGCGGTTGCCCTTGCGGGTCGAAGCCTGCAGCGTGAACTGGCTCACCACCAGCACCTCGCCGCCGACCTGCCGCACGTCGAGGTTCATCACCCCCTGCCCGTCGTCGAAAATCCGCAGACGGACCAGCTTGCCCGCCAGATACTCCATATCTTCGTCCGTGTCCTCCACGCCCACGCCGACCAGCACCAGCAGGCCCTGCCCGATCCGGGACAGCTCATCGCCGCCGACGCTGACGGAAGCGTTCTTCACGCGCTGAATCAACAATCGCATATTTTCCGGGAAATCAACGGGTTTCGAAATAAGCCCACAGGTTGTCGTCCGCAGGCGCGGGAGCCGTGACGCTCACGGGTTCACGGCGCACGGGGTGTTCGAACTCGACCCGCCGCGAATGGAGCGAGATGCCGCCGCCGGGCAGCGAACGCCGCGCGCCGTATTTCAGGTCGCCGCGGATCGGACACCCGATCTTCGAGAGCTGGGCGCGGATCTGGTGGTGACGCCCCGTCAGCAGCTCCACCTCGACGAGCGTATAGTTGGTCCCCGCCCCCAGCGTTTCGTAACGCAGGCGCGCCTCCTTGGCGCCGGGCTTCGGCCCGTCGCAGGCCCGCGAGCGGTTGGTGCGGGCGTCGCGCAGGATGTAGTGGCGCAGTTCGCCGCTTTCGGGGTCGGGCGTCCGTTCGGTCAAGGCCCAGTAGACCTTGCGGATGCGGCCCTCGCGGATCATCTCGTTGAGCCGCGTCAGGGCCTTCGAGGTCTTGGCGAACAGCACCGCGCCGCTCACCGGACGGTCGATGCGGTGCACCACGCCGAGGAACACGTCGCCGGGCTTGGCGTCGCGGCGTTTGACAAAGGCCTTTATCTGGTCTTCGAGCGCGCTTTCGCCCGACGGATCGGGCTGCACCAGATCGCCGCAGCGTTTATTGACGATCAGCAGATGATTGTCTTCGTAGAGGATATCTTCGGGAGTGAACATTTTTCGGGTATTTCTAAAAGCGGCCTGTACTTCAACGCAACGTTTCTCCGCCGTCGGCGGGCCGCGCCGCCGAAGCCGGTATCTCGGACATGCTCGCTGCGGGTCAGAGCACGAACGTGAAGGGCAGCAGCAGCGCCGCCGAATCGACGGCCGTCGCCGTGCCGCCGCCGCTCATGATGACCCGCATGGGCGCGCCCTGACGGCGTTCGACGTCCACCATCACCTGACGGCACTGGCCGCAGGGATAGCATTCGCGCTCCGAGGGATCGGAAGCGATCGCCAGCGTCTCGATCGGATCGTCGGCATAATTGGCCTGCGCATAGAACATCAGCGTCCGCTCGGCGCAAAGCCCCGCGGGATAGACCTCGCTCTCGAAATTGCTTCCGTAGAGGATTTTCCCGCTGCGCAGCCGCGCAGCCGCCCCCACCCGGAACTTCGAATAGGGCGCATTGGCGTTCGCCGTGGCCCGTTCGGCCTCCCGAACCAGCTCACGGTCCGCATCGGACAGCTCGGCAAGAGCCGCATAATGCTCGTAGTTGAAACAAAACTGTTTTTCCATAACTCCTCCTTTTTTAAGGGGCAAAGTAAACAAAGATAGTATAATTTTTCGGAATCCGCACCATCCGGCGCCGTTTTTCGCACCCGGCGGGCTTCGTCCGCGACCACGCCCGGCCTTCCTCCGCACTCCGCCCGCGAATCCGGAACCCGAAGCGCGACAACCTCCGTCCGCGACACCCTGAGACGACGAAGAGGACGCCCTTCGCGGGACATCCTCTTCGCATATGCCGCCGGAGAGCTACTCCAGCACGAATTTCGCCTGCACGTTGTACTGCAGCTTGATGGTCTTGAAGTCGAGCGGTTCGTCCGCCGCGGCCTCTTCGGCATACCCGGCCTTCGCACTGCGCATCACGGCCATGTTGTCATACAGCACCGGCATCACGTTGTTGTTCGAGTCGTAAATATAGAAGCACTTGCCGACATTCTGCCCGATCGCCCCGGCCAGCGTCTGGGCGCTCTGCTTGGCGTTCTGCATCGCTTCGACGCGCACCTGCTCCTTATACTCGTCGATCTTCGAGTGCGACACCTTCAGGATCGAAACGTTCGAGATGCCGAGTCCGTCGAGCGCCTGCCACACCTTGGCCACCTCGGCCGAGGATCCCAGCTGAAGCTGGTACTTGGCCGTCGCCACCGAAGTGTTCTTCTTGAAGAACTCGCTCGAAAGGTTGGCCACCTTCAACTGCTTCTCGACGTTCACGCCCAGCCGCTTGAGGGCCGCGATCATGTCGCGCTGCTGGCTCTCGACCGAAATCTTGCCCTTCGAATCGCGCTCGTTGATGACGATCGAGAGGTAGAACTCGTCGGGCGTGATCTCCTTCTCGGCGCGTCCGTTCACCTGAATATAGCTGGGGAAAGCCTCCTGCATCTGTGCCGCCGCGGGAAGAGCCATCAGCGCCACCGCCGCCATTAAAATCAGTTTTTTCATATTTTCCGTTTTTTAGGTAACTGTCTTGCAAATAAAACGCCAAAAATCCGAAATACTGCATCCCCTCTCCGGAATCATGCCTTGAACGACCCTATTTCGATCAGGTTGCCTTCGGGGTCGGCCACGTAGCAGGTGCGCTGGCCCCACGGTTCGGTTGTGGGTTCCATGACGGGCCGGGCGCCTTTGGCGACGACCTCGCGGAAGGCCGCATCGACCGCCGCATGGTTTTCGACGCACAGGGCGATCTCGTAATGCCCGTTCACCGGGCCGGCATAGCCGAACCTGCGGCCGGTCATCTTCTCGAAATCCGCCCTGCGGTAGAGCAGGAACAGCGTTCCGTCCTTTTCCAGATAGACGTTCGAGGCGTTTTCATCCTCGCGGATCTCGAATCCCAGCACGTCGCGGTAGAAGCGGACCATGGTCGGCATCCGCTCGACGAATATCCCGAAACCGTCCAGTCTCATCGCCGTACGAGTTTCACGACATTTTCCACATGGTGCGTGTGGGGGAACATGTCCACGGGCTGTACCGCCTCGACGCGGTAATCGGCGTCGAGCAGCGCCAAGTCGCGGGCCTGCGTGGCGGGATTGCAGCTCACGTAGACGATCCGCCGGGGCGCGGCGCGCAGGATCACGCCGATCACCGGCTCGTCCACGCCCGCACGCGGCGGATCGAGGATGATCACGTCGGGACGGCCGTTGGCGGCGACGAACCCGTCGCTCAGCACCTGCTTCATGTCGCCCGCATAGAAAACCGTATTCCCGATGCCGTTGATCTGCGAATTGACCTTCGCATCGGCGATCGCTTCGGGCACATACTCCACACCCACCACCCGGCTGCACCGCGCGGCGCAGAAATTGGCGATGGTCCCCGTCCCGGTGTAGAGGTCGTAAAGCACGTCCTCCGGTTTGAGGTCCGCGAACTCCCGCGCCACCTTGTAAAGCTCGTACGCCTGCGCCGAATTGGTCTGGTAGAACGACTTCGGCCCCACCTTGAACCGCAGCCCCTCCATCTCTTCGACGATATGGTCCTTGCCCTTGTAGCAAACCGGATCGAGGTCCCCGACCGAATCGTTGAATTTGGTGTTGACAATGTAGAACAGCGACGTGATCTGCGGGAAATTCGCCGCCAGATGGTCCAGCAGCGCGGCGATCCGCTCCCGGTCGTCCTCGCCGAACACCACGATCACCATCACCTCGCCCGTCGAAGCCGTGCGGACGATCATGTTGCGCATCAGCCCCCGGTGTTCGCGGGCGTTGTGGAACGTGTAGCCGTTTTCGATGCAGAAGCGTCTGGTCTCGGTGCGGATGTCGTTCGACGGATCGGGCTGGAGCCAGCACTTGTCGATGTCCAGCACCTTGTCGAACATGTTGGGAATATGGAATCCGAGCGCGGGCGCGGCATCGAAGTCCGTCCCGCTCTCCACCTCTTCGCGCGTCAGCCAGCGGCGGTCGGCGAAGGTGAATTCGAGTTTGTTGCGGTAAAACCGGGTCTGCTCCGAACCCAGACAGGGCGCGATCTGCGGCAGTGCGATCTTGCCGATGCGCGTCAGTTGGTCGCGCACCTGCTCGGTCTTGAAGCGCAGCTGCTCCTCGTAGGGCAGATTCTGCCACTTACAGCCCCCGCAAACCCCGAAATGGGCGCAGAAGGCCTCCGCGCGCAGCGGCGATTTTCTGACGTAGCGGACCACGAATCCCTCCATGAACCTGCGGCGCTTGGAGCGTATCTGCACATCCACCACATCGCCCGGAACGGTCAGCGGCACGAACACCACCACGTCGTTCCAGCGTCCCATCGCCTTGCCTTCGGCGGCGAGCGTCGTTATTTCAAGCCCCTCGATGAGGGGATAATTTGCCTTTTTGCGAGCCATCGTCTTCCAATTTGCGGCAAAGATAGTGCAAGGCGAGAGCAATGCCAAATTTATTTGGACATTGCCGAGCCGCCGCCTATGTTCTGTAAAGATAGTGCAAACTGAGGGCAAAAGCAAGTTCGCTTGCATTTTGCCGAAGCGCCGCCCTCGTCCTTCACCTCCGCCGACACGGCGATCTGGCCGCCGCACCCGTTCCGTTTCAGACACCCGCAGTCCGGTCGGGACCGCCGCCTACTCCTTTCTCTTCGCTCCGGCCCTCGCCCTCACGCCGCCCAGCCAGAACCCCAGCGCAAAGGGTCCCCCGATCAGCACCGCGAGCGCCAACACCACGTACAGCAACACCTTGCCCACCAGCCCCGGCACCGCGTCGAGCGTCGTCCGCACCACCTCGCCGGCCGTCTGCCGCAGCTGCTCGACCAACGCCTGCCGCTCTCCGGTCACATACCGCTGCAGCTCGTCGCGCTGGCGGTCGAAATCGGCAAAGGCGTTATCGACGCTGTAATTCATCGTATATATCAGCTGCGTCACCTGTTTGTTCAGCTCGTCCAGCACCCGGTCCGATATTTCGGGCAGATGCTCGGCCACGACGACGATGCGCGTGAAACTGCGTTCGAGCGAGTCGAGGCGCGCCCCGACCTCCATGCGCAGGCTGTCCTGCTGCAGCTGCATTTCGAGAATGTCCTTCGACCAGCCGACGCTGCTGGCCAGTTGCTGCGTCTGGCTGCTCACGCGGTCGTTCACGTCGGCCAGCACTTCGGCGATCGAACCCGTCGCATAGGCGTGCTCTACGCCGTTCTCGCGCAGGAACTCGATCCACGCAAGGGTCGTATTCGAAGCCTCCATCCCCTCGTCGGAGGGATTGTCCCGCACATACTGCGCGACAAAACGCTCCATCAGCGCGTAACGCTCCTCCGCCAACACCTGCCGCG
>ERZ779861.4670-NODE-4670-length-10094-cov-3.873593_pt1 | contig 10094 bp, 10 predicted proteins | sample MGYA00511558_ERZ779861 | MGnify/ENA primary metagenome ERZ779861 (study PRJEB29588, sample SAMEA2163432) | human gut metagenome | biome: human gut; feature: human-associated habitat; material: faeces | place: Denmark | collected 2008/2010 ... | reverse complement strand
TATACCGGCATATAAGAACTTTTGAAAAGATAGTCAAAAATTACTTTGTGATTTGGGATAAAATCACCGAGTTTTTAGCCTCGACATTCAATAAAATCAAAGAAGCGGTAACGAAAGTCTTTAATGAAATCAAAGAGGTAATCACAAAAGTATTCACCGCAGTCAAGGATAAAGTAACCGAAATTTGGAACTCGATTAAGGACTTTATCACAAGGACAATGACTGCAATCAAAGACACTATAACAAGAATCTTTAATACAGTTAAAGACTTTGTAATTTCTGTTTGGAATTCAATCAAAGACTTCATATCCAAAACAATTACGACTATTAAGGACACTGTTACAAAAATATTTGACGCTATAAAAACGGCTATAGAAAAGCCTATCAATGCAGTCAAAGAAACTGTTACGAGAGTTTTTAATGCAATAAAAGATGCGATAACAAAACCGATTGACGAAGCGAAAGAGCTTGTGAAAAAAGGACTTGACGCTATAAAAGGATTCTTTGATAAATTAAAAATTAAATTCCCCGATATTAAGCTTCCCCATTTTTCTATTAAGGGAAAGTTCAGTCTTGATCCGCCGTCCGTTCCGAAGCTGGCTATTGACTGGTACGCAAAAGGCGGTATTTTGACACAGCCGACGGCATTCGGAATTAATCCAAAGAACGGAAAATTACAAGTTGGCGGTGAAGCGGGGGACGAAGCAGTTGCTCCGATTTCGTTGTTGCTTGACTACATAAGAACCGCAGTGGGAGAACAAAACGCAGTTCTTGCAGAATCAATTGATAAATTAATTTCAATGCTTGCGGATTATCTGCCGGAGATTACAAACAGAATGAATCGTGATGTTGTACTTGATTCGGGTACGCTTGTGGGTGAGCTTGCTCCGGTTATGGATATTCGACTTGGTGAAATCAGCAGATTGAGGGGAAGGGGAAAATAATGTACAGAAGCGTTAATTTTGATAATTATAACTCTTGGACGGATTTTTTCCTTATCCGCTCATCAAAAACAATATCGGCTCCCGAACCAAAGTATATTAAAGTCGAGGTTGAGGGGGCAGACGGAGAACTTGATTTGACGGAATACTTCGGGGACATCAAGTATAAAAATCGAAAGTTAAGTTTCACTTTTGTGGCTAAAGTTCGTGAAACTGAATTTCTTAATCTATTTTCAAGCATTCAAAACGCACTGCACGGAAGAAACATGAAAATTGTTCTTGAAGAAGATCCCGATTTCTATTATTTCGGACGTGTTACTGTTAATGAGTGGAAATCGAATAAAAACATAGGAGAAATAACGATTGAATGTGATGTTGAACCTTACAAGTACAGAACATACAAAAGCGTTTATACACTTGATTTAACAAAGAATACACGCTATATTTTTCCGAATTTAAGAAAACAGGTTGTGCCTACGTTTACCGTTTCTGCTCCCACTCAAATTATTTTTGAAAACTCTACTTATTCTATCGGTGAAGAAGGAATGAGCGATGAGCAGACATATATCATCCCCGAACTTGTTTTTGCCGCGGGAGACAACATCGTTAATTTTGTCGGAACCGGAACGGTCAAAGTCGAATATCAGGAAGGGGGACTGTAATTGTATAAGGTTTATTGTGATGATTATTTAATCTATGACACAAAGGTTGAAAGCTTAAAAATTTTCAGCGCAAAACTCGAACTTGAATTAAACAAAACAGGTTCGTTTGACTTTTCAATTTTCCCTTCACATCCGTATTTCGATAAGCTGAAACGTCTAAAGTCAATAATTACCGTATATCAGGATGATTATTTATTGTTTCGCGGACGCATTTTGAATGATGAACAGGGATTTTACAATGAAAAGCAAGTTTCTTGTGAAGGGGAGCTTGCTTTTTTATTGGATTCGGTGCAACGTCCGTATGATTTTTTATCTGGCGATAACTATACTACGGTTGAAAAATTATTTGCCTTTTACATCAATAACCACAATTCGCAGGTTGACGAAGCGCATAAATTCAAGGTCGGAAATATTACAGTCGAAGACCCTAACAATTATGTTGTGCGTTCCGATTCGCAGTATCTCACAACTTGGGAATCCATAAATCAAAAGCTGATAAATTCCTACGGCGGCTATTTGTGGGTACGACATGAAGCGGACGGAAACTATATTGACTACCTCGCGGACTTTGATACAGTAAGCTCTCAGACAGTCGAATTCGGAAAAAACCTTCTGTCTCTCAACAAAATTACAAAGGGTGAAGACATAGCAACGGCAATAATACCTCTCGGTGCGAAGTTACAGGACGAAGAAGGAAACGACACGGAATTTCGCTTGACAATATCGGACATAAACGAAGGTGTTGATTATGTTTACAACGAGGAAGCAGTTAATGAATACGGGTGGATTTTTAAAACCGTTATTTGGGATGATGTAACTGTTCCCGCAAATCTGAAACGAAAAGCGGAAGAATATCTCTCGGATGCAATGAATCTTGTTGTCACAATTGAGCTTGACGCAGTTGACCTTTCCATGATGAATACCGAAATAAGCGCGTTCAAAATGGGAAATTACATTCGGGTTATCACCTCTCCCCACTCTCTGAATTCCAGTTTTCTTGTAAAAAAACTGTCTATTGATTTACTGAATCCGCAGTCAAACAAGCTGACACTCGGAACGACATACTCCACTTTCACGGAGCAGACTTCCGGCAATAACAAAAGCGTTGAGGGATTAATCGTACAGATTGAAAAAGTCAGCGCGGATTACACCTTGAATGAAGCAAAGCTGAACGAAATACAGTCTGCAATTGCTGATTTGACCGAAAAAATGACTTCTGAAATCAGTCAAATGTCGGAGCAGATTATTTTGTCAGTCGATAAAAATGTTTATTTGAAGGAAGAAACAAACGAACTGATTTCTTACCTTGAAATATTACTCAGGCAGACAAAGAATGAATTTCAGTTTCAGTTGAATCAGGTCAACACGAGCATTCAAGACGTTGCACGATTCAATGAAATTTCAAAATACCTTCGATTTGAAAACGGAAATATCATTCTCGGAAACACGGGAAACGAATTCACTATGAAAATTGAAAACAACAAAATTTCATTTCTTGACGGAGACAAAGAGCTTGCGTATTTTAAAAATCAAAAATTTTATGTGACTGACGGAGAATTTAATTCTTTTCGAGTTGGAGACTACGCTTTTGTTCCTCGTGTAAACGGAAATTTGAGCTTTAAGAAGGTGACATAATGCCTACAATTACAAAATCAATAAAAGCAGGTTACGAAACCCGTATTGTTTGGGACATTGACAGCCAAAGTATTCCGAATAATACTTCAATTGTCACGGTTAAAGTTCAGCTCGTTTCAACCGATTCGATGTCTACGATTAGTGAGACGGCTATAAAATACGGCTCATTGACAATAGACGGCGAAACAGACAATTTCACTTTTTCGGCGGTGCTGTCGGGCAATCAGATTAAAACGGTTTATACAAAGACTGCTATTATCCCACACAACGAAGACGGAACAAAGATTTGTGCTTTTTCGGCAAGTATAGGAATTGCACTCGCTCTTTCCGGCACATATTACGGAACAATAAACATAAGCGGCTCGGGAGCATTTGCTACAATTCCCCGTCCTTCTTCAATCTCTCTTTCTGCTTCATCCGTTGAAATGGGAAACACTCTGGCAATCAATATTTCCCGCAGCGCGTCAAGCCTTACACACAGATTAACATATCGGTTTGGTGACAAAAGCGGAACAATTGCAGAATCAGCGGATGAAAGTGCAGTGTGGACTATTCCTTTAGATCTCGCAGAAGCTGTTCCAAACTCGGTTACAGGTATCGGAAAAATTACTTGTGAAACACTGTCAGGCTCGACTGTAATCGGTTCAAAATCCGTCAATTTTACAGCGACAGTTCCGGAGAGTGTTATTCCTGCAATTTCAGCAGTAAGTATTTCGGAAGCGGTTACGGGTATCGCTTCACAGTTCGGCGGTTATGTTCAAAACAAGTCAAAACTGTCTGTTTCCATTTCGGCAAGCGGTGCGCACGGAAGCTCTGTAATACGCTACAAGACTATCATTCAAGGGGTAGAGTATTCAGGCGCGGAATTTGTTTCTAACGCTCTGACAGTCTCAGGGACGTTCTCTATGCAGGTCATTATAACTGACAGTAGAGGAAGGACGGCGCAGTTCACAAAATCATTAACCGCTATACAGTATTCTTCTCCGACAGTCAATGCTTTTAGTGCTTACAGATGCAATTCAGACGGAAGCGAAAACGAAGAAGGCAAATGTTTAAATCTGAATATTAACTTTTCCATTTCGGCGGCGAATAATAAAAATGCAAAGTCCTATAAAGTCGAATATAAACTGAAATCCGCTGACACATGGACAGCTCTTTTGAACGGATCTGTCTACACCTTCAACGAAAATGTTGTTACAAGTTCGATTTTCGGTATTGATAACGCATATGATTTGCGCTTAACTGTGAGTGATTATTTTAGCAGTGCAGTTTCGTTTATCGACATTCCGACAGGATTTACATTGATTGATTTTCGTTCAAGCGGAAAAGGTATTGCATTCGGTAAAGCGTCCGAAGCCGACAGAATGGAAATTGCTCTTAACCTCGAATTGACAGGTAAGTTTTTGCAGGAATCAATAATCAGTCCGATACTCAAAAATTCTTGGACAAATTACAGTACGGCATATCAAGGCGCGGGATATTGGAAAGACAAGTGTGACGTTGTACATCTCTGCGGTTTAATTAAAGGCGGAACAACTGTGTCAGATACTGTTATATTCACTCTTCCGCTCGGATATCGTCCGGCATTACCCGAAAAGTTTTTAGCAGTCTCAAATAATGCAATTTGTGTTATTGATGTACGTGCAACAGGGGATGTTGTAATAAAAACAGGCGCTAATTCATCCATGCTGTCACTGTCAGGCATTGCTTTTAAATCAATTTAAATTAAGGAAGGAAAAATTATGTTAGGTGAAATTATCGTAGGAATTGTTACGGCAGTTGCGTCATTACTTGGAGTTTATATCTCAAATCGCAAAAGCGCAGCTCTTATAAGCTATCGAATGGAACAGCTCGAAAAGAAAGTTGAGAAACACAACAACGTAATAGAAAGGGTGTATCGGCTTGAAGCGGAAGTCGAAGAACTTGAAAAACGCGAGTAAACTGAAATTTCAAAAGAAAGCCGTCATTGCGGTTTTAGTTCAGGTGTTTTTATACACGTGGGTGCATTTGATATTGTCATTTATAGACGGAATTGAAATTGCTCCAACGGTATCGTGTGCGTTTTACGCTTTTTGCGGTGCGGAAGCAGGACTGTTAGCATGGATTAAAAATTTTGATAAGAAAAGTGAGGAAAAAGAAAATGAAGGAACAAATCATTCGGAAGTTAACGAGCCGTAAGTTTTGGATTGGTTTAGGCGGCGTTGTATCGGGTTTAATCATGATTTTCGGATTTGCGGAAACTTCGGCTGAAACGATCGCGGGTGCAATTATTACCATTGGTTCGGCAGTCGGTTACATGATTTCGGAAAGCCTTGTTGACGCAAAGAACATTTCATCAATTCTTGAAGCTATTGAAGAAATAATCAATGAATTGAAAAAGCTGAAAGATGAAGGTGAAAATCATGAGTAAGTTCGGCATTGATGTTTCCAAATGGCAGGGGGAATTTGATTTTGCAAGAGCAGTAAAAGAAAACAAAATCAAATTTGTCATTCTTCGCGGAGCATACGCAAAAGGCAAAGACACAAAATTTGAAAGTTATTATTCAAAATGTAAAGCTCTGAATCTTCCGGTCGGCGTTTATCATTATTCAATGGCAACAACGAAAGCGGCGGCAAAAGCGGAAGCGGAATTTCTTTGTGCCAACATCTTAAAAGGAAAGAAGTTTGAACTTCCGATTTACATTGACGTTGAAGACAAAGTTCAGCTTGCACTTTCAAAAGAAGCTCTTACTGAAATAGTTAAAACATGGTGTGAATACCTTGAACAGAAGGGATATTTTGTCGGAATATATGCTTCCTTGTGGACTTTTCAGGGAGAATTAAATGATTCGGAACTGACGAAATATACACATTGGGTTGCTCAGTGGGCGAAAGAGTGTACATATAAAGGTTCGTTCGGAATGTGGCAGTTCGGCGGCGAGAAGAATCTGATCCGCTCAAATCAAATTGCCGGACAAACTGTCGATCAGAATTATATGTATGAAGACTTTCCCACACTGATTAAGAGAACGAAACTTAACGGATATGGTGCTAATACCTCAAATACGAAAGATACGCTCACACCGTCTCGTGATACGTCACAGCATGATTATAAAGTCAGAGTGACTGCGAATGTATTGAACTACAGGGCAGGTGCAGGAGTACAATACAAAATCAACGGTCAGATTAAGAAAAACGAAGTTTACACAATTGTTGAAGAAAAAGATGGTTGGGGAAAACTTAAATCCGGCGCGGGTTGGATAAATCTTAAATACACAACGAAAATATAAAATTAGCGGGGAGAAATCCCCGCTTTTTCTTATTGCCATTATGATGGTAATCCTCTGTGCGCCCTCCGCGTAGGAGCGACCTTCACCCGCAGGTGATTTAATAAATCAAAAGACGTTAGTCTTTTTTCCTTTAGTCTTTCCGAAAGACATGCAGTTTCTCAGAAGGGTGAGGTAGTCTAAGGTAAAAATAGGTTTCACTATTTTGTTAAAAAGATTTTCACCGCCTTAGATTGAAATTCCCGACGGAATTTGCTATAATATCTCACATGAATAAATTAAAATCTTTTTTTAAAAAATATTTCGGCGAGAATGAGTGCGAAACCGAGTTTAAGCTGCGCTTCAGCGATAAAGCCCTCTGGACACTCATCCTCCCCCTCATCGTCGAGCAGTTCCTCGGCACTCTCATGGGCATCGCCGATACCGTCATGGTTTCTTCTCAGGGAGACGCGGCTGTCTCGGGCGTTTCGCTTGTCGATATGATCTTCGTCCTTTTCTTCAACATCTTTTCCGCACTCGCAACAGGCGGAGCTGTCGTCGCAAGCCGCGCTATCGGTGAAGAAAATCACGAAAAAGCACGCCGTTCCGCTTCCTGCCTGCTCGTTATCTGCCTTGCAGCATCCCTCGGACTGATGGCACTCGTCTATGTCCTCGATACACGGCTGCTGAGACTCCTCTTCGGCTCTATCGAGAACGACGTTATGTCCGCCGCAGAGATTTATATGCATACCACCCTCGTCTCCTTCCCCATGGTAGCATTGTACAGTGCCGCCGCTGCTTTGTTCAGAGCCGAGGGCAACTCAAAAATTTCCATGATTACCCAGACGGCGGTCAACGTCTTCAATATCGCCGGAAACGCGCTGTTTATCTTCGTCTTCAAGTGGGGAGTGTTCGGCGCGGCTCTCGCTACTCTTCTCGGCAGAGCGCTGTCGTGCGTCTACCTGCTTGTGAAGTTAGCGGACAAAAAGAATACTATATTTGTCGACTACAGAAAAATGTTCACCGACCGCGGAGAACGTGGACTGTACAAAAACATCCTCTCCATAGGTCTGCCGGGAAGCCTTGAGAGCGGTACGTTCCAGCTCGGCAGAATCCTTGTCCTGTCGATTATCTCCACCTTCGGCACGGCGCAAATCACAGCAAACGCGGTCGCGAACAATATCGACAGCTTCGGCGTAATGGTCGGCTTTGCGTTCAGCTTTGCTATCGTTACCGTAGTCGGTCAGTGTGTCGGCGCGGGAGACTGGCGTGCGGTGAAATACTACACGGCAAAGCTGCTGCGGCTGTCGATCCTCTCCGAGGCGGTGTTCAACGTGATTTTGTTCGCGTGTCTTCCGCTTCTGCTCTCGCTTTACAAGGTCACGCCGGAGTCACGTTCCCTTGCAGTTATCCTCATCTGCATACATAATATATGTGCCGTCGTGCTGTGGACGCATTCGTTTGTGCTTCCGGGCGCGATGAAAGCGATAGGCGACGCGAAGTTTGTCATGGCGACGGCTGTACTGTCAATGTTCATCTTCCGCGTGGGAATGTCGTACATCCTCGGAATAAAGCTCGGCATGGGCGCGATAGGCGTATGGATATCCATGATAGTGGACTGGATAGCGCGAATCACCTGCTTCCGGACGAGATGGGGAGCGAAGATGAAAGAGAAAAATCAGTAAATTCTTACATTATATTAAATAAAAGAAAGGCGGAACCCACATGAAAGCATACGGCAAAAAGGCATGGCTGATACCGGACACATTTTTAAACTCGGTATCAAAGAACAGCGGAATCTCACACGAGGCGATATGCGTAATCAACACATCCGACGTTGACGCGGAGATAAGCCTCACATTATTCTTCGAGGACAGGGAAGCGCGGACGGATTTCCATTCGCAGTGTCCTGCCATGAAGACGCACCACATCCGCATGGACAAGATAAGAAGCGACAGCGGCGAGCCCATCCCTAGAGACACGCCCTACGCGGTGCTTGTTGAATCGAACACTCCGATAGTGTGCCAGTATTCGAGACTTGACACAAGCGCGCCGGAGATGGCGTTAATGACGACTATTGCGTATTCGGAATGATAAAAAGGAGAGGACAAAATGGGAAAGATGGCATTTGACCTGAGCGGAAAGGCTGCTGTAGTAACAGGCGGCGGCGGAGTATTATGCTCGGGCTTTTCAAAGACTCTTGCGGAAGCGGGAGCGAAGGTAGCGGTATGTGACCTGAGGCTTGAAGCGGCTGAAAAGGTAGCGGCTGAGATTCGCGAGGTTGGCGGAGAAGCTATGGCAGTAGAGATGAACGTACTTGACAAGGCGTCGGTTGAAGCGGCTTGCGCGAAGATACTGGAGAAGTACGGTGCTGTGGACATACTACTGAACGGGGCAGGCGGCAACAATCCGAAGGGAACTACGACGCGTGACAATCTCACTCCCGAAGAAGTGGAAGCGCTTGACGCGGACGGCACGATTGAGGGCGTAAAGACGTTCTTTGACCTTGACCCTGCGGGAATATCGTTTGTATTCAATCTGAACTTCCTCGGCACGCTCATCCCGACGCAGGTATTTGCACGCGGAATGGCTAAGACGGGTGGGACTATAATAAACGTGTCCTCGATGAACGCGTTCAGACCGCTTACCCGAATTCCGGCGTACTCGGGAGCTAAGGCGGCAGTCTCGAACTTCACGCAGTGGCTTGCGGTACACTTTGCGCCCGTCGGAATCAGGGTAAACGCGATCGCCCCCGGATTCTTCCTGACGGATCAAAACCGCACTCTGCTGACAAATCCCGACGGTTCTCTGACCCCCCGCGCCGACAAGATAATCTCCCACACGCCGATGAGCCGTTTCGGAGTACCCGCAGACCTCGACGGCACTCTCCTCTGGCTTGCAGACCGGGACTTCTCCGCGTTCGTAGACGGCGTAGTAATCCCGGTAGACGGCGGCTTTGCGGCATACAGCGGAGTATAAAGTCGGTGCATGGCGTTCGGGAGAGGGGACGCGCTTTCTTGAAAGAAAGCTGAGCAAAGAACTTCAAATTGGGTATGGCTTTATATGGTGAATCTAAGGGTGGGAGTCAGCTTCATGGGTACGGCTTGGCTCACGCGCGGGGTGGAGATATCCTCGACATTAGAAAATTTATAGTGAGCTCGCAGGGACCGCCTAGACCCTGCTCGCCGCTGACATATGGTACGGCTTTGGATACAGTTCATCCGTTTTTCGCGGGATTTTATGGCTGTGGACAGAGTAAAAATCGCGAAATTAACGAAATCAACCGTTCACTCCCCGTCAGCGCACAAACACCCGACAATCCGCGGTTAGCCCATATCGAACCGAACTTACAGTTTCGATTTCATAAGATTGGTGACGGTGCAGAAAATTAAGCTGAAAATCCGTCAACCAACTACAGAATACCAATGCACTTCTTTCCGGCGGTTAGCCAAAATCAAAGAAGACCCTTTCGCCGAAACTTACCGGGTGCGAAGACGGCAGTTAATTCCTAAGCCAAACTCCACCGGTAAGCCGGTACTCGCAGAGGGATGGCGCTTGAATCCCTCTGTGCGCCCTCCGCGTAGGAGCGTCCCCTCACCGCAGTGAGATAT
>ERZ779861.4669-NODE-4669-length-10094-cov-4.179400_pt1 | contig 10094 bp, 10 predicted proteins | sample MGYA00511558_ERZ779861 | MGnify/ENA primary metagenome ERZ779861 (study PRJEB29588, sample SAMEA2163432) | human gut metagenome | biome: human gut; feature: human-associated habitat; material: faeces | place: Denmark | collected 2008/2010 ... | reverse complement strand
CTGTGCGGCGCGCTCCGGGAGGCGGCGGCGGATGTCGGGCTTCCGGCGGATTTCGCGCAGCTGCTGCATTCCCGCGAGGACGTCGCCGCCATGCTGAAGGAGGACGCGCTCATCGACCTCATCATTCCCCGCGGCAGCAAGGAGTTCGTCCGCTATATCATGGACAACAGCCGCATTCCCGTGCTGGGGCACTCCGACGGCATCTGCCACGTTTATGTGGATAAATCCGCCGATGTGGAGATGGCGGTTTCGATTGCCGTGGACAGCAAAGCGCAGAATGTGGCAGTCTGCAACGCCTGCGAGACGCTGCTCGTCCACCGCGATATCGCCGCTGATTTTCTGCCCAAGCTCCTGCCCGCGATGCAGGAAAAGCACGTCCGGCTGCTGGGCGACGAGGCGACCCGCGCGATTATCCCCGTGGAAGCCGCGACGGAAGAGGACTGGCACACGGAGTATCTGGATTATGTGCTGTCCATCCGCGTCGTGGATTCGCTGGAGGCCGCGATTGCCCACATCAACCGCTACGGCAGCCACCACACGGACTGCATCGTCACCCGCGATGACGCAGCGGCGAAGGAGTTCCTGACCCGCGTGGATTCCGCCGGCGTGTACCGCAATGTGTCAACGCGCTTTGCGGACGGCTTTGTGTACGGCTTCGGCGCGGAAGTCGGCATTGCGACGGGCAAGCTGCACGCGCGCGGCCCAATGGGGCTGGACGGTCTGACGACCTACAAGTACAAATTGCTGGGCGACGGGCAGCTGATGGCGGAGATGAAATCCGGTCAGCGCGCGTACACCCACCTTGTGCTGCACGAGGACTGCCCGCTATGACACAAGGCATTGCGTTTTTTGATTTTGACGATACCCTTGCCCGCGGCGATTCCATCCTCCCCTTCCTGCTGTACTGCATCCGCAGGCGGATTGCGCCGCGCCGGCAGCTGGTCAAAGCCGCGGGGGCGTTCCTGTACTGGAAGCTGCGGCCGTCGCGGGCTTCGCGGGCGAAATCCGCCACGCTGTCGTTTTTGAAGGGGCGTTCGGCGGACGAAATGCTTGATGTCGCCCGCGCGTTCTTCCGCGATGAATACCTGCCGCGCTTTTATCAGGATGGGCTGACGGAGCTGTGGAGTCTGCGCTCGCAGGGGATGAAGCTGGTCGTCGTCAGCGCGTCGCCGGACGTGTACATGCGCGCCCTGCCGGAGTTCATGCCGATTGACGCGGTGTTGTCCACGCGCTGCGAGGTCGGCGGCGACGGGCGCTACACGGGGCAAGTCGGCGAAAACTGCAAGGGCGAAGAGAAGGTTCGCCGAATCAAACAGTATTTGAAGGAAAACGGCTTCGTGCTGGACATGAAGTGTTCCTCCGCCTATGGCGACTCCCCGTCCGATGCGGACATGATGGCGCTGGTGAACCGCGCGGTGCTGGTGAATCCGAAAAAAGCGCTTTTGCGCCGGCGGCCGGACGGCATTGTCGTCCATTGGACTTAACATGATAAACAGAAAGGTGAATTACACATTATGATGCGTCTCCAGAAGTTTCTTGCCCTCTCCGGCGTGGCGTCGCGCCGCAGCTCCGAAAAGCTGATTGCCGACGGGCATGTGGCGGTAAACGGGAAGGTTATCACCGAAATGGGCGTGCAGGTGGATGAATCCGCCGACGTGGTGACGGTGGATGGCAAGGTTTGAAAAATTCAGGAAAAAAAGCACTATCGGGCGTACAAAAAGCCGATGGGCGAGGTGACGACCGTCGCCGACCCCGAAGGCCGCCCGACGGTGATGGACAAGTTCCGCGATTACCCGGTGCGCCTGTACCCTGTCGGGCGGCTGGACTACGACAGCGAGGGGCTGCTGCTGCTGACCAACGACGGCGACCTGATGAACAACCTCCTCCACCCCAGCCGCGAGGTGAGCAAGGAGTACCTGGTGAAGGTGTCCAACCGCGTGACGGACGAGGAAATCCGCCGTCTGCGCGCGGGTGTCCGGCTCGACGACGACCGCATGACCTCCCCGGCGGACGTGCACCTGGTGCGCTACGAGACGTTCGCGTCCGTGCTGCTGGTGACGATTCACGAGGGACGCAATCGGCAGGTGCGCCGCATGTTCAGCGCGATTGGGCACGAGGTCGTCGCCCTCAAGCGCGTCGGCTTTGCGACGATTAAGCTGCACGACCTGCCGCGCGGCCAGTGGCGTCGCCTGACGGACGTGGAAGTGCGCAAACTGAAGGAGCTGTGAGCATGAGCTACGAGCTTCGCAGCGCCCGCTGGATTGCCGCCGATGTGCTGCGGCAAGTGGTTCAGCCGGGTGACACGGTGGTGGACGCGACGCTGGGCAACGGGCATGACACGCTGATGCTCTGCGAACTGGTGGGCGAAACGGGGCGCGTCATCGGCTTCGACATTCAGCCCGACGCGGTGGAACGCACGCGCGAGCGTCTGGCGGATGCAGGGATGCTGTCCCGCTGCACACTCTACGCCGAGGGGCACGAGCATCTGTCGGAGCGGGTGACCGTGCCGATTCGCACCGCGACATTCAATCTTGGCTGGCTGCCGGGCGGCGACAAGCGCATCACGACGCACTGGGAGACGACGCGCGCGGCGATTTCGGCGGCTTTGTCGCTGCTGATGAAAGGCGGCGTCTGCACCATTTGCGCCTATCCGGGTCACGCTGCGGGCGACGAGGAACGCGCCGCGCTGATGGCGTACCTGTCGGCGCTGCGCCCGCAGGAATACAACGTGCTGCACCACCGGTTTTTGAACGCCGGGGCGGGCGCGCCGGAGTGCTTTGTGGTGCAGAGGCAGTAAAGGGGGAACCCAAGGGCGCTGCCCTTGAACCTGCCAGAGGCGTTGCCTCTGGACTCCACAAGGGACTTCGTCCCTTGACCCTTTCGCGCGATGCGGTTGAGCGCAACTGCATACTGGTTCCGCGTGATGATTCCACGACTGATATGGAGGTTTTCCCCATGCACACCCCCGCCCCCATTGAACTCATGAACGTCTGCCTCCTGCGCGACGATGCGAACCGTATGCTCGTGCAAGACCGCACCGACCCATCGTGGCCGGTGCTCTGCTTTCCCGGCGGGCACGTCGAAATCGGCGAAACGTGTGCGGATGCCGTCGTCCGCGAAATGCAGGAGGAAACCGGGCTGACTGTCGTTTCGCCCCGGCTCGTCGGCATCAAGGAGTGGATGAAGCACGGCGGGCAGATCCGCGCGCTGGTGCTGTGCTACGAAGCGTCGGCGTACACAGGCACGCTGACCTCCTCCGCCGAGGGCGAAAACCGCTGGATGACGCGGGCGGAAATCGCCGCCCATCCGCGTGGGAAATCGCTGCTGGACTTCCTGCCCGTGTACGAAAATCCCGACGTGACCAGCATGTTCTACGCGCCCGACGGCGACGGCTGGACGGCGGTTTACCGCTAATACTTCATATAGGCTTCACATCCGTGTGCTATCATCCCCCTAAATCCCCCGAAAGAAGGAACACGACCCGTGAAAACACCCGTGACGCACGAGCGCCTGCAAAACCACCTGACGTATTCATGGTGGAAGTATGTCCTGATGATGGTATTGGTCATCTTTTTCTGGAGCATCCTCTTCACGACGACGCGCTACCGTCCGCCGGAAGAAAAGAAGGTCATTGTCGGCGTATACGGCGCGGGCAATCAGACGGCGCTGGACGCCTACATGGAGGACGTTCGCCAGCTGCTCCTGCCCGACATGGAGGAAATGAACACGCAGTTCATCATGAGTGACGAAACCTACGGTTCAGCAGTGCTGATGACCCGCATGACGGCGCGCGAGTGCGACATTTACCTGCTGCCGAAGGATCTCTTTCAGACCTACGCCCAGCAAGGTGTGTTTGTGGCGCTGGAAGAAACCATGCCGGACTTAGTGAGCGAGCTGGAATCGCGCGGCATCAGCCTGAGCCGCGGCTGGCGCACGGACAGCGACACGGGCGAAAAGCACCTGTTCGGCATCCCGTGTGCGGATTTGCCGTATCTGGACACGTTCCTGTATCCGACTGCGGATTCGTACTATGCGTGCATTTTCCGCGCCAACGGCAATGAAGAAAATGTTCAGGCGTTCTTTGATTACTTCATTCGCGATATGCTGAATGAGCCGCCGGCGGAGGCTGCGGAGGAAACCGCTTCGTAATCTGATTTTCTGCGGCGGATTGCAATTCGTCGCAGTGGTTTCGCCTCTGCGGAGGCGACCAAAGGGCTTTCCGATCGCCCTTTGGAAACCTTCGGCGCGTGCACTCCCATGTTACTTGGTTTTGTCTGTTTCTGGTGTTTTTTTCTTCCCTGCTTTTGGGAAATTGGTACATAACCGACCTCATCAGCACCATATAATAGGAAGTTATTCGCACAAGGAGGAATCCCCCATGCAGCATTGCATTTTGGTCAAGTGGACGCCCGACGCGGGCGACAAGGACGCGCTGGCGAAAGAGGCGGAGGCGATTTTCGCGCAGGCGGTGGCGGACGGCGTGGCGACCGCGCTGACCATCCGCCGCAACGTCATCAACCGCCCCAACCGCTATGATTTGCTGATTGAGCTGACCATGACGCCCGACATGCTGCCCGCCTACGACGCAAGCGAACCGCATCACCGCTGGAAAGAGACGTTCGGCGCGCGCATCCAGCAGAAGGCGATTTTCGACTACGAGTGATTTCTGCTGATTCAGGCTGTTTTCGGATGTTTTTTCCGTGCATTTCCACGCATACGGCAGAAATTGACTTGCCAATCCTCCCCCGGAGTGGTATCATGAAAGATGATACTGCTCCTGTTTTTGTGGGCAGAAAAAGGAGGGAAAAACACATGAGTAAGCGTCTCCTGCGCTCGCTGCTGTCGCTGATGGTCTGCATGGCGATGCTGCTGAGCCTTGCGCCCGCGGCTTTGGCGGAATCGGCGGATGCGCCGTCCACCGAGATGGCGGTCGGTGCTGTCATCCACGGCTTTGAAGTGGTGGAGAACGGCGAGTTCGCACTGCTGAACGCAAAGACGACCGTCCTGCGCCATCAAAAGACCGGCGCGACGGTGTTCTTCCTCATCAACGAGGACACGAACCGCGCGTTCGACATTTCGTTCGTCACCCCGCTTAGCGACGACAAGGGCATCCCGCACGTCTTTGAGCACTCCACGCTGGACGGCTCGAAGAAGTACCCGTCGGCAAGCCTGTTCTTCAACCTCATTTACCAGACCTACAACACCTACATGAACGCCGCAACGTATCAGGTCATGACGACTTACCCCGTTGCGTCCCTGTCGGAAGCGCAGCTGCTCAAGTATGCGGATTTTTACCTTGACAGCTGCTTCAACCCCATGATTTATGAGGACGAGTCCCTGTTCCGCTCCGAGGCGTGGCGCTATTCGCTGGAAAGCGCGGACAGCCCCCTGACCATCAGCGGTACGGTGTATTCCGAGATGCAGGGCGCTGCCTCGCTGGAGACCTCCGCGTCCTACAACGCAATGAAGGCGGCGTTCCCCGGCAGCCACATGGGCTACAATCAGGGCGGCGAGCCGACCGAGATTCCGTCCATGACGTGGCAGGAAGTTAAGGATTACCATACCGCCTACTATCATCCGTCGAACTCCCTGACGACCGTCTACGGCGCGATTGAAGACCCCGCCGCCTTCCTTGCGCTGCTGGACGAGGCGTTCTCCCCCTACGAGGCGAAGGCGTTTGATTTCTCCACGCCCGATTACACCCCTGTGACCTCCCCCGTGGAGAAGGTCTGCCAGTACCCTGTCTACGAGGGCACGGAGACGGAGAACGCTGCCGTCACCTACATCACCTTCATCTGCGAAAACGCAACCGAGGAAGAGCAGAACGTGCTGGATCTGCTGACGATGCTGCTGAGCGATTCCTCTTCCGCGCTGGTGAGCAATCTGGTGGATGCGCTGCCCAACGCTGACATCAGCGTCTATCTGGAGACGGACGGCCCTGAACCCGCGGTCGTGTTTGTCGCCACCGGCATGAACGAGGGCGACGTGCAGACGCTGCGCGAGTGCATCTACGCCTCCGTGCTGGAATTTGCCGAAAACGGCGTTTCGCAGGACATACTGGACGCAATCGCTTCTTCTCTGACGATGGAAACCGCGCTGATGTCCGAAGAAAGCGACCTTGGCGTGAACATGGCGCAGAACATCGCCTACTGCTGGGCGACCACCGGCGATGTGCATGCCTACGAAAAGTCAATCGCGAACATGGACAACTTTGAGAAGTACCAGACGGAAGGCAAGTACGCCGAAGTTGCCAAGAAGTACCTGACGGAGGACAATCAGCGCGTCATCACCGTGACGACCGTTCCCGCGCCGGGGCAGCAGGAAGCAATTGAAGCCGATTTGGCGGCGAAGCTGGCGGAAACCAAGGCCGCCATGTCCGCCGAGGAAATCGACCAGCTTGTGGCGGACACCGCCGCGCTGGCCAGCGGCAGCATGGAGGATACGTCCGAACTCGTGGCGCAGCTTCAGGCGGTCACGGTGGATAACCTGCCCGAAGAAATTCGCACCTACGACTACACCGACGTGACCGACGCAAGCGGCATCCGCCGCATTGACGTGACGGCGGACGTGGACGGCATCGGGCAGACGTACATCCTGCTGGACGCCGCCGCGATTCCGCAGGAGGACATCCACTGGCTGAACCTGTACCTCAACCTGATTGGCTCGCTGGGCACCACGGAGCATTCCTCGGCGGATGTTTACGCGCTTCAGAGCCGCTACCTCTACGACGGCGCGGTGAAGCTGGCCGTGCTGAACACGGACGACGCGCAGGGCTTCCGCCCCTACATCCGCGCCAGCTGGAAGGCGACGGACGCCGATATGGCTGCCAGCTACGCGCTGCTCAACGAACTGCTTTTCGAGAGCGAGTTCACCGACACGGCGCTGATTGCCTCCAACATCGCGCTGTTCCGCCAGACGATGAAGCAGTCCTATGAGCAGGAAATCTACATGACGCAGCTGTACCGCGCCGTGTCCCAGTCGGACGTTGGTTTCAACTTCTACACCTACGCTACGGGCGTTGATTACTACCACTTCCTGTCTGACGCGCAGGCGCTGCTGGAGAGCGACCCGGAGGCGTTCGCCGCAAAGATGAAGCGCATTCAGGCGCTGCTGCACAACGGCGCGAACGCGGTGATCGGCTTTGCGGGCAACGCCGCCTCCATCGAGAACAACCGCGCGGCGGCAGACAGCTTCCTCGCATCCCTGCCGATGGCGGAAATCGCGCTGCAGACGTATGACCTGCCCGTTCCGGCAAGCGCCGAGGGCATCGTCATCAACAGCACGGTGAACTTCAACCTGGTGTACGCAACCTTTGAGCAGATGGGCGTTGAAGGCGGCTACTCCGGCGCGATGGACGCCATGTGCAGCCTCGTCAGCGATGGTCTGCTTTATCCGCTCCTGCGCGACCAGTACGGCGCGTACGGCGTATTCCACGGCGCGGATGAAGACGGCATGTACATCATCAGCTACCGCGACCCGAACGTGGCGCAGACCTTTACGGTTTACAACTATGTGCCGATGCTGCTCCAGCAGCTGCAAATGTCGCTGGATCAGGAGACGCTGGATGGCTACATTCTCTCCTCTTACAGCTACTACGCGCTCTCTTCGGGCGAGTTGACTGGCGCGCTGTCGGTGATTACCGACGTCGTCAACGGGGATGACCCGTTCCGCCGCCTGCAGTGGATGCACGAGCTGAAGCAGCTCAAGGTGGAAGATATCATGGCGTTCGCGCCGATGTATCAGGCGCTGCTGGATAACGGCTGCATGAGCACCGCCGGCAGCCAGTCCGCGCTGAACACCATGCCCGCGGGCACTTACGAGAACATCATCAAGCCCTAACAAAAAGCGCGTCGCTCCGGCGGCGCGTTTTTAATTATGAATTAAAAAAACGGCCTTCCCGCGCTTTCGTGGCGCTGGAGGGTCGTTGGGGCTGGCTTTCATTCCGCCTCGTCCGCAGAATCAGCCGTTTCGGGATGCTGGATAGCCGTCAAAACATCAATCATGTTTTGCAGCATCTCTGGGTTCAGCTCGTACATGACGGACTTGCCGATGCGCTGATTGTTGACCAGCTCCGCATCAATCAGCAAGCGCATATCATGCGACAGCGTCGGCTGCGTGACGTTGAAGTGCTTGAGAATTTCACTCGCGGACATTTTGCCATTCGCCAGCATCGTCACAATACGGTAGCGCTTCGGTTCAGCCAGTGCCTTGAAAACGCGGCAGATTTTGTTATTCTCGTGCGCCATTGTGCCTGTTCTCCTTCCTGATGAAATTCGGAAATCCCTATATGCTTATTATAATAGAAGTATCTATTTTGTCAAGATGTTCACGGTATATCTTCTCCAAATCTGGCGAAAAACCAGCCGTTTTTATTCTATTTTCATTTCGGCTAACGAGGCTGAACCGCGGCATAGCACGCCGCGCGAAGCGGAATGGGCGCGCAGGGCGCGGGTGAATCTTGCCATCGGATGATTGGCGGGCGTTTTTTAAGCAAACGGTTGCAACGCGGGGAAAATCCTGCTATAATAGAATCGGTTTTTCCTCTGCGAATTTGGCAGCCGCATCGGCTGAAGGAGATAACTCATGCAAGGCAGAAATCCATCCACCGCCATTCCGGACCCCGACCAGAAGCGCAAACAGCGCCTGCGGATGCTCCGCAACTGCACCATCGTCGTGCTGGTCGTTGTGCTGATTGTCCTCGCCGTCAACCTCGTGCGCTACTTCACGCGCAGCCGCTCCATCGGCGTATATTCGCTCCCCTGCTTTGCGCATCAGGATGTGACCGTTTTCCGCGACGGCGTGGTGTACTACGACGGCGAATCTATCCACTGCGTCGGCGCAACGGGCACGGTGCTCTGGTCGTATCCGGTCGGGTCGGGCGCGTCGTTCAGCGTGTCGGACAAGTACCTGATTGCGTGGTCGGGCACGCAGCTGTTCATCGTCAACGAAAACGGCCGCCCGACGTACAACGAGCCGATGACCAGCGAAATTCAGTTCGCGCGGATTGGCAACACCCGCGCGGTGATTGTTTTGGGGGACGAAATCAACCCCGAAGTGATGATGGTGGATTTGAACGGTCAGCTGCTGGACAGCGAAAAAGGCGTGTTCGAGGGCAAGATGCTGCTGGACTGCGGCTTCTTCGGCACGGGCGAAGAGTACTGCTGGACGCTGAGCGCGGATGTGTACAGCCCCGCGCTGGCGACGTACCTGCACACCTTCCAAGTGAACAAAATGAACACGGGCAACGTCAATTTGGGCGACCACCTCGTCTATAAGGTGTTTTATGCGAACAGCAAGCTGTATGTTTTTGACACGCAGCAGCTGACAACATACGACTACCGCGGCGTGCAGGATACCAGCGGAAGTCAGCTGATTTACGGCTGGCGGCTGATGAACCACAGCCTGTCCGCGCGCGGCACGCCGCAGATGCTGTTCGCCCCCACGAACCAAACCAGCAGCGAAATGGCGATTACGGAGCTTCGCGTGCTGGCGGGCAGCGTTGACAACCACATCACCCTGCCGACCACCTGCGTCGGCGCGGCGATTGACAGCCGCCGCATCTATGCCTTCTCCCCCACCTACCTGTTCACAAGCACGCTGGAGAGTCAGCGGTTTGTGGCATACGCCGCGTCGCTCCCGGACGGGCGCAGCGTCACCTCGCTGATTGGCATCACGTCCGGCGGATACGCCATCGTAACCAGCGGAACAGAGGTGTACAGCATTACGCTTCCGCAGTAAATTAGAAGCGGCGGGTTCTCTCCTGATTTTCGGAGGAACTCGCCGCTTTTTGCTTATTTCAATCTTGATTTTGTCTGCTGCTCCCGTCGCCTCTGCATCATTTGCGGGTAAAAGAGCAGCCAAATAAAAAACTTTCGATACAAATCAACTATGGGAGTGTGCACCGAAGGGGTCGAGGGGGCGATCGCAGACTTCGCCTGTTTTCGTGCCCCCTCGTCGCGTCCGCAGACGCGAAACCCTCTGCGGCAGCACAAATTTCCATATAAGCGTCACAATTATAGTTCTTCACGGAATCTTGGGGAAAAGCAGCTTGGGGGCGCGTCTGCGGACGCGCAAAGTTACTGGCAGGGACGCTT
>ERZ779861.4667-NODE-4667-length-10099-cov-4.006770_pt1 | contig 10099 bp, 7 predicted proteins | sample MGYA00511558_ERZ779861 | MGnify/ENA primary metagenome ERZ779861 (study PRJEB29588, sample SAMEA2163432) | human gut metagenome | biome: human gut; feature: human-associated habitat; material: faeces | place: Denmark | collected 2008/2010 ... | reverse complement strand
TTTTCGCCGCGGGCGGCAAGGGGGTTGTCTATGACGATTGAAGAGATCAGAAAGGAGATGGATGCGCTCGACGACAAGATCGCCGATCTGTTCGTGGAGCGCATGAATTGCGCCGCGCTGATCGCGGAGGAAAAGCGGAAAAACAAACTGCCCGTCGAATCGGAGGAGCGCAGAAAATACGTCGAAAACCGCATCGCCGGGCGGGTGCCCAAGGAGTATTCCTCCTACGCGCGGGCGCTCTTTTCCACCATGATGTCGCTGAGCTATTCTTTCCAGAACGAGCTCGTCTATCAGAGTTCGCTGGGAAAGATCCTGGAGGACGTGCTGAAAGAGAGCGCCGTTCTTCCCGGGAAAGCGACGGTCGCGTACGGGGACGACCGCGCGGAGCTCGCGGTCAGGGCGCTGTTTTCCCGGCCGGACAGCCTGAAACTGAACGGCGCGGGCGAGCTCTTCGACGCGCTCGACAAGGGGCTTTGCGATTACGGCGTCGTCGCCGCGTCTGCGGGCGCGGCGGAGTACGTGCACGACGGCTACGATCTGCTTGCAAAACACGGCTGCTATATCCTCGCGCGGTGCGAGACAAAGCAGGGAAAGTTCCTGCTCATTTCCAAAAAATTGCAGATTTTCCCGGATGCGGATAAAATCAGCTTCATCATGTCCCTTCAGAACCGCCCCGGCGCGCTGAACGCGGTGCTTTCCAAGTTTTATTCCATGGGAATCAACATCACCAAGCTGGAGACGCGCGACGTGCACGGAGACGGTTCCGTGTGGTCGCTGTATCTGGATGTAGAGGCGAACGTCAGGGAAGAGGGCGTCGCCGCGCTGCTGACCGAATTTGAATCCAGCCCCGACCGCTTTACGCTGCTGGGCTGTTATCCCGAAAAGACCGTCTGACGTGCGCGGGAGACTGTCTGCTCGGAAATCCGCATTTTTTAGGTACGGAGCATGCTGCAGAATGGAGCATTGATTAAAAAAACATGAAAAAAGAGCGAAACTTTTCAAAAGTTCCGCTCTTTTATTTTGGAGGAAATTGCCGGTTGCCTGCCGGGCGCTTTCGGCCGATCCCGTCAGAAATTGAGATCGGTCTGCGTGAGCAGGGCGTTCAGCAGGGCGGAGAACTGCGTGAGGTGTTCGAGAGGCCGCCCGGGGAAATATTTTTCAATGTATTCCAGATAGTCGTTTTCCGTGTTCATCAGCATGCCGATGAGGTAGGTTTCGCCGTATCCGGTGTAATCGGGGATCTCCCAGTTGGTCGCCTCCATATAGAGGTACTTGATGCCGAGATCCTTGAAGTACACGTGATCGCTCCAGTCACCCGTCGAGGGAGAAGCGTAGTCGGGGGTGACGTCGTCGTAATTTTCGGGGGAGAGATTGCCCCACGTCCAGGGATTCTTCTTGAAGGAGAGCCCCAGCGATTCGGCGACCGCCCAGGCGTTGTCGAACGCCTCGGTATCGGTGACCGTCTGATTTTCATTGTCCTGCACGCCGCCGTAGAGATAGCAGTAATCGCCGCAGACGACGGAGTCGATGTTGATCATGTAAAGCGTATTGTCGATTTCTTCCTGCGTCATGTTCTGCGCATACGCCTCTGAGCCGTAAAGCCCGAGCTCTTCCGCAGTGAAGAAAACGAACACAACGGTGTACTCGGTCTCCACGGCGAAGAGCTTCTGCGCGGTGGTGAGCGCCAGCGCGATGCCGGAGCCGTTGTCACCCGTCCCCGTTCCGTCGTAATGCGCGCCGACGATGATCTGCTGATCGGTCTTTCCTTGCTTCGTCACGACGATATTTTCGCTGATAACGGCGGCTTTTACGTATGCGCCGTCTGCGGCTTCCACGTATTTGCGCCCTTCGCGGTTATAGAATTTTCCGTCCGTCTCATAGCTCTTGACGGCGGAGAGTCCGTCCTTTTTCGCGTAGGTAGTGAATTCGACGGGCTGGAATTCGATGTCCGTATCCTCGCTGTAGCCGGCTTGGATGAGATTCCATACGATCCACTTCTGCGCGAGTTGGAAATTTTCCCCGTCGATGCAGTCGCGGTCGCGCAGGACGGAATCGATGTATTTGAGTTTCTCGTAGCACTCCTCGCCGTAATCCGCGGCCAGGGTGTTGGCGGCGGGCGTTTCGGGCTCGGCGGGAGCCAGCGCGTCGAGCTTATCGGACAGTTCCTTTTCATAAGCGGCGATGGTCTCTTCCAATTCCGCGATTTCGGCCTGGAGTTCGGCCAGTTTGTTTTCCATGGCAGCGGTATCCGTACTGCATGCGGTCATGCCGAAGAGCAGGCAGATGATGAGTACGGCGGGGATGAACAGTTTTTTGAGTGTCTTCATTGATGTGTCCTTCTTTGTTTTTGATATTCACTATTTTATTCATATAAGGCTTGTTTGTCAACTATTTTTATGTATAAAAATTCAAAAAATTAAAAAAATGTAAAATTATTCATTTTTTCAAAAAGAGATGATGCGCACGGTATATATTGTTATAGCATAAGATAACGATTGACAAAAGCAGCGCGGCAACGTATAATACGCGTAAAAGGAGGAACGAAATGGAAAACGAAGTTTTGAAGGCGATCAGAGAGCGGCGCAGCGTGCGGTCGTTTGCGCAGAGAGAAGTAGAACCGGACGTATTGGACGCGATATTGGAGGCGGGGACCTACGCTCCCACCGGAAAGGGCAGACAGTCCCCGGTCATCGTCGCCGTGCGCGACGGAGCAACAAAGAAGATGCTTTCGCAGATGAATGCGCAAGCCAGGGGAATCCAGACGGATCCGTATTACGGGGCCGCCGTGATCGCGCTGGTTTTGGCGGACGGTACGGTCAATACCTGGATCGAAGACGGCAGCTGCGTTCTGGAAAATATGATGATCGCAGCGCAGTCGCTGGGCGTGGGCTCCATCTGGATTCACTGGGAGCGCCAGATGTTCGACGGAGAAGCGGGAAAAGCCCTCCTGAAAAAGTGGGGGCTTTCGGAGACGCTGCGCGGCGTCGGCGCGGTCGCGCTCGGCTATGCGGATCAGGTCCCCGCGCCCGCCGCGCCGCGGAAAGCTGGCTATATCGTGAAGGTGTGAACGGCGGAAAACGCATTGCAATCAAAAAGCCGGGGCGGCGGCTGCCCCGGCTTTTTTGTTATTTGGATTTTTTCTTTCTGAGGCATAGCCATGCCGCCATCGCCATCGGAAGCAGCGCGCCCCATCCGGTCAAGCCGATCGAACTGCCGCAGCCGCCGTTTTCCTGCGGCGGCGACAGGGGGGCGACGACCGCGTCGGGTTCAATCGGTCTTAAAAATTACAAAGAGGGAGATCGGGGAACCGTTTCGGGATATCAAAACAGAAGAGCAATCATAAATCGATTTGCTCGTTGCTAATTTTGCCTATGTTTCCGAAACTTGTCCCGTATATAGAGAGAATTAAGACAGAGCCGTGGGAGTTTAATACGGATAAGCTGACCACCGAGTTCGGTCATATCATGAAGGGGCATACAATGAAAGATTTGCGGCATACCTTTACAACGCGGGCGAGGGAATGCGGCATTGAAAATGAAATCGTAAGTATATGGACGGCGCACAGTCCGAAAGGTATGACGGCAAAAGTATACACGCATTTTACGCTTGCATATATGCGAGAGCAGGCAGAGCGGCTTATTTATGAAGTTTAGTCCCCAAAAATCCCCGCAAACGGAAAAAAGTAAAAATAAAACACAATATATAGTGAATCCCTGACAAAGAAAAACTACAATATATTGTGTTTAATGGTTGCGGGGAGGGGATTTGTAAGGAGCGGGAACCGCGACGGAATAGCGTAGCAGAGCGAAGCGTCACACGGACAATGTCCCCTCGCCGCAAGAAAAACAAAAGCCATGGTGAAAACCATGGCTTTGTCACCGGCCAAGGGGAGGGGATTTGTGAGGAGCGGGAACCGCGACGGAATAGCGTAGCAGAGCGAAGCGTCACACGGACAATATCCCCTCGCCGCAAGAAAAACAAAAGCCATGGTGAAAACCATGGCTTTGTCACTGGTTGCGGGGAGGGGATTTGAACCTCCTGACCTTTGGGTTATGAGCCCAACGAGCTACCGAACTGCTCCACCCCGCGATCAAGCGCCTCTCAAGGTGCTTGATTATCATAATATATTCTGCGCGGTTTGTCAAGTGAATTTTCAAAATTTTTGCAAATTTCAAAGAAAACTTGCTTTTTGCTGGGGATCCGTGTTACAATACGCTCATGAAAGCGTTTGATTTCGGCAATTTGCTGCGCGGGAAAACGGTTGCCGTCGCTCTTTCGGGCGGCGGAGATTCCATGGCACTCCTTCACTATCTCTGCGCGCGGGCGGCGGAGGGCGGTTTCTGCGTCGCCGCCGTTCACGTGGAACACGGGATCCGCGGGGAGGCCTCTCTCAAAGACGCCGAATTTGCGGAAGCGTATTGCAGAGAACAAAAAATTCCCTTTTATCGCTATGCGGTGAGGGCGAGAGAGCTGGCGGAGCGCGAAAAGCTGAGCCTGGAAGCGGCTGCGCGCCGGCTGCGGTACGCGTGTTTCGAGGCCGCTTTGACGGAGAAAAAGTGCGATTTCGTCGCGCTCGCGCATCATACGGGCGATCAGGCGGAGACGGTGCTGATGAATCTTTTGCGCGGCGCCGGTATGCGCGGCGCGGGCGGAATGGCGCCGGTGCGGGGGCGTTATCTGCGCCCGTTTCTCGGCGTGACAAAGGCGGAGATCGCGGCTTACCTGAAGGCATTTTCTATTCCCTATGTGACGGATGAGACCAATTTTTCCGCGGATTATACCCGCAACGCCCTGCGCCTGCGGGTTCTTCCCGCCGTCGGGGAGATTTTCCCCGCATATGAAAGCAGCCTCCTGCGGTTTGCAAGGCTTGCCAGGGAAGACGACGCATACCTCTTTTCGCTCGCAAAAGCGCAGGTTGCAAAGAGAGACGGTGCGCTTTGTTTCCCCGAAGATCTGCCCGATCCGCTCTTCTCCCGCGCGCTGCTTTGCGCCTGGAAAGAGCTGGGAGGAGGGGATTACGCCGGCGCGCAGTTCGAGGGGGCGTATGCGCTGAAATCGCTTGCAAACGGCGCCTGCCGCGATCTGGGCGGCGGAATCGTCGCCGCCCGCGAATACGGGGAGATCGCGCTCTACCGACCGGTCAAAACCCCCATCCCCTCTTACCCGTTTGCAGAGGGGGCGTTTTCCTTCTGCGGCTGGACGCTGAAAGCCGAACGCGCGGTGGAACGGAAGGAGGGGCTGTATGCCGACGCGGGTAAAATTCCGCCCGGCGCCTGCCTGCGCCCGCGCAAAGAGGGCGACGTGTTCGCCCCTTACGGCGGGGGAACGCGCAAGCTGAAGGAATATTTCATCGACAAAAAAGTGCCGCGCCGTCTGCGGGACCGGATTCCCGTCCTCGCCGCAGGCAATACGGTTTATTTTGTGGCGGGAATGGAGATTTCCGACCTGATAAAGGTAGACAAAGACACCGTAAATATGATAAAATTGACCTATCAAAGGGATACGGAAGAGAAGGAGAACCGAGATGTATGACGATATCGAGAAAATTTTGATCACAAAGGCGGAAATCGAGGAGAAAGTCAGGGCGCTCGCCGCGCAGCTGGACGCCGACTACAGGGATAAAAATCCGCTGATGCTGTGTATCCTGAAGGGGAGCGTTCTCTTTTTCAGCGATATCGTGCGCAATATGAAAATCAAACTGGAGATCGACTTTATGGCGATTTCCAGCTACGGCGCGGGCACGACGAGCGGGATCGTACGCCTGGTGAAGGATCTGGACCGCTCCATCGAGGGGCGGCACGTCGTCATCGTGGAGGATATCGTGGATACCGGCCACACGCTGGCGTACCTGAAGCGCGTTTTGAACCAGCGCCGCCCCGCCTCCGTGAAGATCTGCACGCTTCTCGATAAGTTCGAGCGGCGGGAAGCGGAAGTGGATGTGGATTACAAGGCCTTCGATATCGGCAACGAGTTTGTGGTCGGCTACGGGCTGGACTATGCGGAGACTTACCGGAACCTGCCGGAAATCGGCATCTTAAAGCGCTCCGTCTACGAAAAGTAGGGCGTTTGCCGAAAATTACGCAACAGAAAGCGGTCCTTTGAGGACCGCTTTTCCGTTCATTCTCTTTCCGCCGCGCGGATGACAAAATCAATGGAAAAAATTTTAAAAAAGTTTGGGATTTTCCCGAAAAATTGTTTGACATTAAAATTCGTTTCGACTATAATATTTTAACATGCGGATTGTTAGATAACCTAACAATTTAATTTGGGAGAAAAAATGAAATTCGGGTTTCAAATCAAAACGCTGTCCCGCATGATCAAGAAGAAGATCGACGGCGCGTTCGCGTTTCGGGAAAACGCCGATCTCACCGGCATCCAGGGATGGGTGCTGCGCTTTCTCTATGACAGGGAGCGGAGCGGGGAGGAGGTATTCCAGCGCGATATCGAGCGGTCCTTCCAGGTCCGCCGCTCGACGGCGACCGAACTCTTGAACACCATGGAAGCGAACGGCTACATCAGGCGCGTCCCCGTCGAGCGGGACGCCCGCCTTAAAAAGCTGGAGCTGACCGAAAAGGGGCGCCGCCTGCAGGAAGAGGTGATAGCGGCGATCAACGGCGTGGAAGATTCGCTGACGGAGGGGTTTACGGAAGAAGAAAAGAACACCCTCTCCGCATTATTAGAGAAATTAAGAAGGAATTTGGAGTAAAAAGTATGGTAAAAACACTGTTGAAGAGCGTGCGGGAGTACAAAAAGGCGACCATGCTGACGCCCGTCTTCATTACGCTCGAAGTTGTGATGGAGTGTCTGATCCCGTACGTCATGGCGCTGATGATCGATACGATCGATTCCGCGCAGGCGGGATCGACCGATCTGCTCGGGCAGATCGTCATGTACGGCGGAATTCTCATCGTAATGGCGGCGGTCTCGCTGACGGGCGGGTTTCTGGCCGGGAAATACGCGGCGATCGCCTCGACGGGGTTCGCGAGAAATCTCCGCCACGACCTCTATTATCAGATTCAGAAATTTTCCTTTGCAAACATCGACAAGTTCTCCACGTCCTCGCTGGTGACCCGTATGACGACGGACGTCACCAACGTGCAGAACTCCTTTCAGATGATTATCCGCATTGCGATCCGCTGCCCGCTGATGTTTGTCTTCTCGCTGGTGATGTGTATCACCATCAGCCCGAAGATGTCCATGATATATCTCATCGTCATCCCCGTGCTGGTGGCGGCGCTGGCGGCGATCATCTGGGTTTCCTATCCGCGGTTCACGCGCGTATTTAAAAAGTACGACGCGATCAACGAGTCCATCCAGGAAAACGTGAAGGCGATGCGCGTGGTCAAATCGTACGTCAGAGAGGATTACGAGATCAAAAAATTCAACCGCGCGGCGGAAGACATGCAGCGGGACTTTAAGCGGGCGGACCGCATCATCGCGCTCAACAACCCGCTGATGTCGCTCTGCATGCACGTCGCCGTGCTGTTTATCTCCATCTTCGGCGCGAAGCTGATCATGGAGACCGGGGTCTGGGATCCCGAACTGAACGCTTCGGTCGGGGGCGAGCTCACGACGGGAGGGCTCTCCAGCCTGATTACCTACAACGCGCAGGTCTTGATGAGCCTGATGATGCTTTCCATGGTGCTCGTCATGATCATCATGTCCGTCGCTTCGGCGCGGCGTATCGTCGAGGTTCTGAACGAAGAATCCACCCTTCACAATCCCGAGCATCCCGTCTATGACGTGGAAGACGGCAGCGTGGAGTTTGAAAACGTCTCCTTCCGCTATTCGGAGAAGGCGGAGAAGAACGCGCTCGAGGGCATCAACCTCAAAATTAAAGCGGGCGAGACGGTCGGCATCCTGGGCGGAACGGGGAGCAGCAAGAGCTCTCTCGTCCAGCTGATTCCCCGCCTGTACGATACGACGGAGGGCGTCGTGCGCGTGGGCGGCAGGGACGTCAGGGATTACGATCTCGACACGCTCCGCAACCAGGTCGCGTTTGTTTTGCAGAAAAACGTCCTCTTTTCGGGCACGATCAAGGAAAATCTCCGCTGGGGGGACGCGAACGCGACGGACGAGGAGATCACGCGCGTCTGCAAACTGGCGCAGGCGGACGATTTCATTCAGACGTTCCCCGAAAAATACGATACATACATCGAACAGGGCGGCACGAACGTATCCGGCGGGCAGAAACAGCGGCTCTGCATCGCGCGTGCGCTCCTGAAAAAGCCGAAGATCCTGGTTCTGGACGACTCCACCAGCGCGGTCGATACAAAGACGGACGCGCTGATCCGCAAGGCGTTCCGCGAGGAAATTCCGGATACCACGAAATTCATCATCGCGCAGCGCGTCGCTTCCGTGGAGGATGCGGATAAGATCATCGTGATGGAAAACGGCAGGATCAACGCGGTCGGCACGCATCGGGAGCTTTTGGAAAACAACGAGATCTACCGCGAGGTCTATTATTCCCAGAACAAGGCAGGTGAACAGAATGAGTAAGAATCAATCCGTGAAGAAGAGACAGAAGCTGGATACGCACACGCTGTCCCGCCTGCTGAAATTTATCTTCAAGAACTTTAAACTGGAATTCATCGTGCTGGCGGTCTGCGTGCTGCTGAACGCCGTTTCCGTGCTGACGGCATCCATCTTCCTGCGCATCATCATCGACGAGTGCATCCGCCCCGTGCTGATCCAGTCCATCGGGCTGCAGGAGGGGCTCGCAAACCTCACGTCCGTGGCGATCATCATGGGCTGCATGTACGGCGTGGGGCTGCTGGCGAACTTTATCCAGACGCAGCTTCTGGTCACGATCTCACAGAATCTGATGCTGAAGATGCGCACGATGATGTTCAACGGCATGCAGCGGCTTCCCATCCGCTACTTCGATACGCACACGCACGGCGATATCATGAGCCATTACACCAACGATACGGATACGCTCTACCAGCTGGTGGCGCAGAGTATCCCCGCCATCTTTTCGGCGGGCATCATGATCATCGCGCTCTTCTTCGTCATGATCTCTTACAGCGTCTGGCTGACGCTGGTGGTCCTGCTGGTGGTCGTCTTTATGGCGATCGTGGCGAAGAAAGTGGGCGGCAAGAGCGCCAGGTACTTCGTCAAACAGCAGACTGCGGTCGGCAAGAACGAGGGCTACATCGAGGAGATGATGCACGGGCAGAAGGTCATCAAGGTATTCTGCCACGAGCGGGAGAGCGAAGAGGGGTTCGACAAGATCAACGACGAGCTCTGCCGCGTCTCCGCCGAGGCGAACGTCGCGGCGAATACGCTCGGCCCGATCATCGGCAACATCGGCAACATGCTGTACGTCCTCCTGGCTTTCATCGGCGGCGTACTGCTGACGCTGGGCGCGCCCAACCTGACCGTGACCGGAATCGGCGCTTTCACGACAGGCGCCATCGTGTCCTTTCTGCCGATGAGCCGCGTCTTCACCAATAACTTCAACAACGCTTCCCAGCAGGCGGCGTTCATCGCGATGGGCCTCGCGGGCGCCGGGCGTATCTTCCAGCTCGTGGACGAGGAGCCCGAGCAGGACGAGGGCTACGTCACGCTCGTCAACGCGGAAATCGCGGAGGACGGGACGATCACCGAAGCCGACCACCGCACGGGCAAGTGGGCGTGGCGCCACCCGCATTCCGCGGACGGAAGCGTCACGTATACCGAACTGAAGGGCGATATCCGCATGTTCGACGTGGATTTCGGCTATGTTCCCGAAAAGATCGTGCTGCACAACGTCACGCTGTATGCAGAGCCGGGGCAGAAGGTCGCGTTTGTCGGCGCGACCGGCGCGGGCAAGACGACGATCACCAACCTGATCAACCGCTTCTACGACATCGCGGACGGCAAGATCCGCTACGACGGCATCAATATCAACAAGATCAAGAAGTCCGATCTCCGTCGCTCTCTCGGCATCGTTTTGCAGGATACCAACCTGTTCACGGGGACGGTGATGGACAATATCCGCTACGGCAAACTGGACGCGACGGACGAAGAGTGCATCGCCGCAGCCAAGCTCGCCAACGCGCACGACTTCATCACGCGGCTCCCGAACGGCTACGATACCATGCTCACGGGGGACGGC
>ERZ779861.4659-NODE-4659-length-10103-cov-16.139132_pt1 | contig 10103 bp, 11 predicted proteins | sample MGYA00511558_ERZ779861 | MGnify/ENA primary metagenome ERZ779861 (study PRJEB29588, sample SAMEA2163432) | human gut metagenome | biome: human gut; feature: human-associated habitat; material: faeces | place: Denmark | collected 2008/2010 ... | reverse complement strand
GTGGACAGGCTACATACCGCGCTTTCCCTGCTTACCCCAGAAGAACGTGCGCTGACCCAGGCATTATTCTTTGATGAGCGCAAGGAGAGCGAGTTGGCGATGGAACTCGGTATTTCTCAGCCCGCCGTTTATAAGAGAAAAACGAAGATCCTTAAAAAGTTGAAGCTCTTATTGGAGGGTTAAATCTAATGCCCCTCACCTGGATTTGTTGGGTGAGGGGCATTTTTGACTTCCTCAAATATAAAAACAGCCTGTCATACAATTTCGAACCATGCGGATATACAAAATTCAAATTCGCACACTTTTTCTGGCAACGTAGTTCAGGTATAATATGAATAGAGGGATTTTTCAAAAAAAGTCCCCTTCTCCACCGAAACTCCACCTTTGTATGGTACACTACCCTTGGAGGTGCAAGCAATGTCAAAAATGATTTTGATTATAGAGGATGAAGAATCCATTCAGAATATTATCAGGGCGTTCCTGGAGGACGCAGGTTACACGGTGGTCCTGGCCGCGGATGGCATGGAAGGGATCGAACAGTTCCGGGCGAACAAGCCTGACCTGGTGCTTTTGGATTTAATGCTCCCGAAAATTGACGGCTTTGCCGTGTGTGAGATTCTGCGGAAAGAAAGCCATGTTCCCATCATCATGCTCACCGCCTTGGACGATGACGACAGTCAGATGAAGGGATTTGACGCCCTGGCAGATGATTACATTACCAAGCCCTTTTCCATGCCGGTTGTGATGAAGCACATCGAAGCGGTGCTGCGCCGGGCCGAACAGGGCGGCGCTGCGCCCAATAATGTGATCCGTTATAAGGAAATCACGGTGGATACGGACAGCCTTACCGTCCTTGTTGGAACAGAAAGCGTTCCCCTGACCACCAGGGAATTTGAGATTTTGAAGCTCCTTCTGGAAAACCAGGGCCGGGTGGTGTCCAGGGAAAGGCTGCTGGATACGGTTTGGGGCTACGACTATATTGGCGACGAAAAAATCGTAAACACCCACATCAAGAATATCCGCAAGAAGCTGGGTGTGGACTACATAGAAACCATGAGAGGGGCGGGATATAAAATTGAGAAGGAAGATTAGTCAAAGCATTCAGGCCAAAACCTTCCTCAGTATGCTGGCGCTGCTGGTGGTCTGCTGCATTATCATTTACGGCATGGTGATGATTTTCCTGCCGAGAAATTACCATACGGAGCTGGAGGGGCAGGTCACTTCCGATTTTTACGACTTGGTGGAGGTCCTGGATCGGAACGGCTGGGAGGCCAGCTCGGACAGTCTGATGGAATTTTCCATGACGAACAACGCCTCGGTGGAAGTCAACGATAATTATGGGAATAATCTGTTCTCCGTGAACTTTGCCGATATGGAGAACATGGACACTTCCGCTCCCTCTATGAGCTGTTCCGCAACATTCCAGCAAGGTGGGCAGACCTACCATGTATTTGCCAATGCCGCCCTTGTTGCGGTGGCGCAGTCCTATGACATCCTGCTGAAGCTCATCCCCTTTATCGCCGTTGTAATTCTGCTGATCTCCGTCATTGGGGCGGTGGTTTGTTCCCGGTATTACTCCAAGCCGCTGGTCCGTATCAGCAATGTGGCGAAGCGGATGACCACCCTGGACATGACCTGGAAGTGCGAAGTCAACCGGCAAGACGAGATCGGAGTGCTGGCCGCCAGCTTAAACGAGATGTCCCAGCGTTTGAGCGATGCGATGGACAGCTTGAAGGCGGCAAACTGGCAGTTGAAGAAAGATATTGAGCGGGAACGTGAGCAGGAAAAGCAGCGCGTGGAATTTTTCACCGCCGTATCCCATGAGCTAAAAACTCCCATCGCCATCATCAAGGGGCAGCTGGAGGGCATGATCTATCAGGTAGGTGAATACAAAGACCGGGATACCTACCTGCGCCGGTGCATGAAAACCACCAATGACATGGAGGCGCTGGTCAAGGAGATCTTGTCGGCGGCCCGGATGGGCGGCAGCGATTTTCACCTGGAGCGCACCGATCTGGACATCAGCCAAATGCTGCGAAAGGTCTGCCAGCAGTTCCGTGGCCGGATGGAGGACAAGCAGATGGAGCTTCGCATGGACATCCAGCCGGAATACCACTACCAGGGGGACCGGCGGCTCATGGAGAAGGTGTTCACCAATGTGATCGGAAACGCCGTGGCTTATTCGCCGGTGGGCGCGGTAATTACCGTCATCCAAAAGGACGAGGAGTTTTCCGTGGAGAATACCGGCGTCCACATTGCCGAGGAAGATATGGAGCGTATCTTCACTCCATTCTATCGGGTGGACAAATCCCGGAACCGGAACAGCGGCGGCAGCGGCCTTGGGCTGTATATCACCAAGACCATCCTGGACCACCACGAAATCGTCTACAATATGGTTAATACGGAAAATGGCGTGAAGTTTACGGCGTTCCTATGGTGATGGCACCATATTATTATCCAAAAGCGTCGGATGCGTATCTCATGGGGTGGCACATCCGGCGCTTTATTATGGATTATCTATGCCTTTGGGTGGATAACAAGTTTATTTTCCGGTGCCATTCAGCCTAATTTCTTATGCTCGCAGCGCCTTTTGAATGTAAGCCTTTTTTTTACGGGAAGTTGCGTTATTGTTAATCTGCGTTGCTTGCCGTATGAGGGCTAATGTGTTACTTTGGATTTATCAAAGCAAAGGAGTGTAACGCACAATGTTTGGAGAAAACTTAAAAACTCTCAGAAAGCAAAAAGGCTTTTCACAGGAAGAATTGGCAACAAGGCTCCATGTAGTCCGACAGACCATTTCTAAGTGGGAGAAAAATTTATCTGTTCCCGACGCCGATACCCTTATCCGATTGGCTGAAATATTGGAAGTATCTGTCAGCGAATTGCTGGGGGCAAAAATTGAAAATGAAAATACCGCCAGTGATGTCGCAGAGCAGTTATCAAGGATAAATGAGCAGCTTGCAATCAAAAATCGCCGCTCACGCCGTATCTGGAAAATCGTTGCCATTATATTGGCGGCTATCGTTTTAATAAACATTTTCATTGCCGTGTTTTTCAGCGTTCCAAACCTCAATGAAGGCAATCAGAGCAATCAGCCAGAGATAACCGATCAAATACAAAACATAGAGGAATGAATGGCAAAGCCAGCCGAACTATTCAACGATAAAACAAACACCACTTGTAAAACAAGCCCCCTTTATCGCCGTTGTGATTCTGCTGATCTCCGTCATGGGGGCGGTGGTTTGTTCCCGGTATTATTCCAAGCCTCTGGTCAATATCAGCAATGTGGCAAAACGGATGACCACCCTGGACATGACCTGGAAGTGCGAAGTCAACCGGAAAGACGAGATCGGCGTGCTGGCCACCAGCCTGAACGAGATGGCGGAGCAGCTCAACAGTGCTCTGGCCAGCTTGCGCTCGGCAAACTGGCAGTTGAAGAAAGATATTGAGCGGGAACGTGAGCAGGAAAAGCAGCGCGTGGAATTTTTCACCGCCGTCTCCCATGAGCTGAAAACCCCCATCGCCATCATTAAAGGTCAACTGGAAGGCATGATTTATCAGGTAGGCGAATACAAAGACCGGGATACTTACCTGCGACGGTGCATGAAAACCACCAATGACATGGAGGCGCTGGTCAAGGAGATCCTGTCGGCGGCCCGGATGGGCGGCAGCGATTTCCACCTGGAGCGCACCGACCTGGACATCAGCCAAATGCTGCGAAAGGTCTGCCGGCAGTTCCGTGGCCGGATGGAGGACAAGCAGATGGAGCTTCGCATGGACATCCAGCCGGAATACCACTACCAGGGGGACCGGCGGCTCATGGAAAAGGTGTTCACCAATGTGATCGGAAACGCCGTGGCTTATTCGCCAGTGGGCGCGGTAATTACCGTCATCCAAAAGGACGAGGTGTTTTCCGTGGAGAATACCGGCGTCCACATTGCTGAGGAAGATTTGGAGCGTATCTTCACGCCATTTTACCGGGTGGACAAGTCAAGAAACCGGAACAGCGGCGGCAGCGGCCTTGGGCTGTATATCACCAAGACCATTCTGGATCACCATGGGATACAGCACAGCATGGTGAATACGGAGGATGGAGTGCGGTTTACGGCGTTTCTACGGTGAGAAAAAACTGCCCTATGAAGTCCTGCCTTTCCACCTTACCGAAAATATATCTTTTACAAATAGCAAGAAATATGTTATACTGGAAAGCGGATTTTAGAGGAAGGCGGTGAGCAGATGGCGGGCAAAAGCAAGTACACTTTTGAAAGCAAAATCCATGTGTACAGGGCAACCAAGCGGATGACACAGCAGGAACTTGCCGATTTAGTCGGTGTGTCCCGCCAGACCATCATGCAGCTTGAAAGGAACCGTTACAATCCTTCTATGCTCTTGGCATATAGCATAGCGAAGGTCTTTGATGTAACGATTGAAGATTTGTTTGATTTTAAGGAGATTTGAAGCTATGGAGCAATGGATTCGCGAATTTTTGAATAGTAGTAAGATTGTTCCTATTTTAGCAGTTCTGTGTATTATTACTTTTATCGGTTTTGTTATTTATGCAGTAACGAAGGAAGGCCGTGATGAGCATGGAAGGGCAATTATGGGCAGTGCGTGTTTTTATGGGGCTATCGTCTTATTTGTTGCTATCAATATATTTACACAGTTCACCTATACTGTGACCAGTAATGTGGTAATCTTCAGCAATTCGATACGCTTGGTGTTTCTGTCTTTTTTCCTGACCGTGGACATCGCAATTCTTATATTGAGGAAATTAAGGTAAGATTCATCTTTGTAAAACTTGTTTATACATTCTCTTGCGCCACAAGTCTGGCGCAAGATTTTTATTTCAAAATGCAAGAAATACTTGACATAAAGAACTGAATACTATATACTGTACGCATGGAGATAAACGCTCTAAACCGGAGGTGTCATTATGAAACCAAAAAAGGAAAACGAAGATTTTAACAGGTTACAAGCCGGCTTAAAGGCAAGTGGATACAGAGAAAGAGATGTTACCATCCCGTCTGGCAAAGCTATGATTTTAGGGGTCGTTTGCGCCCTTCCGTTCATCATAATTTTAGGCTTACTATATCGCTTCCTCCTGATTGAAAGAGCGCATTTATCAGAAGTCGGTGGGATTTCATTTTACATCATGTTTATCGCCATCATTGTTATATCAGTCGTGATCCATGAACTCCTGCACGGTGTCGGCTGGGCGATTTCAAGCGGTCAAGGCTGGAAGGTTGTTCGGTTTAATATCAACGCAATGATGCCAAGTTGTGCTTGTAAGGTGGCCTTAGAAAAGAAGTCATATTTATTGGGAGTTTTGGCACCTTTTATGGTGCTGGGTTTGGGAAGTACACTGTTTGTTTTCCTATATCCCGGCACGGTATCTCTGCTGACCATGATGGTTAATTTTGTTGCCGCGGGAGCGGATCTGCTTATTGCCTTTCATGTATTAAAAGAAGGCAACTGCTTAATTGCCGACCATCCAACAGAAGCGGGATATGTGGCCTTTTGTAAATAGCCTGAACAAAGCCGAGAGGTTTTTCTTACGAAAGCCCTCGGCTTTTTTGCGCCCTACCGCCAACTCCATCAAAACTACTCCTCAACTCCACCTCAACTCCACCTTCGTAGTGTACCATAAGGGTGTTCCCGGCAGACGGGACACCACCGGAGCGAGAAACAGCCCCGGCGAAAAACTACGTTAGGAGGTACACAAGTGAACCCACTGGTTTTACTCGAAGGAAATGAGGTGGCCGTGAGATGAACCTGTGCAAACGGGCCTGCCTGTATTCCATCCGAAAAAAGGGCAAGACCCTCACGCTGCTGGCGTTTCTGCTGGTCATGGCTACGTTAATGCTGACCTGCCTTTCCATTCAATCGGCTACGGAAACGGCCAACGCCAATATCAAAAAAGCCCTGCTGGGCTATTTCACCATCAACGCCAAGACGCTGGAAAACGGTATCCCGGAGGATACGGTGAGCCAGATCCTTGCTATGGATGGCTTGAGCGGCAGGTACACCCTGCGCTCCTATACCTACGCTACTTATTTTGACGCAGACGGGAACCTTCTGGAGATCAACACCGAGGGAGCTGCCCAGGTGCCGGAGGGCTACGAGAACGCCGGACGGGTGGTAGCAAACTCCAATTCCCAGGAGGACAGCTATTTCACCGATGGCGGCTTTGAGATGGTGGAGGGCAGCCCCATCACCACCGAAACCGGCAGCCAGGTGTTGATCCATGAGAAGTTCGCCCAGCGCAACGGCCTGTCTGTGGGCGACACCATGCTGCTGGGGAATGTGGAGGACAAAAGTCAGACTATCCCCATGACGGTGGCCGGGATCTTCACCAATACGGAAGAACAGGATTCTATCGGCATGGCCCCGTCCTATGACCTTTACGACAATATCGTTTTCACCGACCTCTCCACCGCCTCTTTCCTGCTCTACGGCACGGAGGGAACCACCAATGTCCAGTACGGGGATTTCTATGTGAACGACCCGGACGAGCTGGAGCGCATTATGACTAATGTGCAGGAACTGGATGGCGTGGATTGGGAAAACTGCACTCTGACCCGCTACGACAACGACTATCAGAACGCCAAGGAATCCTTGGAGGGCTTGCAGAACATTGTCTTTATCGCCATTGCGGTGGTATCGGTGATCTGTTTCCTGGTGCTGGCTCTGTTCCTGACGCTGCGGCTCCGTGGGCGTATCCATGAAACCGGCGTCTACCTGGCCATGGGCATTTCCAAAGGCTCGGTGCTGCTGCAATACCTGCTGGAAGTGATCCTTGTGGCGGCCATCGCCTTGGTGATCTCCTTCGGCACCAGCACAGCCATTTCCCATCAGATCGGGAGCAGCCTGCTCTCCCAAGTGACAAGCGAAACCTATGAAACGGTGGACTTGACCGGGGATAGCGAAGCTGCGGAAGAACCTACTGAGGATTTGGGCCTTGCCGAGATCGAGGTGGCTGTTTCTGCCGAGGATTACGCACTGGTGTGGGCTTTCGGTATGGTGCTGTGTGTGGCCTCTACCGCACTGGCGCTCTACCCGATCATGAAGATGAAGCCCAAGAGTATCTTGTCGCAGATGAGTTAAGGAGGTGCAGGCGATATGAATTTAGGAATACGAGCGATTTTATATAGCGCACGGAAATGGAAAAAGACCTTGCTGGTGTTCTGCCTGCTTCTGGCTATTACCACCCTGGTGTTGTCCGGGCTGGCGATTGCCGATGCCCAGGAGGAACAGGCCGAGGAAGTCCGGGGAACCACCGGGGCCAGCTTCACGGTGGAGCGTGACATCTCTACGGGCGGCTGGAACGGCAATTACAGCACACAGGAATTTATGTCCGAGGACATGATCCAGCAGATTGCCGCAGTGGATGGCATTGCGGGGTATGACGCCACCCTGATTACCCTGCCCCGTATCTTCAATGATAAGGGCGAGGAACTGGCCCATGAGAATTACAGCTTCTACAATTATGGCTCCTACAATTCCCAATACCATGAGCTGTTTCTGTCGGGCCGGTTTGAGCTGGTGGAAGGCACCCACATCACCGACGATATGACGGGTAGCATTATCATCAGCCGGGAACTGGCTGAGTGGAACGGGCTGAAGGTTGGGGATACCTTGACAGGCGTTTACTACCCGCAAAATAACACCCCGGAAGTGGATATGAAGATCGTAGGTATCTTCGACGTGGTGGCTGATAAGAACGACCAAGTAAATATGTATGATGATGCGTCCTATTACGCCTATTCCAGCTATGTTTTTTGCAGCATGGACGCAGCCGAAGGCTTGATTAAGGGCTGGGGCGAAGATGGCGAGGGCATTTCCGAAGCCTACTACTATGTCACGGACGCCGCCCAATTAGAGAATGTGATTCGGGAAGTGCAGAGCATTTCCTCTATCAACTGGAACAACTACAAGATCACCGCAAATGACGAGGTGTATCAGAATATCTCCAGCGCCCTCTCAGACACCGGCACCCTGATTACCACCCTCATTGTTGTTATTACTGCTGTGAGCATGGTACTGATTATCCTCATTCTCTCCATGTCCATCCGCAGCCGAAAAAGAGAAACAGGCATCTTGCTGGCAGTGGGTATCGCCAAGCCTGCGGTGATTCTCCAATATGTGCTGGAAACTCTGCTGATCGCAGTGGTGGCCTTTCCGCTGGCCTACTTCTCCAGTAAGCAGGTGGCTGGCACCCTGGGTACGCTGTTCGGCAAGGCGGCGGAGAATGTCATCGTCACGCCGGAGCATTTCATGCTGGTGGCTATCGTGGGCGGCATCCTGCTGGTTGCGGCAGTGCTGGTGTCCAGTATCTCGACCATGCGGCTGAAGCCCAAGCAGATTTTGTCGCAGATGGAATAAGACTATCCACCCCCTAAAATAACGAAATGAGGTAATCACTATGAGTATCATGGAAATCAAGCAAGTGGGATATTCCTACGATAATAAAAAGAAAGTCTTAAAAGGCGTCAACGCCGAAATGGAACAGGGCAAACTCTATGCCATCCTGGGGCCTTCCGGCTGCGGCAAAACCACCCTGCTCTCCCTGATCGGCGGCCTGGATAGCCCCGGCAGCGGCCAGATCTATTTTGACGGGCAGGATATTGCCAAGACGGGCCTTTCCGACCACCGGAAAAACCATGTGGCGTTTATTTTCCAGGCGTATAACTTGATTGACTATTTGACCCCCGCAGAGAATGTGTCGCTGACTTCCAAGCTGCCGCCGCTACCCATTCTGGAGCGCCTGGGGCTGACGAAAGAAGAAGCCAAGCGGAATGTGCTGAAACTCTCCGGCGGCCAGCAGCAGCGGGTGGCCATCGCCCGTGCCCTGGCAAGCGAGGCTCCTGTGATCCTGGCAGACGAGCCTACGGGCAATCTGGACGAGGACACTGCCCAGGACATCACGGAAATTCTCAAAGAGAGCGCCCACAAGATGAACAAGTGTGTGGTGGTCGTTACCCACTCCAATGAGCTGGCAAAACAGGCCGATGTGGTGTTCCGTCTGAAAAAGGGTGAGCTGCAGGTTCTGGAGCGCGTTCAAGATGGAGCCGCCCAGCCCCAATCCCGCAGAAACAACGCTCCCCGCAGTGAAAGGAGGGCGCATTGATGGAGATGGACAGCAATCCAATCACAAAGCCCTCGAAAAAAGGAGCTATCCTTTCCACAGTTTTTTATGCTCTTGCGGTGGTGCTACTGATTACAGCTTTTGTCTCCCTGGCGGCCTGCCATCAAAATATCACCCGGCAGCTTGAGCAGGGCGTCCCTGTACAGGGAAATGAATTGGCCATTGTGAATCTCTATCTTACAAGCTGTGTGCAGTATTTCGCCCTCGCCGCCGCCATGGTGTTTTGCGGCAAAGCAGCCCCCAAGGTGCTGGCGATTCAGAGCGAAGCGCCGGCACAGGTTACTCCCTATATGTTCAATCCCCCGGCAGAAGCTACGTGTTCAAATTATGCCGAGGAAGTGGAGCCGGAGGAGGACGATACGGATTTTGAGGCTTGGGGATTCCGGGAAAAGGAAGAATAAATAAAAAAGACACGCCGGCGGGCTTGCAGAGCAGCAAGCCCTCGGCCATGTCTTGAAAACAGGAGAATGGAGGTGGTTCCCATGCAGCAAACAGAGTGGGTTTATTGTCCCGTCTGCGGGAATAAAACCCGTGATCGAATCAGGGAGGATACGGTTTTAATCAATTATCCTCTCTACTGCCCGAAGTGCAAACGAGAGAGCTTGATTCAGGCCAAACAACTACATATCGTTGTCATCAAAGAGCCAGACGCATAGACGCAGAGCCGATGAACCTGTGAGAATTTCCCACGGACATCGGCTCTTTTTCACTCTTTGGGCTGGCTGTCCAAGGCCGCCCGCACCGTCGCCTTGATGATCTGCATAGAACGCTCATCGCAGTTATACAGCATACGGATAAGGCTTTCCATTTCAGAATCCTCAATCTGCTTTTCTGGGAAGAAAATCTGATCGGGTAAAATGGACAGCTCCCGAATCAGCTTGTAGAGAATGTCGTAGCTGGGCTTTTTGCCTTCGTTCTCGATACGATATATAAATCTCTCGCCTACTCCGACCTTGGC
>ERZ779861.4658-NODE-4658-length-10104-cov-4.872326_pt1 | contig 10104 bp, 13 predicted proteins | sample MGYA00511558_ERZ779861 | MGnify/ENA primary metagenome ERZ779861 (study PRJEB29588, sample SAMEA2163432) | human gut metagenome | biome: human gut; feature: human-associated habitat; material: faeces | place: Denmark | collected 2008/2010 ... | reverse complement strand
CGGCTTTGCGTCCGGCGTCGGCGCGGGAACGGTCCCGCCGGCCCCGATAAGGGCAAGATCGTCCGCGTACACCGCCGCGACCGTGTCCCCGTTTTCGTCCGCCAGAACCGTCCGGCCGTCCGCGCGGCTGTCCTGCCTGACGGTATAGCTGTCCTCGTAGATCGTCCAGCTTCCGCCCCCGAACAGCCGTCCCCGCTTCTTTCCGTTTTCGACCGTGATGTTCCGCACCGGCCTGACGGTGTCGCCTGCCCTGTAAAGCGTCATTGCGGTTTCTCCTTTCTTTTGAAGCCCGAGCGCTGCCGCCGCCGCTTCCGCTATCGCCTTTGCCTGCTGCGGCTGCGTCCCGACGAGCCAGCGCGCCGACGGCTCGTAGTCGTGGAAATTGACCTCGAGGATCACGGGGATGACCCCGCGCCTGTACGGCTCCCGGATCTCACCGTAGCCCGCGCCGTCAAAGGCCTGCATTCCGTCCCGAACCGGATTCGGGAAGGTGACCGGCAGGGTGCAGACCGCGTTCAGCCGCTCGGCCAGCGCCGTTGCCAGCGCCTTCGACCGCGGGCTGTCGGGATGGTAGAATGCCTGCGCGCCGCAGTGGGCGCCGTCGTAGGCGTTGTCGTGAAGGGCAAGATAGTAGTCCGCACCGAGCGCCGCAGCCTCCTCCGGGCGGCCCTTGTAGTCCCTGCTCTCAGAGAAGACGGTCGTTGCATACACGGACACACCCTCGTATGCCTCCAGCTCCCGCTGCACGAGCCCTGACAGCTTTTCGCATTGCGTTTTCTCATCGTAGCCGCTGATGCAGTAGGCATTGTAATGGTTCGCCGGCGCCAAATATACCTTTATGGTGGACATGATTTTCTCCTTTCCGGATATAACAAATTTGATATTGACAAATCAGAACAAATTGGGTATAATATAAATGGAGTTGCGGGAGGGAAAACGATTGCGGTACAATGTGATTTTTTACAAAGACAAACATGGTCGGGAGCCGATTGCAGAGTTGCTACGAGATTTGGCGGAGAAAGCAAAGACGAGCAAGCACGCACGCATCAACAAAGAAAAGATATTGACCTATATCCGTGCTCTTGAAACCTATGGGACAAGAATCGGAGCACCTGTAGTTAAGCATATAGGCGGCGGGATTTGGGAGCTTCGGCCGTTGGACAATAGGATATTGTTTTTTTACTGGAGAGAAGACACATTTGTGCTGCTTCATCATTTTATTAAAAAAACGCAGAAAACACCGCTGCGGGAAATTGAGCAGGCCAAACGAAATTTGGCTGATTTTTTGGAAAGCGAGGACTGAATCTTATGAATATGAATCATAAACGGGAATTCACAACGTTTGAATCCCTGTGGAACGATTCCGATTTGATCACGCAGGAGGAAAAGGACCGCATCGACTTTGAGGTTTCCCTGATCGGGAAGTTGATTGAAGCCCGGGAAAGCAGGGGCATGACGCAAAAAGAGCTTGCGGAACGTGCCGGTTTGAAGCAGTCGGCGATTGCTCGAATGGAAAGTCTTCGATGCGTTCCGCAGATCGATACGCTGCACAAAGTGCTGCGTCCGCTCGGTTACAAGCTGGATATCGTACCGATCGATAAATAATCTTTTCTCCCCGGCCGCCGCGGCAAAAACCGCGGCGGCTTTTCGTTTCGGCCTTCCGTCATGACCGGCGTGCGGCATAATCCGTTTTATGTGTCCCTGTCTTTGCTTCCTTAGTCCGAATGCGGCCTGCCTGTCTTCTGTTTCGCCTGTGCGGTTTACCGATGCGCAGCGCGTTTTTGTAAAATTCGGAGATCAGGTACGACGCATAGACCCTATCGGTTTCGTCTTTGCCGACTTCGTTCAACTCCAGCGTCAAATAATCGTCCCCGATGCTGATCGAGCATGCAATATTCATTCCTGCTTTTCCTCCGTTTCCGATTTGCCGCCGGAAAGCTGCTTGAAGACCTGATGCGCGCCGGTGGCGGCGAGGCCGGAGACGATGCCGACGGCGACGGCGGTGAGGGGGTCGGACGCCGGGAAATCGGGGATAACAAACGAGCCTGCGACGCCGAGGACGCCGCCGAGCGCGCCGCAGATGACCGGTAGCCACTTGCTGTCCAGCTTCGTGGCCTTGACCGCCTGCGCGGCCAGCGCGCAGATCACCGTGACCGCAGCCACGGACGTGATGCCGTAAAAATCCATTGTATGTGCTCCTTTCATCGAGAAGCTTGACTGCTTCCCTTATATTGCTTTTTCGTATCGATATTTCATTTGCTCCGGATAAAGCTGCTCCTTGGGGCGTCGGCTGCCCGTCCAGCATTTTCCACCCGCAAGTCCGGCATTTTGCCAGCCAGCAGCACGCAGGCTTGTGCCGCTTTCCGTGTCAAGGATGTAGGTTATAATCCGTTTATAGCCCATTGCCCGTGCCGCTCGCCACGCGGCAGCATAGAGCATACTGCAGGCGTTCTTCGTTCCGTCGGTGCACAGACGATTGACCTCAAGCGTTAAGCCGTTATCGAGGTAGCGGCTGACAGGCCGTCCCACGATCGCTACACCCACAAGCCGGTCATTCTCACCGGCGTCTGCACAACCGATGGAAAACTTGTGTCCAACCACACGTCTGTGGTGTCTATGATGCTGTGATACGAATTCGTTTGCTTCCGCAAGAGATACCGGCACGATTTTCAGCATTTCTCACATCTCCCTTCAGCAGTATGCTCATACGCGATCGTGCATAGGAGTTCGGCAAAAGCCGAACTCCTCAAGTTCGGCTATCGCCGAGCTTGGAGATGCTCCACGCCCTGACGGAAAAGCAGGTCCTTCTGCTCATGCTTGATTTCCGCAGCGTATTCGATTGCTTTGCACATATCCCCGTTACAATGCGCGTCGGGAATGCGCTGGACGGCCTTCGCGGTCGCTTCTCCGAGCGCGATGGCGGCGTTGACGCCCTTGATGAGCGCCATATCCAGTTCCTTTCTCGCCCTTTCGATCTCCGCGCGTTCGTCCTCCCGCCTGTCGATGCGCCGCCTGAGCAGCCAGAAGCAGAGGCCCGTAACCGCCGTCGGGACGCCGAGGAACGCGGCAAGCTGTACGATGTCGATGTACATATGCCGCCTCCTACTGGTACAGCTTCGTGATGAACGGGCGGCTGTAGGAGCCCGTGCGGAGGAAGCGGAGGCAGATGCCGATGCAGTTCGTGTCCCTGTAGCCGTGCGGGGTGATGGTCAGCACGTTGCCGCTGTACGTCATACCGGACTGCGCCGTGTTGAGCTGGATGGTCTTCCCGCTGCTGTTGGTCAGCTTGATCACGTCCCCTGCGCTCAGCACCTCGCCGGTCGCCCACGCCGAGCCGTAGAAATAGATGCCGTTGGATACGCCGGACGACGGCAGGGACGTGATCGTCGCCGTCTTGCTCGTGCCGGAAAACGCATAATCATAGCTCGTCAGATTCAGCGATGTGCCGGAGGTGGTGACGGAAACGGGCGCCACGAGCGAGCTTTTCAGCGTGCCGCTGCCGTTGAAGATCGGCATGACCACCGCATAGTAGCTGTTTGCGGAACCCGACGGCACAAAGCGGATCGAGGACGCCGCGTGAATGGAGCCGAGGTAGGACAATGTGATCTGATTGCCCGACAGGGTGCCCGCGCCTTCCACGCCGGTAAGGGTGATCCCGTTCGGCACGGAGATTCGGGTCGTGCCCGACGGGTCGTCTGCGATCAGTTCTCCGAAGCCTACGCCCGTGAACCCCGTATTGCCGATCGTTATGTTGTATTCCAGGGCAAGCCCCGCCATCGTACAGTGTGCGTAAACGTTGTAATTCGCCAGGTCGGCCGTATACGAGGTGTCGTCCTGTACATGCAGATACTGCCACGGCTTCTGCTCGACGGCGTCGGGGATCTGATCGTCCGTCAACTGACCCGTTGCGTCCAGAGATGCGAACCCGCCTGCCTGTCCTTTCAGCCACATCACACGCGCAAGTGCGTCGTCCGGGGTTACCGTGCCCATATTTTCCGGCCAGTCGGTATGACCCGATTTCAAAGCGTTCACCGTCGAGTCGGAAAGCAGCGAGGCCTTGTTCAGCGGCGTGCCCTCCTGCGTCGGCTGGTCGGCGCGCGTCAGATCGTAGGTATCGGCCTGTCCCGCGACCGGCGTCAGCTTTACGCGTCCGGGATAGGCGGAAATTCTGTCCTGCATATGTTTTGTCATCCTTTCTGTTTCGTTGAACGGCCTGCAGGCCGCTCAAACATCGTTTGCATAAAGCTCTCCCGCATAGAACGCCCCCGCACGGATGCGGTCGAGCGCGGCGTTGACGTCAAGCAGCACCTGCTCGATGGCGTTGGCCTCGGCGAAGGTCAGCCTGTCCATATCCTCCGGCAGCGCGGGAAGGCCGGGGAGTGCGCCGGCAAGCACCGCGCGCACGGCTGCGACGCAGGCGAGATACGCGGCCGCCTCCTCTGCGTCGGGTATCCCGCCCTCCGTCCAGCCGACGTGCGGGCTTACGTCTATCCCATACCCCGCGTCCGTCAGCCTGCCGGCGACGTACCCGACGGCGCTCCCGACGCGGTTGAGGTCGGACGCGTTGTACGCGCCCTTCAGGCCGGCGTCCCAGGCGGCTTTTTCTTCTGTCGTCATTGCGGCATACCCCTTCGCCGCAAGCCGCTTCACCTCGTCCGCGTCGGCCTGCGTGCGGTCGGTAATGAGGTTGAGCAGCCCGTAGTACAGCGTGACGGCGGCCGTGTACGTCCTCCCTGCGGCGGTGATCATTTCCAGCTCGACGCGGTACACGTCGTCCGCGGACCTGTCCGCCGTCGTCGTCCAGGCGTCGCCGTCGCCCCGCGTCCACGTTGTCGGCACGGCATTCACCGTCCCCGTGACGTACACCACGTCGCTCTGCAGCGGAACTACGAGTTTCGCGCTTTGCGCGAACTCGGGCAGTTCGCTTAGCGAACTGCAACTGAGTGTTCGTGTGTCTGCCATAGCAGCACTCCTTTCCTGCCGAGTCGTTCAGCCATTGGCCGAACTACTGAACGACGACCGTAATGGTGACGGTAGCGCCGGCGTCGGCGGGATTGGGTGTGATTCCGGCGGAAACGATCTGCGGCACCGAGGTATCCAGCGTGACGTTCCGCGTGACCGTCGACACCTTGCCTGCCGCGTCGGTCGCCGTGACTACGATGGTGTTCGCGCCCTCGGCCAGCGTCACCGTCTTGGAGAACGCGCCGTTCGCCTGCACGGTCACGGGCCCCTGATCGGCGCTGTTGAGCGTGACGGTGATCACGACGGGGCTGCTCGTCGCGTCGTTGGTCGTGCCGGACACGGCAAGGGCGGCCGTCGCGGTGACCAGTCCCTCGGCGGGAGAGGTGACGTTCAGCGCCGGCGGAACCGTGTCTACGGTGAAGGTCGTGCTCTTCGCCGCCGCCGCGTTGCCGTCGTTGTCGGCAGCTTCGACGGACACCGTGTGCGCGCCGTCCCCCATCGCCGCCGACGGCGTATAGGTAAAGCTGTAGCCGTTCGTGATCGCCGTATGGGTGACCTCCGCAGCGGATACGGCGGTGCCGTCCAGCCTGACGGCGACCGAGTCGAGGTCGACGCCCGACCCGCCGGATTCATCCGTCACCGTGAATACCACCGGCTGCTGATTATTGGAAACATAGGCGCCGTCGGACGGCGACAGGATCGTGATGACCGGCGCGACGCGTTCCTCGACGTAGAACTTCAGCCCTTCCAGCGTCGACGCATCGGCAGAGCCGGTCGTGCCCGCCGTGTTCGTCGCCTCGACGGTCACGTTGTAATAGCCGCCGGGCTGGTTGTAGGACGTCGCGCCCGGCGCCGTTATCTGCGCCGTGTACTGACCCGCCGTGCCCGTGGCGGTCAGCGTGTACCACGTCCCGTTGATCTGCGCCCGTACCTGTGTGATTGCCATAACGTTTGTCCTTTCTGTTTATGTATGGTGGGTTCGCATATAAGTGTTTGCCTGTCTTTTATGATTCTTCGCCGGCGTACAGCTCGCCCGCATAGACCACCGGCGGGTCGGCCCATACCTGCTGCTCCGCGACGGCCACGAGGAGCGCCGCCGCACCGTTGATCTCCGCTGGGTTCGGTGTGACCGCCGCACTTTCGATGCGGGGGATCGATACATACGGCATCAAACCACCTCGCAGTCGGCGGCGACGGTGTTCGAAAGCGTGAGGTCCATCCGCACGATGTTGCCCGTGTTCGTGCCTCCCCACGGGTTCGGCAGCGTGACCGCGTCCCCGAGCTTTTCGCCCCGCCATACGATTTTGGCGCGTGCGGTATCCCGTTTGGCGTAGTGATTGTATACCCGCTGCGCGACGGCCTGCCCGTTCGCCGCAGATACGAGCGACGCGTCGGTGATTTCAATCACGTTCGGCTTGGTATTTGCGGTCACATTCGGGTTTTCTATCGTATATACGGTTTCCGTATCATCATAACGCACGCCGTCTATTGTAACATTTCCGTTTGCGTTCTCCGTATATGCATGCGCTGTGACCTTGACTGCCGTAACAACGGCGGAGACGTCAACGGATGCACCGATATATACATAGTCGGAATCTATGCTCTCGGATACGCTCGACGGTGAAAAGATGCGGATCGCATCCCCGCTGTCCGCTGCCGCACAAGCTCCGACAGCAAACAAAACCTGCTGTAAAGCTTCACGCTTCGTCGCACCGAGCAGCGCACCCGTCAACCGCTGGTCAATAATGGCAGTATCCTCCAAATCATACATAATGTCAAATTGGCCGCCGACGATTTTCGCTATTATATTGCGCGCAGGGTAACTATTGTATATCCCGCCCGGATAATCGGCGTCTGCATCCAGCACGCCGATGGCGTCCTCAGCGCTGATGCTGTATGTATGCTTAGAAATGCGTTTGACAGACGACAGGTAATATACCCCGACCGTCGTTTCCGACTCCGCCTGCTGTCCGAAGCCGGAGCAGCGCACCTCGAACGGCTGCCTTTCCTGGAATATGTATTCGATGTCCTCCGCGCTGTCCAGAACAAACTCCAGCGTCCCGACGGGAAGGCCGGCCGCAAGCAAATCGGTCTGCGCGATGATTTTCGCAGACCGAATCTGCGTCATGTCGAACACCCGGTTCACGCCGATGACGACCTGCGACAGCTTGGCATACCGCTTCGGCAGCGCGGTTTTGTTCAGCGTGATCTCGATTTTATCAAACCGCTCGACCGTCGTCCGGCAGAAATACACGCCCGCGTTCGGAGAAAAGGCTTTTTCGGTCAGCAGCGCGCCGTCGCGGTACCAGTCAATCAGCACGTCGCTGCAATACCCGCCGTATGCGCCCGTGTCGAACAGCAGCGTGACGCCGAGCGAGGTATACTGCCCGTCCAGCGTCAGCGTGATGACCGGCGCGGGGTCGAGAACGCAGTCTTCGCCGCTGAGGGAAGCCGACCAGTAGGGCTCGACGTCGTCCGCGTACAGCCTTTGCAATCCGTCGAGCGTCCACGCGTTGCGCTCCAGCGTGGCGATTTGCGATACATAACTCCCTTCCTCCGCCAGCATCGTCGGGTCGGAAAACGCCAACGCCTGCGTCGCGGCGACCGACGCGCCCTCCGCAGCGCCGGGGGCGATGTCTTTGTACAGGATGGTCGTTTTGCTCATTGCGGCTTCACCCTCGCGTCGATGGGGACAAAGCTGACGCTGATCTCGCCCCAGTAATTGACGCCGCCGGACACATAGTCGAGCGCCTGCGTGCCGCTGGTGTAATACGCCTGATAGGAAATCGCCGTCTGGCCGTCGGCGGCCTCGAGCAGCACGCTGTCGTCCACCGAATGCGCGACGAGATAGTCCCAAAACGCGTCCAGTCCGGCATAGTTGTTTCCGCGGCGGAAAACCGTGATCGTGTGCCCGACGTATGTGCCGATAATGTCGCGCGTCATCAGGCCGGACATCGTCCGCCCCGCGTTCGAGCCGTCCACGACGTTGAAATTCCGCGCATAGGCGGAGATTGCCACGTCCGCGTCAAAGCTCTGTCCGTTCAGTTTGATGTAGCTCATCGGTTCACCTCTTGTCTGCTCTTCGTCTGTCTTATCCGAATTGGTATCGGTTCGTCAGGCTCGTCCCCAGCCGCGCCGATTCGCCCTGCACCGACGGGTAGCTCCGCAGGGACGGTACCGTGGTCCTTTTCACGCCGAGCGCATCGTCGAGAACGCCTTATGTCATGTATTTTGACAATTCCATCTCCTTTATCAAACCATTCGCTCTTTATCGCCAATTATCTTGACAATAATATAACACGGCTTCCATTATTTGTCAAGTAATTTGGCATATATTATCTAAAAAATCTTGACTGTCAAGATTTTTGACGTTATAATACAAATGAGGTGTGTAACGTGAAATTGCAAGAAATACGGAAGCAAAGGAAAATGAGTCAGGCCAAGCTGGCTGAGAAATTGGGCGTATCCAGAAGCACGGTTTCCATGTGGGAAATCGGAGCGAGTCAGCCCGACAACGATAATCTTCTGCAGCTTGCACAAATCTTGAACATCAGTCTGGACGTCCTTTTAGGGAACGACGCTTCCTCGGCGGAGGATGCATCGTATGTCCTGCCCGTTCAAATCAAAAGGGTCCCCCTGCTCGGCAACATCGCCTGCGGAGAACCGATTTTTGCGGAAGAGGAGCACGGGGAGTATATTTACACCTCGGATGCACTGGATGTGGATTTCTGCCTGCGCGCACAGGGGGACAGCATGATCGGCGCGCGGATTTACGACGGGGATATCGTGTTCGTCCGCCGGCAGGACATGGTGGACGACGGCGAAATCGCCGCCGTGCTCATCGGGGACGAAGCGACGCTCAAGCGCGTTCGGTACGACAAAGAAGCGGAAACCCTGTCCCTGTACCCGGAGAACCCGAAGTACAAAACCATGCATTTTTCCGGCGAGGAATTGGAGGAAATCAAAATTCTCGGCAAAGCCATAGCCTTTCAGAGCGTAATCCAATAAGCAGCGCTGAAACAACGTAACGAAAGAGGCAGCGTTGAGAAAGTGTTCGGGATGAAACGGCGCGTTGCATTTTTGGCCGTTCCCTTTTCTGCGCTTGGCGGCACGTTTAACGGCGTGGTCAAATTCCAGTGCAGCATCTGCGGCGATACATAAGGCAGCATTCAAGCGCAGGCAAAAGGACACATTTGGCAGGAGGCCGCCTGCACGCAGCCGAAGTCCTGTACCGTCTGCGGCGCAGACCCATTGCGGGGCAGATTGGACAAACAAAACCATCGAACGCGCGAAGCGCTGCTTGGACATTATGCCGATGCCGAGAGAACGACTGAAAGGCCAATTTGAATGCGAGAAATTTGCAGACGACCAATTAGAAGAAGCACGAAAAGCGGTCGGGTATTAGTCGGCATCCGGAACGGAAAGCGAAGCAAACGTCTGCGTGCACCAAATGCCGGGCCGCGCTGCCGTAAGGGGACAAATACGGTCCGCAGTGCGGGAAGAAGCAGGTCAAGGAGGTGCGCAAAGCACGCAAGCGCGCCAACGGCCTCGGCATCTCCCGCAAGACGCCGGACGCGCCGGACTGCCGCAAAAGATACTCGGGCGCTTCGATTCCTCAACCACGGCAAGCCTTCATACGCGCACGGATACACAAGCGCGCGTCGACGCGGTCGAAAACAATACGCCATTCCCCAAAACAAAAATGCACCACGATCGAAGCACGAAAGCCCCTGCGCCCCTCCTAAGTTGAAAGAATGCCTCCCTCCCGATGCAGGGAAACAATGCGCTTTTCCCGATGCAGAAAAAACGCGTCCCTCCTCTACGCAGGAAGAATGCGCCCTGCCAGAAATAGGAAAGCAGCGTATCCGCCCAAAGCATAAAAACCATATACCCGCCCCAAAGCAGGAAAAGAATGTCTCCTTCCCGTAATGAAAAAACAACACGACTCTCCCGAAGCAAAGCGGGATGGCGCGTTGTTTGCGGCCGCGTCAGCAGCGCATTGCATAGGCCGATTGTCCGGCAATGCGAAGCGGAAAAAGCCGTTGCAAATACAAAAGATTTGAATCGCACAGACGATGTGATGCTCTCAAACGATAATGGTTCGGCAAAAACCATCGGCAGCCCATAACGGAAAATTTGATG
>ERZ779861.4657-NODE-4657-length-10105-cov-7.506468_pt1 | contig 10105 bp, 9 predicted proteins | sample MGYA00511558_ERZ779861 | MGnify/ENA primary metagenome ERZ779861 (study PRJEB29588, sample SAMEA2163432) | human gut metagenome | biome: human gut; feature: human-associated habitat; material: faeces | place: Denmark | collected 2008/2010 ... | reverse complement strand
CGCTGATCAGGCTCATCGTCAATTGCTTCTTCACCTCTTTATTATACCTCTTTCCCGACATTTTGGCTGTTCTTTCTTTGTGCGGGATTGCCTTAATATGTTTGCACAATCAAGTTTCAGTAAAAAATTTTCATGGTTTGTGATTCACTTCCTGCTCCAACATAAGGAAACGGTCAAAATCGCTTTCGTACAGGCGATCCTGGATAATCCGATACTTTTCATATTCCGTTTCCGCATGGAGCTTGGCCTGCTCCGCGCTAATCTTGCCAGGGCCTGTCAGCAGTTCGTTTCCGTTAAACTCCAAAAAGCCATCCAGACGCTTCGCCCAGTCTTCCATGCTCATGGGAATCTTGCGCTCCGCCTGCAATTCCGCATAGTCCAGATAAAGAGAGACGATGCGCTCCAGATAGTGCATTTCCTGTTCGCTTAAATAGTTTTTGGCTACCGTCACGTCCGTTTTCAGAATCTTGCCATCCGGCGCATTCTCCCATGTGGTCAATCCCATATGCTCCTTGTTGGCATCCGCGCGCTCCACGATGAGCTCCGCAGCCGTGTGTCTGTGGACGGCAAAGTGCATCTTATTCTGCACTGTCTGAAAGAACAGGCGTGTCGTCTTGGCGTCCTTATCGTAATCAAACGCCGTTGCGTACAGGTCTGTGACCTTCTGATAGAACTTCCGCTCACTCAGCCGTATTTCCCGAATCTGCTCAAGCTGGCGCTCGAAGTATTCGTCCGTGAACATATGCCCCTTTTTCAGGCGCTCCACATCCATTGTCCAGCCCTGAATGGTATGGTCTTTCACGATTTGACCCGCCCATTTGCGGAACTGCACGGCACGCTGATTATTGACCTTGAAGCCGACGGCAATGATGGCTTGCAAGTTATAGTGCTTGGTGCTGTAGCTTTTTCCATCCGCGGCAGTTATTAAGTATTTCTTAATAACTGATTCCTCGCGCAGCTCACCATCCTCAAAGACTTTCTTCAAGTGCTGATTGATTGCTGCTACGGACACGTCATACAATGTCGCCATCATCTTCTGCGTCAACCAGATATTCTCATTCTCGTAGCGCATCTCGAAGCTAACGTCGCTCTCGCCAGTGGCGGCGACAAAGGTCAGATATTCCGCGGCAGAGCTGCGCAGAGCAAGCTCCTTTTCGCTCTTTCTCGCAGGCACAACACCAGCCTCCTTGCCCTATTTTCCATGATGATTATATCATTTACTGCTTGATTTTTCAACAGTCTATCTGTATCGGTTGTCCGTTTTTCCATGACAGCAATTATTATACGAATAAAGCAGCAGGAACTCACCTGTCCCTGCTGCCGTTCCCCTCCGCCCTTATCCTATCATTTCTTCTCGCACAACCTCCTCTACCCTTCCGCGAATCATCTCCATCCTCTTTACCCACTCCATCTGCCCATTTCCCTTCATCTCCTCATCCACGCCTTCTACCTCCGCCATCTCCCGAACAAGCACCTCCACCCGCTCCTCGCACTCCTTCTGCACGGATTCCAGCACTGCCGCCAGCTCATCCGCCCAAATCAGCCTGACATACTCGTGCGGATGCTTCTCCTGCAAATAGCGCTCATACAGGGATGCCCACTTGCCATTGGGCAACCTATCCGCCAGCATACAGGTAGGAAGGTAGTAATCGCCCACAAGGGTGTAGTGAATGCCGTTCTCCATGATTTCGGCGGGCAGTTTGTTCGTCATCGTCGTTTTCATCAAAGAAAACCTCCTGTGCTTTTTGTCGCCTTGACATTGAACCGCGCACACAGCACAGGGGGCTACATCGTTCCGTTCATGATGACGGGGTTATTTCGGGGTTATTAGGCACTTGTGAAAGTGCCGCAAAGCCTTGTGGCGCAAGGGTTTGCGGCTCGTCGAATGCTTTTCATGGGGTTCAAGAGGTGAAGGTGCTAATCTCCTCAACAGGTTTCCACCTTTTGTGTATCAAAATATCAAATTCGCACTTTTTAGAGGACGAAATGAGGATATAGAAATGCCCTCCGCGGTTGTGAGTAACCGGCGGATGGCATTTTTTACACTTTTCTGCCAACCATTTCGTTGAATTGCGCCTCGGTGATGCGCGAAATTCCCAGCGATTCGGCCTCCCGATTCTTCGCCGTGCCCGAATCCGGCGTGTTCGTGATGAGGTAATTCACGTCGCGCGAAAGCCTCTCCGTCAGCGTTGCACCGCACGCTTCCAAGCAGGCTTGCAGCTCGTTGCGGTTGGCGAACGTCTTGAGCCTGCCTGTGACAGCGAACGTTATCCCGCTGATTTGCTCAACTTGTTCCGCATCAAACAGGAAATTCGTCACATTCGTGTCGAGCGTTTCTTTCTTCTGCTGAACTTTTGCCTTGTCCTTTTCGGAAACGCTGCTGTTGGCATAGTCCAGCACTGCCGCAATCAGCTCCGTATTGCCGCTGTCCTGCACGGCTTTTGTGAATGCGTCCAAATCCTTGGCGAAAATCAGCTTTTCACGAAGCATCAGGTAGAACAAATCGGGGTGCTCAATCGCCATACCTGCCAGCTTCAGTGCTTTTGTTTTGATGTATTTCGCATACACTTTGCCGTTTTCGTCGGACCAGTCTCGTTTGTCCTCAACAAATCCGATTACAACACTGAGAAGAAATTTGGTGCTCATGCCTGAAATATCGGGGATGTGAAGGATGATGGTTGTCTTCGTTTTAGGCAGTATGGTTTGCAGCTGCTTCGCGAAAGAAGAAGGGCAGGTGAAGTCTTGCAGATTTTCACATTCCGTGAATGCTGGTGCTTCGATGGAAGTAACGGAATCAGGAACGCTTATGCTCGTCAGTCTGCTGCAGCCACTGAACGCCTCTTCCCCGATGGACGTGACGCTGTCCGGAATGCTTATGCTCGTCGGGCTGCTGCAGTTACTGAACACCTCTTTCCCGATGGACGTAACGCTGTCCGGAATGCTTATACTCGTCAGTCTGTGGCAATCATAGAACGCCCTATCCCCGATGGATGTAACCGAATCCGGGATCATCACATCCCCACCCTTCCCCGTATACTCCACCAGCTCACCATTTTCAATCTGAAAGTCGCTCATTTTCCTTTGCGCTCCTTTTCTTTTCGTGCCTTCTCCATCCAATCGAAAATTGATGAATGTTGGCGTAATAATCGTGTCCAAAACGGCTCTTCTTCTCAATCATCGGCTCAATTCGGCTCTTTATCGTGCCGTCCAAGTAGCCCTGCGCCAGTTCGTAAACCACGTTTCGATCATAAATCTTCTGGTTTACACCGACGCAGAAATGCTCGATTCGCGCAACATAGGCGCTTATCTGCTTGTACTCTTCGGAACGTGTGTTCTTCGCAATCTCCGCAATTTGCTTGGGCATGTACACGTTCAAATGATCCAGCACCTGCTCTTGCAGCCGATTGTATGCTTCCAGTGTCGCCTGTTTCCGGTCTCGGACTTTCGTCCAGATGAACGTATACAGCGTGAACCCCGCCGAAAACAAGGATACTACAAGCGCGGCAACGGATAAGGCTGTATCCATCTGCTTTTCCTCCGCGTCATTTATTGGTGCTTTCAGCCATCTCCTCCACCTCTTCCCTCGTCAGCACCAGCTTCATCGCCCACACCGGCACTTCGGGAATCTCGCAGCCATCCTCCACAAACACAAACGCGGTATTATAGGCGGGCATCCGCTCCGGGAATAAGCCGTAGCCATCCGTGAAGTAAATCAGCCCTTTCAGGTTGGCAAATTTCCCGTCCCGAATCATCTCATCCACCCGCTGGAATACCGGGCGGAAGTCCGTTCCGCCAAGCCCCTTGATAATCATCGTTTGCAGATAGCGGTCAAACTCCTCCCGCGAGGTGATTTTGATGTCCTCCTGAATGTCCTCGTCGCACTGGATGAGGTGGACGTTGATGCGGCTGAAAAAGCTCTCCGTGCTTTGCAGAATGTTGTACGTCTTCTGCAAAAACGCCTGCACCTGTTCTCCCATCACCGACCCAGACGTGTCAATCGCGATGACGAACTCGCGGATGCGCTTCACGTCCTTGTATTCCAGCGGCTCAATGAGCGGCATCCGCTTTTCGGGGAAAAGCTGCATCCCGTAGCTGTAAAACACATAGTCGAACTCATCGTCATTGATGCGCATGGCCTCGCCCATCACGGCAAATTTCTTCAGGAACGCCGTGTAGTCGTACTTTTCCCGGTTGACGGCGCGGAGATTCTGTATCATGCCGCCTGCCTCGTCGCCGCGCTGCTTGTGGAATGTCTCCAAGTCGGTCTGCATCTGCTCGGCAATGTGCTGCCAGTCCTGCAAGAGGGCGGATAGCGCCGCTTGTGCCTGCGCCGTGCTGGCATCCTCCTGCTGACCGTCGTCCGGCCGACCGCGCTGTGATGTACCTGATGTACCGCCACCGTTATCCCCCGCTGCTTGCTCCTCCGCCATAGCAACGCGCGCAGTCGGTGCATACCAAAGTGCGTGATTATCCGGCGAAAACAGGCGCTTCAGGCGGGCAAATTCCGTTTCGCTCGGCGGATTCATCCGCAGATACGTATAGAGCTTCTCCGCCGTCAGCAGGTTGTTGACCCTCGGCGCAATCTGCTGGAGGACTTGCACCTGCCCTGCCGTCTGCGCGTTCGTGAGCATCGGCAGATTCAAGTCGTTAATGACCCCCTCCACCGCCATGTCGCACGCTAAATTCCAGATCGGCTGCAGCATCGGCATCTCCTGCACAGCATCCGGGATGGACAGCCAGCGCAGACGACTGATGGCAAGATTCATGAACCGCAGGTGGATGGACAGCGTGTTTCGGCTGACGTTCAGGATGGAAAGCGCAAGGGTTGGCAAGAAAAATCAATATACGCTAAGTGGAATGAGCGAACGACAGAGTGGAAAAGGTGCGAGCAGATGGCGCAGGTGAATCTGGAAATAGTATTATGCGGGGCACACCAAAAATCCTCCCATGCGATTCTTCTACTCGCATAGGAGGTGGCTGGGTTAATCACAGGGGCTTTCCATCGGGAACGCCTGTCGTTCATGTGTTGGCATCAAGAATATATCATTAAATAGAGGGGTCACACAGGCAGATTGGATGCCTTCATCATTGACACGCCGCCCATCCCCAGCGTCGTCTTGACACCAATCCCGGCATAAGGGGCAAAGCTGTACAGTGTTGTCCACAGCGCCATCATGGGCGCAGGCAGGCGCGTTTCGATGCCAATCCGTCCCTGAAATGCAGGAAGCCGCACTTGCTTCATCGGGTAACGGGTGGTGTGCAAATTGTAATCCACAATGTGGATGCCGCGCAGAAGTGCCTGAAAAGCATCTTCGTCATCCATCGGAGCTTCAGGAAAACTGACATTCCAGCGGGAGATCAGGGACTGTAAAATCAACGATTCCTGCGGGAAAATCACATAACGCTTATCCTGCTTGAACGTTGTGGGCGTTAGAAAGTGGATTGGAAAAAGCTGAACGTTTGACAGCGATTCGCCGCACTTCAACAAATGCTGGAAATTTGGGACTTCCACGGTGCTTCCTGCGGTGGCAAGCAATGTGCCGCTTCGCAGAGCAATGACGGAGAGCGCATTCAAGACAGGCGAAAATATTTCGACCATCTCGTCGGTCATGAGGTTAACCACCCATTCGCCGCGATTGGCAGCAGCATTCCAAAGAATATGCTGATTGATTGGACGGGTGGCTTGCTCGTGAAGCGCCGTACCAACTTCAGTCGGCACTTGTGACAACAGCCATGCGTAAAGCGGATAGGCAATCGACGCATTGAGCCCAGCTTGCTTGCTTTCCAAGCTGATTCGGTATTGTTTTATCATAGAATATCCACCTTGCATGGACCGAACGGGAATAACTCCTGATGATACAGTCCATATTTCATAGTATGCGGGGAGATGCCCAGTGCAGGGTCGTTTTCATGATGATGCGCACGGAAAGACTTGCTCATGAACGCAGAAACATGCTGCAAAGCAAGCTGCTTTCCCTCATAGGGGTACGACAGCGTTTTGCTGAAAAAGCCGGCGCCGCCGCCAAGAAAGAGCGTTGACGCTGCAAGCTGATAATGCGCATGGTCAGGCACGGTAAAATGTTCAGCGTACGTTTTTTGATGGTATGCGGCAAAGGTTTGGATGGCACGCAGCAAGGATTCCTTGGTAATTCTGCCGCGCAGGATGGACTGGTCCAACGTCAGCGTAGTATGAATCAGCTGCCCCGGCGCAATGCACTCACGGCAGAGGGGCAGTTTGCGGACAGCGCCGCTGACGCTGGCATCGCACTTGCAGCTTAAACACATGGCACTGTCTGCGATGACTTGACTGTCGGAAACAGAAAGTCCGCGTAGAATGTCTTTCTGCGGTGTATCGCGCTCAATCTGCGGATACAATTGATGGAGATAACGTGCTTCAAAAGCGCCCCTTGGCTTCTGCCAATCAAGAGGGGCTTTTTTGCTGCCATCCTGCTGAATCATGGAAAAAAGCAGGGCTGTGCGCAGCGCGCCTTTGATACTGCTGCCGGGAACGTAAACCTGATTGGCCGTGTTGCGGATAAACGGACGAATTTCCTTGCACGAATGGTTTTCATCAAGTGCATCGGCACTGCGGAAGGTGCAGCGCACAAGCGCATGCTGCTCAGCGGGAGAAAGCGCAATGCTCTTGAAGAAGCGTCCTAAATCTGTGTCCGCACCAAGGCAATAGGCTTCAAAACGCTCCAACTGATTTCGGCGGAGAAGGATGGCAAACAGCCGTTCTTCATCAATGTAGGAGATGGTATTGCCGTTCAGCATGTAAAATTTTTTCGGGATGATTTTGCCGTCCCCAACGTGGAGCAGCCCTTGCGTTGTCAGCGTCAAGTCAAAGCATTGGAGCGTTCCTGATTCAATCATGCCTTCACCCCCAGAAACATCGGCTTGGAATAGCGGTAAACGGGGTGATTGCCCGATTCGGCAACGGTGTACAAATCCCCGTGATAACGCTGCGTACAAGTTGCGCCGGCGGCAAGGTAATACTGCGTTTGCTTTTTGAATGGCTCTGCATTAAATGTGTTTGATTGGATGAAACCACTCCGGCGAATCAGCCGATACTGCGCGTGCTGCATGGTTTGTTCCAGCTCATCATCGCGCGGCAAACTGGTTGTCAGCAGCAATTGATAGGGCGCAGATGCGTCCGCCAGTGCATGTTGGAGGAATACCAGCTGGGAATCATCAGAATCGTCCAAACGAATCTGCTCTTCGACGGTAAAACGCCCGTAGCCGACGCTGGTTTTTCCGCCAATGCCGGACAAACCAAGCACCGTAAACAATTCGGCGCAATAATCCAGCTGACGCTGCTCCTTGCAGCCAATCAGCACATACAAACCGCAATCAGGAAAGAAGCGATATGCGCCCACCTGATAGGGAACGGCATCCGTTTCGTCGGACACGGCGGCCTGCGTTCTGCCTGCAAGTGTCCCGAAAGCATCCGGCTGCGGCTGATAAGAGGCTTCTCCGGCAATAGAACGCCAGAAATCAGAAAAGCTGCGAACGGGAATCCATGCAAGCTTTTTCATTGCTTTGCGGCTGCCCTGCGGCATGTCCTGTTTCTGCGGGAGACGAGAAAAAGTCCTGCAAGGCTTGTGCAGGTAGTAATCAACACCGTGCGCGGTACGATGCCACGGCATACTGTCACTGAGCAGCAATGAACCATCCGCAGCCTGCTGAAGGAGCGAATGGAGTCCATCAATGCCGTGGAGAGACAATGCAGTGTGGCAAAGTGCGGAAAAGAGCGTATCGGCATAGAAATGATCTTCTGATGTGAATAAGGAAAGCGCGGAATCGGAAGTGCCGAAGTGAGCAAGGCCATCAAACCGCAGACGAATTAGGGAATAATTCATAGTTCTCGGCCTCCTTGAAAATGTCCATCAACGTTTGGTCGGAGGTTTCATCCTGAAAATGCTGGAAAGAAAAATCGGAAAAGCCGACCCGCCCGCTGCCGCGCGAACCATGACCGCCCAGATAGTCCATCTGAAGCAGCTTCATGCCAAGCGCCAGCATCTGCAAATCGGGGGTCAGCTCACTGGAATTTTCAATATCGTACACAATGGTGCAGCCAAACTGAACGCCTGCTGTAACGCGTTCAATTTGCCGCGGATTAGCTTGGCTGGTTTGACGGTTAATGGTGTTTTCCGCCTTTACTTCCGTCAAACCAATGCTTGCAAAATCGCTGGCATTGGATACAAAGCAGTCAGCGAACTGAAGCCGGGAACGTTTGACAGGCGCAGCGGAACCGAAAAGCCGCAGAATGGCGGAGTCGTCATCCTTGTGGTCGGGCATATGCTCAATATCCTTGCATTTGCTGCGAACAAGCAGCGTGCGGATTTTTCCCTTCAAACTGCTGCCGGGAATAATGGGCCGATTGGTGTAAGGGTCGCGAACAACCGGGCTGTCCACTGCGCCAATGGCAGAAAAGGCAGAGGAATCCCCAATATGCAATCCTGTTTTGACGGTCAAAACGCAGTGGATGATAATTTTTCCGTACATTGTTATGCTTCCCTCCCGCCGAAATATTTATGATAAGCAACCAAGGCTTCCATGTACTGCGCAAAACGAATCATCTGCTCGCGGCTGCTGCCGATGCCTTTGATATACGAAAGCAAATTCGCGCTGGTGACAAAATCCTTAATCTTGGAATCCTTGCCGGCATCGTAGACAATGCGCACGCGCAAATTCAGCAGTTTTGTGCAGCTTTCCGGCTTCAGGCCGATTTCGCTGCTGCGGCTTTCTACATTATAGATATCGTTGGCAATGCTGAACCAGTTGCGCAGCTTGGATGTTGTGATGCTTCTTGAATTTGCGCTCATCAGCGTTTCTGCAAGATCAACATAGTTTGCCGGGATTGCCTTGGGTTCAACCGGAGCGGCAGGCGCATATCGCGGATTCTTATTCCAGTACAAAGATGTTTCCGGAAGCGGTTCAAAATTCAATCCCCGAAGCGGTACTTATACCACAACCTTTGATTTGAGAAACGACGACGCTTCCACGGTCGATATCACCGAGTTGCAGACCCGTTATCAGGGAAGCAATCACCATAACGGCCTCGTCCTTGACTATATAGACCCTGCTTGTGCCAATACAAACAAAGGCGAATGGCAATCCTTCAAAACGTCGCATGTCTTTACGCGAAATGACGACGATACCTTTACGGCCGGTCTTGCCGGCAGCACCTCGACGGTTACCTCTAACGCCGGCGAACGCATTTATCAGTTCCGTATATACGCGAAAAACGCTGAAAGCGTTTCCATCGACAACATCTGCCTATGGTATTTCCCGGCAAACGCTTATGTGTTACAGGACGGCGAAAGCTATTCGTTTGCCTACTATGAATCCGGCGACTTCACGTTCGGTTCTCCCGAAAGCGATACCAACTTTGTCGGTTGGGTTTCGTCAGACGGAACGGTCTATGCAGCCGGCGCGGTTATCGCAGCGGCCGATGTCAGCACAAAGCTACTTGGCAAGACCTTTACCGCTTTCTATCAGGACGCTTTCCTTCCTGCCATGGGTATGGCATTCGAGGGTACAAACGATAAGTCCGTCAACTACAACATCGGCATCGTTTCCGGCGACAGCAACGTTACGGACGCAAGCTATGTAACCGAAGACGGCCGCACGGCGGTACGCATTTACTGCGAAAACGGCGGCTGGAATCCTCGTTTCCACGCTCTTGCCGAAACACCGTTTGACCCGGATGAATACACCATCGTTCAATATGTTTACAAGGCAGCACAAGGACAGAACACTGCCGGCACAGATATTTCCGGCTCTTCTGCAAGACTGCTCTATTGGACCTCAGCCGAAACCAACGGCTTCTATACAGACGGCGAACACAAGATTGGCGGTGATATCGGCATTGCCGTAGACAACGAATGGAAAACACTGACCTACGATATGTCCGACACTGCAAACGGTCTTGCCGCACATCCCTGGAACAAGACCGGCGCTATTTACGGTATCAGCGCAAGTCCACTTCGCGCACCGGTGCTTTCCATTTCCTATATCGACGCGATCCGCGTCTACCGCAAAGGCGTTGTCACGGTGACCTACGACACCAACGCTCCGGCTGGTGCGACAGTTGTCAAAACGG
>ERZ779861.4651-NODE-4651-length-10115-cov-5.560040_pt1 | contig 10115 bp, 12 predicted proteins | sample MGYA00511558_ERZ779861 | MGnify/ENA primary metagenome ERZ779861 (study PRJEB29588, sample SAMEA2163432) | human gut metagenome | biome: human gut; feature: human-associated habitat; material: faeces | place: Denmark | collected 2008/2010 ... | reverse complement strand
AACACCATCCTTTGTATTTGTAACTACATTATATATAAAAAATGAAAGGATGTCAAAAAAATCTTGTAAAATAAAAATTATTGTGATAGAATACAAAACAATAAAATATAACTATATTTTATTTACTATTAATACCTAAATGAGGTGATATTTATGATAAAATTTACAAAAATGCATGGGCTAGGGAATGATTATGTTTATATTGATGCAATAGATCAAAAAATAGAAAACGAATCATCTCTAGCTAAATTTGTCAGCAACAGACATTTTGGAATAGGCTCAGACGGCTTAATTTTAATATGTAAAAGTGAAATTGCAGACTTTAAAATGAGAATGTTCAATTCTGATGGAAGTGAAGCAGAAATGTGTGGAAACGGAATAAGATGTGTAGGAAAATTTGTATATGACAAAGGACTTACAAATAAAACAACAGTAAAAATTGAAACACTTGCCGGAATTAAAACATTAATATTAAATACAAAAGACGGAAAAGTTGAAACTGCACGAGTTGATATGGGAGAACCAATATTAGAAGCAGAAAAAATTCCTGTAATATCAACAGAAAAACCAGTAAAAAATCTTGAACTAGAAGCAGAAAACAAAAAATTCAAATTCACATGTGTATCAATGGGAAATCCACATGCCATTACAATAGTAGAAAACACAAAAGAATTTGATGTAGAAAAATATGGTAAAGTATTAGAAATTGATAAAGCATTTCCTAAAAAAGCAAATATAGAATTTGCACAAATCATAGACAGGCAGAACATCAATATGAGAGTTTGGGAAAGAGGGGCAGGAGAAACATTAGCATGTGGAACAGGAGCATGTGCTACAGCGGTTGCTTGCAATTTAAATGGTCTAACAGACAGAAAAGTGAATATAGAATTATTAGGTGGAACATTGAATATTGAATGGAATGAAACAGATAATCATATATATATGACAGGACCTGCAGTAACAGTATTTGATGGAGAACTTTATGAGGAGGCAATTAGATGAGTTATATAAATGAAAATTTTTTAGAATTACAAGATAGTTATTTATTTTCTACAATTGCAAAAAAAGTAGCAAAATATACAGAAGAACATCCAGATAAAAAAATTATAAAATTAGGAATTGGTGATGTAACAAAGCCAATAGTTCCAGTATGTATAGAAGCAATGAAAAAGGCAGTAGAAGAAATGGGAACAGCACAAGGATTTAGAGGATACGGACCAGAACAAGGATATGAATTTTTAAGGGAAGAAATATCAAAAAAAGACTACAAAGCAAGAAACATAGACATATCAGTAAACGAAATATTTGTATCAGATGGTTCAAAATGTGACTGCGGAAATATAGTTGATATATTTGCACAAGATAACAAAGTTGCAATTACAGACCCAGTTTACCCAGTATATTTGGACACAAATGTAATGTCAGGAAGAAGCGGAAAATATAATAAAGAAAAAGAAACATACGACAAAATTGTATATTTACCAGTAACTGCAGAAAATGATTTTAAACCAGAATTACCAAAAGAAAGAGTTGATTTAATATATTTATGCTTCCCAAACAACCCAACTGGAACAGTATTAGATAAAAATGAACTAGAAAAATGGGTTAAATATGCAAGGGAAAATAAATCAATTATTTTATATGATGCTGCATATGAAGCATTTATAACAGAGGAAAATATACCACATAGCATTTATGAAATAGATGGAGCAAAAGAAGTTGCAATAGAATTTAAAAGCTATTCAAAAACTGCTGGATTTACAGGCGTTAGATGTGGATATGTTGTAATACCTGAAGAATTAAAAGGTTATACAAAAAATGGAGAAAAAATAAGTTTAAACAAATTATGGAATAGAAGGACTTGTACAAAATTTAATGGAACTCCGTATATTACTCAAAGAGCGGCACAAGCAATTTATACAGAAGAAGGTCAAAAACAAATAAGAGAAAATATTAATTATTATTTGGAAAATGCAAAAATTATTAGAGAGGGATTAGAAAAAGCTGGATTTAAAGTGTATGGAGGAGTTAATTCACCATATATTTGGCTTAAGATTCCAGAGGGTATGACTTCTTGGGAATTTTTTGATAAATTGTTGGATGAGGCAAATGTTGTTGGTACACCAGGAAGCGGTTTTGGCCCACATGGTGAGGGCTATTTTAGACTTACTGCTTTTAATACTAAGGAGAATACCGTTGAGGCAATTGAGAGAATTAAAAATTTGTTTTTGCAATAGGTGGATATTAGGAAAGTTATATTTTTAATGTATGATACAATGCAAATAGTTGAGATGGAAATTTAATTCTATCTCAACTTTATTTTATTTTTTAAATAGAAATACAAACAAAAATTTGTACAAGACTATTGACTTTTTCAATTTTAATTTATATAATAAGCAAAGAAAATGAGAGAAAAAATATCAAGAAAGTAGGGATAAAAATGAAAGAACAATTTTTAGAATTGTTAAAACAAGTCAAAAGAGAAGGAATAAATGAACTAATAGAATTCATAGAAAAAACAGACTTTTTTACTGCACCAGCAAGTACAAGATTCCACGGAAACTACGAAGGTGGTTTAGTAGAACATAGTATGAAGGTATATGAAATATTAAAACATAAAGTAGAAACAAACATGGAACCACTAAATGTAAATCCAGAAACATTAATATTAGTACCATTATTACACGATTTATGCAAAGCAAACTTTTATAAAATAGACTATAGAAATGCAAAAAATGCACTAGGTGTATGGGAAAAAGTACCATACTATACAGTAGATGACACAATACCATATGGACATGGGGAAAAATCAGTAATGATGATTACAGAATATATGAAATTAACACCAGAAGAGAAATACTCAATCCGTTGGCATATGGGGTATACAGAACCAAAAGAACTGTACAATACAATAGGAGCGGCGTACAAAAAATATCCATTGGCACTATTAATGCACGAAGCAGATTTAGAGGCAACTTATTTTTATGATATATAATGTTCCAAAAGGACAAAAAGACAAACGCAAATGATAGGAGAGAAAAATTATGTTAGCATATATAAAAGGAATACTAGAAATGAAAATGACAGGATACATAGTAATAGATGTAGGTGGACTAGGTTACAAAGTATTCATGTCAGAATCAGGAATAGAAAAATTAGGTAACATAGGAGAACAAGTAAAAGTACACACATATTACAAAGTAAGAGAAGATGATATTAGCATATTTGGATTTAATAGTTTAGAAGAACTAAGAATGTTTGAATTATTAATATCAGTAAGTGGAATAGGAGCAAAAACTGCAGTAGCAATGCTTGATGTATGTGAGCCAACAGAATTTGCACTTGCAATAATATCGGAAGATGTAAAAACATTAACACAAATACCAGGAATAGGTGCAAAATCGGCACAAAGAATAATTTTAGAATTGAAAGATAAAATGAAAAAGGAACAACAAATCCAAGAATTAACAAAAGCAACAAAAGGACTAAATTCAGTAAAAACAAAACTGGAAGAAAGAATAGAAAACGAGGAAAAAATCCAAGAAGCAATGGCTGCTTTACAAGTTTTAGGATATAATAAACGTGAAATTGAAAAAGCATTTGATAAATTGGCAAAAGAAGATATGTCAACAGAAGAATTAATTAGAAAAGGGCTAACAATACTTGGAAAATAAAAATAGGGATTGGGGGACGGGTCTTTAATCCCTAAAATATTAAAAAAATTTTCGGGATTAAAGACCCGTCCCCCAATCCCAAAATTTAGGAGAAAAATGATGAACAGTAATGAACCACTAGCGTATAGAATGAGACCCAAAACACTAGACGAATACGTAGGGCAAGAGCATGTGTTGGGCAAAGACAAAATATTATATAGAACAATAAAAGCAGATAGACTATCTAGTATCATATTATTTGGACCTCCAGGATGTGGAAAAACATCACTTGCAAAAGTAATAAGTGAGACAACAAAATATAAATTTTATAAAATAAATGCAGTAACTGCTGGAGTATCAGACATAAAAAAAGTAATTGAAGAAACAAAAAATTTTATGATAAATCCAACAGGAAAAAGCATACTATTTATAGACGAGATTCATAGATTTAACAAATTGCAACAAGATGCTTTACTTCCATATGTAGAAAATGGACTTATAATTTTAATTGGAGCAACAACAGAAAATCCATATTTTGAAGTGAATAAGGCTTTAATCTCAAGGTCAATGGTTATAAAACTAGAACCATTAACAGAAGAAAATATTTATACAATTTTAAAAAATTCATTAACAAGAGAAGATGGTCTAAAACAGTATAGTATAAAAGTTGAAGATGATACTTTAAGAAAACTGGCAGCAATATCAAATGGAGATGTACGAACGGCTTTAAATGGATTAGAAATAGCAGTTCTTACAACAAATATGGAAGCAGATGGATATATTCATATAACAGATGAAGTTATCAAAAATTGTGTTCAAAGTAGAAAAGCAGTTTTTGACAAAAAAGGTGACACACACTATGATAATATAAGTGCATTTATAAAATCTATGAGAGGTTCAGACCCTGATGCAAGTGTGTTTTATTTGGCGAGGGCTTTAAATGGCGGAGAAGACCCAATGTTTTTGGCAAGAAGAATTGTAATTGCTGCATCAGAAGATGTTGGTATGGCAAATCCAAATGCATTGGTTGTAGCAAATGCAGCAATGCAAGCGGTACACATGGTTGGAATGCCGGAAGCAAGAATATTACTTTCAGAAGCGGCAGTATATGTAGCAACATCAAAAAAATCTAATGCTTCATATTTGGCTATAAACAAGGCTTTAAAAGATGTATCAACAAAAGATACAGGGACAATTCCTATGCATATTAGAAATGCACCAATAGAAGAAATGAGAAAACTAGGATATAATGAAGGATATCTATATCCACATGATTTCCCTGGCCATTGGGTAGAACAACAGTATTTACCAGACAAAATGGTTGGAACAAAATATTATATAAAAGATGAAAATATTCCAGAATAAAAAAGAAAAAATTGGGAAACCTACTTAAAAAGAAAAGTAGGTTTTTTTATGCTTCAAAAAAATAAAGAACAATTAAAAAAATATTCTAAATTATCATTAATAGGATTTATTGCAGGAATGATAAGTGGATTTTTTTCAACAGGAGGTGGATTAATACTTGTACCAGCTTTTTTGTATTTATTAGAAATAGATTCTCAAAAAGCAAGAGGAACATCAGTATTTTGCATACTTCCAATGGTTTTAACAAGTAGTATATTTTATTATAAAGGAAACTTTATAAATTGGAATATAGCAATATTATGTGGGATAGGTGGAGCAATAGGAGGATATATTGGTGCCAAACTATTAAAAAAATTACCGGAAAAATATTTTAAAATAGCATTCACAATATTTTTGTTTTATGTATCTATAAAAATGATAATTTAGTGAAAAAAATATATTAGTCGTAAAATAAAAATAAGATTTCGTGAAAAAAATGTAAAAAAGTATAAGAATTATAGTATGATAAAAAACAGAATATAATAAAAGAAGGTGAGAACAAAATAAAAATGAATAAAAAAATACACGAAAATATGTTGAAAACAAATAATAAACAATATCTTTTTGAATTACAAAAGTTTTTGGATTTAGCGGATAATATAAAGGACGAAAAATTAAGAAAAAATATAATATCGCAAATGTTAAAATGTGATAAGTATTTAACAAAAATTGCGGAAGAAGAATTGAAAAATAAAGAAAGATAAAAAAGTGGTGAATAATGAGAGCAATAATTATAGGCTTAGTTTCAGGAATAGTAAGTGGAACTGGTATGGGCGGCGGAACAATTTTGATTTTTTTATTAACAAATATTTGTGGATTAGAACAGCACATAGCACAAGCAACAAATTTAATATTTTTTATTCCAACATCAATTGCTGCAATAATTGTAAATATAAAAAATAAAAATATACGATTAGGAGTCGCAATAATAATTTCATTATTTGGAATCTTGGGAGCAATTGTAGGAGCAAATTTATCAATTCATACAGATGTAAACAAATTAAGAAAAATGTTTGGAATATTTTTGTTAATTATTGCTATACATGAAATATATACCATTTATAAAGAGCATAAAAAAAGTAAAAAAGGACAGAATAAAAAATTAAATAAAATTTTATGGATAAAATTTTATTTAGTGAAAGAGGCAAAAGAAAAGTTTGAAGATAATTATGAAATGTAATATATTAATCAAATTTTGTGCATTGAAAGGAAGGTAAGTAAATATGAAATTTACAAAGGGATTAGTAGTAGGAGGATTATTAGCAACAGGTTTGTTAATGATGTATAACGACACAGATTTATTGAATAAAAATAAAATGATGAAAAAGGGAAAAAAATTTGTCAAGAAAATGGGAATAATATAAAAATTTAATTTTAAAATGCTATATATGAAACTTTGAAAAAATTCATACATAGCATTTTTTTATTAGGACAATATTATTTATCGCAACATTCTTTAGAATCTTCACAATTTCTATCATCACAATGACCATCGTTTTTGCCTATAAAGCAATCACATTTATCATGTTTATCGCCTTTTAAGCATTTGCCTTCGTGATGACATTTTGCACAAATTTTTATTTTCTTTGTAGCATTTGCCCAAATTTGGATAGCGTAGTGTCTATCTGGACAAAGAGGGCCAAATACGAATTCTCCTTCTTTGTCTGTAAATGTGTGACCTATTGGTTTTCTTATTTCTTTACCACAGTCATAAGCAACTTCTGTTAATTTTACAACTGCGTCACAAATAGGTTCTTTGAAACAGTCTCTGATAACTCCGTATATAACATCTCTATTATCTTCTGGTAGGCTTATATCTAAGTCAAATTGCTTGCCACCTGATATAACACCATCAACATCTAATATTGGACATCCAGGTCTTTTTTCTTCCATTTCCATAAAAATTACATCCTTTCAAATAATATTTTTTTCAAACATAATGTCTGATTAATATATAATATGAAAAAATATGGAAAAATTGATTGAACTTTGCATTTTTTTTGTAAAAGTGGTATAATATAAATATAAAACGTAGAAAGGAACGACTAGATATAGTCGGAAAGGAATAACATTATGAGAAAATTGACAACAGCACAGAAAAGAAAATTAACACAGGAACTTACATGTATTGCAGTAGCAATATTAGGAATTGTACTTTTTGTACTTAATTTCTTTAAAATAGTTCCAGAGGACTTCTTTGCAATTCAATTTATTATTGCATATGGATTCATTATTGGACCTATATTTGCAGTACTTGGAATTGCAGCATTCTTCGAAACAAAAAATATTCCGGTAAAAAAATTTAGAAAAAAAGCTCGTTAATACGGGCTTTTTCCTTTTGGAATTATTGATATTTTTATAAATTAAAACATCACAATAGAAACTCAAATAAAACAAAATGAATAAATTTCCACTCTTTGGCAAACAATAAAAACAAAAAATGTTTGCAAGGAGTGGGATTTTTTTGAAAGAAAACCAAAAACTAAAAATAACAGGAACAATGCTAGAAAAAAGCCAGTTAGAAAAACACCTAGAAAAAATTGCATCAAGTCACAACACAACATCAAAATCACAAAAAGACACGTATCCAGTGCCACAACTAATAGAAAATTTTAAAACAATAGAAGAAGTCTACAACATATTAAACGAACATCTAAAATTAGGAATAAACATACACCCTGCAGGAGAATGGCTGTTAGACAATTTTTATATAATAGAAGAAACAGTAAAACAAATTCAAAAAGAACTACCTTTAAATAAATACATGAATTTCGTAGGAATATCAAATGGGGAATACAAAGGATTTGCACGAATATATGTCCTAGCTTCAGAAATAGTTGCATATACAGATAACAAAATAGAAAGAGAAAATTTAGAAGATTACCTAATAAGTTATCAAAGAAAAAAGACATTAAGTATGGACGAAATTTGGAATATAGGAGTCTTTTTGCAAATTGCAATTATAGAAAATATCACAGAGATATGTGCACAAATATATAGTAGTCAAATTCAAAAATATAGAGCAGAAAATATCGCAGAAAGGTTAGTTGAAAATAAGGATAAATCACAAACAAAATTTAAAAATACTAAAATAGAAAAAGAATTTTTTCAAGATATGAGGTATCCGTTTATTGAATATATGTCATACATTTTAAAAAGATATGGCAAAAAGGCAAATGCATATTTAAATGTACTTGAAGAAGTTGTTGAAAAACTTGGGACAACTGTATCTGATGTAATAAAAAAAGAACATTTTGAAATTGCAACTCAAAAAGTTTTAATGGGTAACAGTATTACAAGTATTAAAGAAATTCAAAGAATTAATTTTTTGGATATATTTGAAAAAATAAATGGCGTAGAAGAAATATTAAAAAAAGATCCAGCAAATGTGTATGAAAAAATGGACTATAAAACGAAAGAGTATTACAGGGGGAAAATAAAGGAAATAAGTAAAAAGACGAAGATTTCTGAAATTTATATAGCAAGAAAAATGCTGGAACTGGCACAAGAAAATTTGCAAGAATGCCAGAGAAATAAGCAACAATATTTGATAGAAAATACAAATGAGAACGAACAGCATTTACAATTAAATCAAGACAATGTACAAGAACAAGATAGTGAACAAACAGAAACAAATAAATCAAAAATAACAAAGAAAACCCATATAGGATATTACCTAATAGACAATGGAATAAATAAATTATACGAAAAATTAGAATACACAAATAAAAAAGAAAAAACACCACAAGCAAAAACAAAAATATATATAACAACAATAGAAATTTTAACAATAATATTATCAGCAATTTTAAGTTACATTTTAAATTTAAAAATAAAAAATACAGGACTTGCGGTTATAAGTTTTATACTATTTTTAATACCATCAAGTGAAGTGATTATACAAATAATACAAGCAATTTTAAGCAAAACAGTAAAGCCTAAACTAATACCAAAAATGGACTTTTCAAATGGTATAGATGAAGATAACACAACAATGGTAGTAATTCCGACAATTGTAAAAAGCAAAGAAAAAGTAGTCGAAATGTTTAAAAAACTAGAGGTTTATTATTTGGCAAACAAATCACCAAATTTATATTTTACATTGTTAGGTGATTGCTCAGAAAGTAATATGCAAGAAGAAAAATTTGACAGCGAAGTAATTCAAGAGGGATTAAAACAAGTTGAAAGATTAAATAAAAAATATCAAAATCAAGATTTTTCAATATTTAATTTTATATATAGAAAAAGAGAATGGAATGAAAAAGAAGGTTCTTATTTAGGCTGGGAACGAAAAAGAGGAATGCTGAATCAGTTAAATCAATATATTTTACAAGGAAAAAATCCATTTAGAATTAATACTATACAAAACCAAATAGAAAATCAAGATATAGAAAAAAACAAAGATAATGAGTATCAAAATACTGGAAATGAAATAATCAAAGAAAAATTAAAAAATATATAATCACATTAGATGCAGACACAGATTTGGTTTTAAATACGGCATCAGAATTAGTTGGAGCAATGGCACACATATTAAACAGACCTGAAATAGATGAGCAAAAAAACATAGTAATAGACGGATATGGAATAATGCAACCACGAGTTGGAATTAATTTGGACATAAGTTATAAAACGCTATTTACAAAAATATTTGCAGGAGCAGGAGGAATAGACAGTTACACAAATGCGATATCAGACATATATCAAGATAACTTCAAAGAGGGGATTTTTACAGGAAAAGGAATATATGACTTAAGAGTATTTGCAAAGGTAATGGAAAATGCAATTCCTGAAAATACGGTACTAAGCCATGATTTGCTTGAAGGAAGTTATTTAAGATGTGGACTGGTTTCTGACATCATGCTAATGGATGGTTATCCAACAAAATATATGAGTTTTATGAATAGACTTTCTAGATGGATTAGAGGGGACTGGCAAATAACAAAATGGCTAAGCAAAAAAAGTCCTTTAAATATGCTTTCAAAATATAAAATTTTTGATAATTTAAGAAGAAGTTTATTTGAAATCTCAATTATATTTGCTTTAATTTATATAAAT
>ERZ779861.4650-NODE-4650-length-10116-cov-3.468641_pt1 | contig 10116 bp, 8 predicted proteins | sample MGYA00511558_ERZ779861 | MGnify/ENA primary metagenome ERZ779861 (study PRJEB29588, sample SAMEA2163432) | human gut metagenome | biome: human gut; feature: human-associated habitat; material: faeces | place: Denmark | collected 2008/2010 ... | reverse complement strand
AGATTGCCGAAATGGCGACCGGTGAAGGTAAGACATTGGTGGCTACTCTGCCGGTATTCTTGAACGCATTGACCCGCAACGGTGTACACGTAGTAACCGTGAACGACTACCTGTCAAAACGTGACTCGGAATGGATGGGCCCGTTATATATGTTCCACGGACTGTCGGTAGACTGTATCGACAAGCACCAGCCGAACTCCGACGCCCGCCGTGCCGCTTACAATGCCGACATCACATTCGGTACGAACAACGAATTCGGTTTCGACTATCTGCGTGACAATATGGCGATCAGCCCGAACGACCTGGTACAGCGCAAACACAACTACGCCATCGTCGATGAGGTCGACTCCGTGTTGATCGACGATGCCCGTACACCGTTGATTATTTCCGGTCCGATCCCTCGCGGCGAAGAGCAGCTGTTCGAACAGTTCCGTCCGAACGTGGAAGTAGTCGTAAACGCACAGAAAGACCTTTGTTCCAAGATGCTGATCGAAGCCAAGAAGAAAATGGCAAGCAGCGATCAGAAAGAGGTGGAAGAAGGTTCTATCCAACTGTACCGTTCTTTCAAAGGATATCCGCGCAACAAGGCACTGATCAAATTCCTGAGCGAACAAGGCGTAAAAGCCCAGATGTTGAAGACGGAAGAATATTTCATGTCAGAAAACATGCGTCACATGCATGAAGCGACAGACGAACTGTACTTCGTGATCGACGAAAAAAATAACAGTATCGAATTGACCGATAAAGGTATCGACTTGCTGACCGGCAAGACCGATGATCCGACATTCTTCGTATTGCCGGATATCACCTCCCAGCTTTCCGAACTGGAACATATCCAAAACGAAGAAGAAAAACAGGCTAAGAAAGACGAATTGCTGGCCAACTATTCCGTCAAGAGCGAACGCGTACATACGATCAACCAGTTGTTGAAGGCTTACACTTTGTTCGAGAAAGACGACGAATATGTCGTGATGGACAACAAGGTCATGATCGTCGACGAACAAACGGGCCGTATCATGGACGGACGCCGCTACTCCGACGGTCTGCATCAGGCTATCGAAGCAAAAGAACGTGTGAAAGTGGAAGCTGCAACACAGACATTTGCAACAATCACCCTGCAGAACTACTTCCGCATGTATCACAAGCTGTCAGGTATGACCGGTACGGCAGAAACGGAAGCCGGTGAATTCTGGGACATCTACAAACTGGATGTTGTCGTAATCCCGACAAACCGCCCGATCGCCCGTAACGACATGAACGACCGCATCTACAAGACGAAACGCGAAAAATATAACGCCGTAATCGAAGAGATCGTCCGGTTGACCGAAGCAGGACGTCCGGTACTGGTCGGTACGACATCCGTCGAAATCTCCGAATTGTTGAGCCGTATGCTTACTATGCGTAAGATCAAACATAACGTCCTGAACGCGAAATTGCACCAGAAAGAAGCTGAAATCGTAGCGACTGCCGGACAGAGCAGTACGGTGACGATCGCCACCAACATGGCCGGTCGTGGTACTGACATCAAGCTATCGCAGGAAGTAAAAGCAGCCGGCGGTTTGGCCATCATCGGTACGGAACGTCACGAAAGCCGCCGTGTAGACCGTCAGTTACGTGGTCGTGCCGGACGTCAAGGTGACCCGGGTTCTTCCGTATTCTTTGTTTCTCTGGAAGACGATTTGATGCGTCTGTTCGCATCTGAAAAGATAGCCGGATTGATGGACAAATTAGGGTTCAAGGAAGGTGAAGTGTTGGAACACAGCATGCTGAGCAAATCTGTTGAACGTGCTCAGAAGAAGGTGGAAGAAAACAACTTCGGTATTCGTAAACGTCTGTTGGAATATGACGATGTGATGAACTCGCAACGTAACGTAATCTATACCCGCCGTCGTCATGCTCTGATGGGAGAACGTATCGGTCTGGACGTATTAAATACAATTTATGATACATCCGTTGCAATCGTCGACCAGCATGCCGATGGTGACTACGAAGGTTTCAAGCTGGAACTGTTCAAGACTTTCGCAATGGAATGTCCGTTCACGGAAGAAGAATTCAAGAACGGCAAAGCCGACAAGCTGGCCGATAAACTGTTCGATGAAGCGTTGCAGCTGTTCAAACGCCGCATGGAACGTATGACTCAGGTTGCCAATCCGGTGATCAAACAAGTTTACGAACATCAGGGTGCGATGTATGAAAACATCATGATCCCTATTACGGACGGTAAACGTATGTATAATGTTTCCTGCAACTTGAAAGAAGCTTACGAAACAGAAAGCAAAGCTATCACGAAAGCATTCCAAAAATCGATCGTCCTGCATACTATCGATGAAGCTTGGAAAGAACATTTGCGTGAAATGGACGAACTGCGTCACTCGGTACAAAACGCCAGTTACGAAAATAAAGATCCCCTGTTGATCTACAAGTTAGAGTCTTACAACCTGTTCAAGAACATGGTGGATATGATGAACCGTAAGACTGCTGCCGTCCTGATGCGCGGGCAGATCCCTGTTCGCGAAGAACCGACCGAAGAAGAAAAGCAGGCTATGGCTGCCCGTCAGCGTATCGCTATCCAAAGAGCTGAAGCCGAGCGCCACCAGGACATGAGCAAATATCGTACTGAGAAGACCGATATCTCCGGTAACAACAATCCGGAAGAACGTGCCCAGCAACAACCGCGCCAGGAACCAGTTCGCGCCGAAAAACGCGTAGGTCGCAACGACCCCTGTCCTTGCGGAAGCGGTAAGAAATATAAGAATTGCCACGGGCAAGGTTTATAATCCTATCCTGTAAGATCAAAACAAAGGCGGCTCTGAAGGTCGCCTTTGTTTTCTTTATAAATCTAAAAAAACATAAAATCCTTTTGTCTCTTACATTACACTTACTACCTTAGTCGAACTAATTTAAATATTACATTTAATCACCATGAAGAAAATTATCTTATTACTGGCTTTTTGCCTGAGTGTAGGCAATTTATTCGCACAAGATGCGAACGCAGACAAACTGCGTGAAGAAGGAGACGCAGCCATGACTGCAAAAAACTATCCCGAAGTTGTAGCAAAGTACAGCGAATACTTGAAACTTACAAACTATGAAGATGAAAGCCGTATCTTTAACTGTGCATTTGCAGCTTACAATGCCAAAAAGTATGACGATGCCATCAAGTTCTACGACATGGCCATTCAAAAGGGCTATAAAGCGGACGACGCCTATGTAGGCAAAGCGATGTCTTTGCGTAGTCAGGACAAAGCTGCTGATTTTACAGCAACAGTTGAAGCTGGTCTGAAAGCAAATGCCCAAAACGCAAACCTCGAAAAACTTCTGTATGCTTATTGCATGAAGAAAGGACAAGCAGCCCAGAAAGCAGGTAAGACAGAAGAAGCAGAAGAACTGTTCAAAGACGTATTAGTTGTAAGTAACGCCAAATATAAAGGCAACGCTCTGTACAGCCTTGGCGTTATGTTCTACAATGCAGGTGCAAAAATTCTGGCCGATGCCAACCCGATCGCAACATCCGATCCAGACAAATACGCTGCTGAAAAGAAAAAAGCAGATGCTCAAATGGCAAAAGCAAAAGGTTATCTGGAACAGGCAGTCGCTTTGAACGCAGCCGATGCTAATTCCAAAAAGATTCTGGATGCTATCAATGCTGCTGCAAAATAAAGTATAACGCAATAATTAAAAAGAGGACTTCGGTCCTCTTTTTTTATTTATACAAAAAGCGAATCATATAAATCCGTACGACAGAGATCCGGCATAATATCAGCCACACTCGGAACAACTATCGACCGGTGTTTATTCAAATGTTAATCCTTTCCAAATCGTCCGGTACATAAACGGTTCCGGAGAATGCTTGTGCAGCTTCACGCATATAAGATTGCTTGCGGGTATCCAAGTTACGGTCTTCGGTGTGATATAAGACCAAATTCTTCACTCCCAATTCCGCAGCCAATCTCCCGGCGTCCAATGCCGTACTGTGGTGCTTCTTATAAGGTTGGAAAACTTCCCGATCCTCATACAAGCAAAAGGCTTCGCATAAAAGCCAGTCCGCATTTTCCACATAAGAGCGGTTTATCACATTATAAGGTTCGTCTCCCAGACAGACAAACGACTGTCCGTCCGGCAGCTGCGTTCGAAATCCGAACTGTTTTTCTTTGGTGGATGCGATATCGAAACATTGCAGGCATAAACCTCCGGCTTCAAAGGTCTCTCCATCCTTCACCTCACGAAACTCGACTGCGCTCCCGATCAATGCGACGATCTTTGCCGGCAGCAATTTCCGGCAGATCCAATCCAGCACTTCCAACACCTTATCATGTCCATACACCCGGAAAGTGCCCGTATATTGTCCGGACAGCATTTTCTGCATAACGATACGGACCATCCAGACAGCCCCCAATATATGGTCGGTATGAGCATGTGTCACAAACATATCATGTATCTCGCTTATCGCGATTCCCGCTTTCTCCAACTGTCCCAATATACCGTTGCCACCTCCGGCGTCGACCAGTAAGATGTTCTTTCCGGTCTTAATCGTGAAACAGGTGTTATAACATTTTGTAACGGTAGCATTACCTGTTCCGAGCATAGTCAGTTCAGTAGTCATATTTTCAATCATAAATGTAGGTTTATCTATATTTTATTACAGTTACTTATTATCATTCCGTCCGGTCAAGCCTGTAAGTCCGATACTACTCGAACAAAATTCTAAACCTCGTCAATCCGTCCGCATACGTCCTAAGAGAAAAAGAACAGTTGTGTTTTTGAAGCACTTCGCGGATAAAGATCAAGCCGATGCCCTGACCACCGCGTTTGGTGGAAAAGAAAGGGCTGAACAACTTGGCCTCCGTTTCCTTATCAATGCCTTTACCAGTGTCGGCAATCTCCAGGCAAACCGGATTACGGGAGGTACGGATATAAATCTCGCCATCGTGGCCGATCGCCTCGGAGGCGTTCTTGATGATGTTGACCAATACCTGTTCGAAGAGTGAATTGTCCAGATTGACAATCGGCGAGACGGAGTCCAGCTCCATCACGATCCGGATATTCCGGTTCAGACAGATCGTTTCCATAAAACGTTTGCAAGAAAAGACAACTGCATTCAGCGGCTGTGTCTTGGTTTGCGGCTCCGGTATGCGGACCACATCTGCAAAATTCGTGATAAAATGGCTCATACTGTAACAACGCTCTATCGAAACGCGCAAAACTTCACAAATATCTTCCGTATCCTGCATCTCGCTGAAGGTCGCTTCAAGCGTATCCAATGTAGAAGTAATGCCGGCAGTCGTGTTATTCACCTCATGGGCAATCATGCGGATCACCTTTTCATACGCTTTCTTTTCGGCCTTGAAGACCTCCTGCGTCAACATTTCCACCAGATAGAACGAATGATGGAAGCCACGGTCCACAAACGATGAATGCGTACATTTATAGATATTGGCATCGTTCAGGCGAACTGTCTGCGAATCATACAAGGGGATCGGCTCCAGCTCTGCCGCCAAAGGTGAATCCAATTCCGACAGACGCTTACCCACAATATCCGGCAAGGAAGAGATCCCCAACATCTTACGAGCCGCCGGATTAACCGAAAGGACTTCCTTATCGAGATTCAACATAATCACTCCCATCGGTGAAGCATTGATCAGCAGATCCAGAAAATGATTCTGTTCCCTTAAATGCAGTCGTTCGTTCTTCAACTGTTCCATCATCTTGTTGAATATATCGACAATACGATCTGCCTCCTTCTGTCCCACACGGCTCAGACGGGAACTGAAATCCTGTTCCTTCAACAGCTCCATACCGTTCCCAATGATATGAAGCGGCTTGATGATACGGCGATAGAACACAGACAAATAGAGAACCGTCAGAAGTACGAGTCCTTCCACCAAGAAGAACAGGGAAACCGATTCCGTATAGAAAGCATGATAGGTAATGATTGCCAATACAGACAACAGCAATGCAGTCAATATCCAAAACAGTCCTTTTATTCTCATCAGCCGAGACGATTTACTTGTCTACAGGTATATCATATTTCTCTAGACGACGATACAGAGCTGCCCGACTGATGCCGAGCGCCGTAGCAACGTGTGAAAGATTACCGGCATGTGTCTTCAGTGCCTGGAGAATCGTTTGCTTTTCCAACTCGTCCAACGTCAGGCCTTCAAGCGAAGAAGCAGCCTCAGCCTTTGCCGACAGCATCGTATGGAAGCACTGGCTCTCGAAGTCAGAGGCTTCCAAAACAGCCTTGCCTGATACCAATATCGTCCGTTCCACCAAATTCTTCAACTCACGGATATTACCAGGATAAGGCAGCTTTTGCAGGAAGGTCAAGGCTTCCGACGAAAAGCGGACGGTAGGCAAGCCGTTTATCTCCGATTGTTTGTCGGCAAAATAGCGTACCAACAGAGGAATATCGTCTTTACGCTCACGAAGCGCAGGTAGGTGGACGGTTATCAAGTTGATGCGATAAAACAAATCTTCCCGAAACATGCGCTCTACCACCATTTCACGCAGGTTACGGTTTGTCGCGCTAACCACACGGATATCGACTTTGCGAGGACGGCTATCGCCCAAAACCTCGAACGTCTGGTCTTGCAGAACACGTAACAACTTCACCTGACAAGACAGTTCGAGATCGCCGATTTCATCGAGAAAGATCGTCCCTTTATTTGCCATCTCGAAACGTCCGGTACGATCGATATAAGCATCGGTAAACGCTCCTTTCTTATGCCCGAACATCTCACTCTCGAAAAGGCTTTGCGAAAGTCCGCCAAGGTTGACCTTTACGAACGGCTCCTTCGCACGTGAACTGTTCGTATGAATCGCCTCGGCAATCAGTTCTTTGCCTGTTCCACTCTCTCCGGTTATCAGAACTGAAGCGTTGGTCGGAGCAATCCGGGAAACCGTCCCCAGCACATCCATCAACGGAGCGCTCTGGCCTATGATCTTGTCAAAATGAAATTTATTATCGGCATCCAGGCGGTTCAATGGCATTTTCTGCTCCTTCTTCTGTTCACTTAGTTCGATCGCCGTACGGATAGATTTCAGCAGTACGAGATTATTCCAAGGTTTAGTCACAAAATCGAAAGCTCCTGCTTGCATTCCCTGTACGGCAAGCGAAATAGATCCCCATGCCGTCATCAGAATAACCGGGACATCGGGCTGGAATACCTTCACCTGCTTCAGTAGTTGTATACCCTCTTCACCGGTCGTAGTCAGTGTAAAGTTCATATCCATCAGGATAAGCTGCAACGTCGTCTGGCGTACGACAACCAACGCCTCTTCCGGCCCCGGAACAGCTTCCAGTTCGAACCCGGCTCGTTTCAACAAGAAAGTTAGCGAAGAACGAACGGCAGCATCATCGTCTATTATCAAGATCATTGATTTATGATTTCAAATTTATGATTTGCAAATTTATAGAATTAAATCAATCATCGCCTCACGATCTTCTCAAATTCCGCATCAAGAGTCTGGTCATTAATGAAATCATAAAGAGTGACACTGCGTATATTGTAATAGTAGTTCCAATAGTCGTACAATTCCTGGATATGCTTCTGTTTAGCCTCATCCTTCGATTGTTGCGCATCGTTCAGGTCCAGAATATTGATCTTTCCGATCATGAATGTCTCGATAGAAGTCTTGTAGCGCTTCTCGGCAATCACATCAGCTTCCTGAGCGATCTCCAATTGGGCAGCCTGGTTATTAAAGTTTTCCACCAACAGGAAAATATCCTGATTGAAACTGATTTCCTCCTGGCGAATCTTGGACAATGTCACATCGCGGTTAGATTCGGCAACCTTCACTTTGCCCCGGCGCTTACCCCAGTCGAGAATCGGGATCGTCATGCCGACTTCCACCACCTGGTTTCCTTTTAACCGGTGATAGGCAGCATCGAACGTATGGTCTTTTCCGGTATAACCGATCGTGGCAAAAAGGTTGATACTGCGGCGGTTTCCTTTGGCAGCCGTAATCGGCTTCCAGCTGACGACGACGAATATTCTTGGCGAACGAATTGTTTTCCTGTGCTTTCTGTAACACAACCTCATAAATCATCCGTAGAGAAGGAGCGGACTCCGGCAGGATCGGCTCGATCACTTCCTGTTCGCTCAACCCCAAAAAAGCACGGAGCTGAAACATATTGGCATTGAGACCGGACTGCGCCTCAGTCAACTTCCCTTTCATCTGCAAGGCAGACAACTTCAGCTGCATCAGTTCACTCTCGGAGATATGACCGATCTTACGCTTGGCAACAGCTATCTCGTACAATTTATCGGCATTTTCAAGGTTCTGCCTGGCAATATGCAAGTTCTCATTCGCCAGCAACAAATTGAAAAAATAACCGATCGTGTTGATCGTCACCCCTTCCACACTCTCGATATAAGCGGCTTTCGCTTCCTGATAGCGTACAGGCTCGATACGCCTTTTCCATTTCTGATCGTTCACACCGAAAATCGGTTGCGTAAGCGTCAACCCGATAGGCACGCTCATATATTCGTTGAAAGCCCCTTTCCCCAACTGCCGGTTGAAATCGAGAGAAGAGTTCAACGATATCTTACCACCTGTCAAAGCTATATTCTGATCAATCGAAATCTCTCCGTTCAAGCCGAGCGAATTATTTTGGACAAAAGTGTACGAACCATCGGACTGCTGGTATTTGGTATACTGTTTACTATAAGCTGGAAGCGTCCCTTTGAAGTTTATCTCCGGTAACTGGTCGGCAACATGTGTACGGTATTCCCAATAGGCAGTTTTCAGCTCGTTCAAGGCAACTGCAGCATCCACCGATTGCATTTGCGCCAAGTTAATCGCTTCTTTGAGGGTCAGCCTGACAGTATCTTGTTCCTGTGCCTGCAATCCGACATCCGATAACAGGAGAGAAATGATGGCTATATAGATCTTTTTCATCGTAATAAATGTTTTGACCCACCATTGGCAAAAGCTATGCCAAAAAGATATATAACTGATTATCTGCAACATGTTCCAAACAACAGTGTCCGAAAATGAACATAGTGTCCGTTTTCGAAGTATTATTAGTATCTTTGTCCCGTTCTCTCAAAACAATAAATAATATGAAAAACAGCGGCTTCACTTTCCGTAAACGACTAGCCAGTTTCCGGTATGCTTTTAACGGCATCCGTTTATTGATACAAAAAGAGCACAATGCGTGGATACATTGTTTTGCGGCTATTTGTGTGGTTATTGCCGGCTTTTTCTTCGGTTTATCCCAGACAGAATGGATAGCGGTCGTGATCGTAATCGGAGCCGTATTATCGGCAGAAGCAATCAATTCATCCATCGAATCATTGGCAGATTTAGTCTCACCCGAATACAACGAAATAATAAAAAAAACGAAAGACCTCGCGGCAGGAGCCGTCTTAATTATGGCAATAGCAGCCGCCATAGTCGGATCGATTATTTTTTTCCCTAAACTGGGATTCTGAATGACTATTTAAAAGAATAGTCCTTTATTTCATTGTTTTACAATTCTCTTTTCCTATATTTGTGCCATTATTAATTAAACATTAAAACAGGAGATTATGGCACGCACAGTAAATTATCCGAAAAGAGCGGAAAAAATTAAAGAAATGATTGATGATTTAGTAAAGGAAATGGGACATTCTCCACACAGAATGTCTAAAAAAGACAAAATCAAACTCATTGACATTGACTTTGAAAATATCGACGTTGTAACACTAATGCAAGTACAGGCACGTATCAGCCGCCTTATTCTTGAAAAAAGCAAATAAACGCAAATAAGACATATCTATAAATGAAACGAATTCTTACCCTGATTTTCATATTATTCGTTTGTTTATCGGGAAAGGCGCAGGAGGTTGAGATAAGCGGAAGCCGCAAGGCTGTCCGTACGTCAGGTGACGTGTTGGCGTTTGTAACGCCTGTAGCGAGTTTGACCACCGTATTGGTGTTGCAGGATTGGAAAGGATTGAAGCAAGGCGCTTTGGCAGGAGTTTCTACTATAGGTATGACATACGCCCTGAAATATCTGATCAAGAAAGAGCGACCGGACGGTAGCGACAAACATTCGTTTCCTTCCATGCACACCTCAGTTTCATTTACGGGAGCTGCATTCATCCAACGGCGTTATGGCTGGAAATGGGG
>ERZ779861.4634-NODE-4634-length-10140-cov-7.729598_pt1 | contig 10140 bp, 7 predicted proteins | sample MGYA00511558_ERZ779861 | MGnify/ENA primary metagenome ERZ779861 (study PRJEB29588, sample SAMEA2163432) | human gut metagenome | biome: human gut; feature: human-associated habitat; material: faeces | place: Denmark | collected 2008/2010 ... | reverse complement strand
TCTTTTCCGCCAATCCTACGGTTCGAAAAATGGGAAATATGTCGTAGCCGTTGGCGACAAAGGAGCCATACGGATGCGGGCATGCCCTTTGCGGGTACGCAAAGCATTCCGCCATTTTCCAAACCTTGTCTTGACGAAAAATCTCTCGCCGTCCACAGCCGCTGATTTCATCAGAGCTTCCATAAAAATCCGGAACGCATAGCGTTCCGGATTTTTTCGAAGTAATTTAGAAAGCGTCCGTCTCGGGCAGGATAATGGCGGCGATGATGTAGAGCCAGACGCTCAGACACCAGCGAGGACGAGCGCCGCCGTAATCAGACGGATGAGGTTGGAGTCGACGTCAAAATAGTGGGCGATGCCGCCGCACACGCCGCAGATTTTCTTGTCAACCGATGCACGGCAAAGTCTTTTAGGTTCCATGGATGCTTCCTTTCTGCCGCGGATACGCGCGGCTACTGCAAAATGTTGTATTCCGCCTTGACCTGCAGAATCCGGAGCACGCTCTCGTCGATGCGCGATTGTGTGAGCGTTCCGCCGGCAAGCGCGGCTTTGACGCCGTCGAACGCGGCTTGCAGGTCCTGCGGCATGAGAATCATATCGACGCCCGCCTGTAATGCCTTCACCGCTGCCTCGCCGGAGGTGTAGTGGTCGGTGATCGAAGCCATCTGGTGGGAATCTGTGATTATGACGCCAGTGAAGCCCAATTTGTTCCGCAGAAGATCCGAAACAATTTTGGAGGACAGATCGCTCGGCGTCTCGTCGCCTACGACCTCCGGTACGCTCAGATGGCTCACCATCACAAACGGCGCGCCCGCCTCGATACCGGCGGCAAAGGGCAGAAAGTCGCAGCTTTCCAGTTCCGCCTCGGTCTTTTCCAGGACGGACGTTCCGTAGTGGTCGTCCGTGACGGCGCTGCCGTAGCCGGGGAAGTGCTTGAGGCAGGGAATGATGCCTCCTGTCTGGATGCTGCCGGTCATGACGCCGACAAGCGACGCGCAAAGCTGCGCGTCCGTTCCAAACGAGCGCGAGCCGATGACCGAAGAAGCACCCGCGGATACGTCGGCGACCGGCGCAAAGTCCATGTTAAAGCCGATGGCGTGCAGGCTTCCGGCAATGTCCTGCCCTGCCTGATAGACAGCGGCGGGGTCTGCCTGCTCGCCGAGCGACTGCAAAGACGGCGTCTGGACTGCGTCCATGGCAGCATTCGCGCCCACACGGCTGACGGTCCCGCCCTCTTCGTCGGTGCCGAGGAAGAGCGGAATTTTTGCGTAGGATTTCGTATTGCTGAGCATTTCAACGCTCTGCGCGCGGTCTTCGAGATTCTTTGCAAAGTAAATGATGCCGCCGACGGGCATTGCTTCGAGTGCTTCTTTCGTCGAATCGCCCGCGCGCGTGGCAGTCTCCACGCCCGTCAGAAGCTCCGGCGTCACGTAAAACAGCTGCCAGATCTTCTCGTCTTCCGTCATGGAGGCTAGAGTCTCCCGCGCGCGTTTGTCCGCGTCCGCGGAGATGAGACCATCTTCGGAAGGCGCTTCGGGTGTATCCGGTGCGGAAGGCGTGTCCGGTTCCGGCTCGGGCGTTGTGTCAACGCCGGACGGGAGCTCGCCCTCATACGCCTGCTCGCGGTCCGGTTCGACGGTCTGCCCGTCGGATTCAAAGACGGAATTGGTTTCAATCGTCGTGACCTCCTGCGGCGCCTTCTGCGGCAGTACCTGCACGAGCATATACCCGGCAAGCGCCAGCAGCACCAGACAGAACAGCACGATCAAAAGCGTTAAAATAGGATTGTTTCTGCGCCTCATGGCAGCTCCTTTCTGAGAATTGGGAAAAAGTAATTGCTTACTTGTGATACAGCGCGTGCGACTGATAGACCGGCTCGCAGGTGACGTTCATGCCGAGCTTTTTGAAGACGTTCACATCGACGTCCGATAAAATGACGGAAGAGTGGACCTCGCCGCCGCGCAGGCTCGACAGCGCCTCCATTGCAAGCTCTGCCGTCGGGTTTGTGACGGCAGACATCGAAAGGGCAATCAGCACCTCGTCGGTGTGAAGCCGGGGGTTCGTATTTCCCAGATGCTCGACCTTCAGATGCTGAATGGGCGCGAGGACCATGGGGGAAATGAGATCCACATTGTCGCGGATGTTGGCAAGCGTTTTGAGAGAATTGAGCAGCGCCGCGCAGCTTGCGCCCATCAGACCTGATGTCTTGCCGGTGATGACTCTGCCGTCCGGCAGCTCGATGGCGACGGCGGGATTTCCGGTCTGTTCGGCTTTTGCGCGCGCTGCAGGAACGGCTTTGCGCATCGTCACATCCAGATGCAGCGAGTTCATCAGCATCTCCTGCTTGTGAAGCTCCGACGGCGTCGCCAGACCTTTGCGCACGGCAACGGCGCTTGCAAAGTAGCGGCGGATGATCTCCTGGCAGGATGCCTCGCGGCACGCCTCGTCGTCAACGATGGCGCTGGCAATCATGTTGACGCCCATATCCGTCGGGCTCTTGTAGGGGCACTCGCCGTAGATGGTGCGGAACATGGTCTCGAGCACCGGGAAAATTTCAATGTCGCGGTTATAGTTGACCGTCGTCACGCCGTAGGCGTCGAGATGGAACGGGTCGATCATGTTGACGTCGGCAAGGTCTGCCGTCGCCGCCTCGTAGGCAAGGTTCACCGGGTGCTTGAGCGGCAGATTCCAGACCGGGAAGGTCTCGTATTTGGCGTAGCCTGCGTCGATGCCGCGCTGATGCTCCTGATAGAGCTGGCTCAGGCACGTTGCCATCTTGCCCGAGCCGGGACCCGGCGCGGTCACAACGACGACCGGACGCGAGGTTTCGATGTAGTCGTTTTTGCCGTAGCCCTCGTCGGAGACGATCAGCGGAATGTTTGAAGGGTAGTCTGCGATGGGGTAGTGCTTGTAGACGCGGATGCCGAGGTTTTCCAGCTTGTGCTGGAACAGCTCCGCCGCATGCTGCCCGCGGTACTGGGTGATGACGACGCTGCCGACATACAGCCCGATGGAGCGGAAGGCGTCGATCAGGCGCATGACGTCCATGTCATAGGTGATGCCGAGATCGCCGCGGCGCTTGTTGAGCTCGATATGCTCGGCGCAGATGGCAATGACGATCTCTGCCTGGTCCTTTAGCTGCAGGAGCATTTTCATCTTGCTGTCCGGCTCGAAGCCCGGCAGCACGCGCGAGGCGTGATAGTCGTCAAAGAGCTTGCCGCCGAATTCCAGATAGAGCTTGCCGCCGAACTGCTCGACGCGCTCAAGAATTTTTTTCGACTGCAGCTCCAGATATTTCTGATTGTCAAATCCGATCTTTGTCATGTGTTACCTCGTATTTCGAAATTCCAGCAGACTGCATGCGAAAAAACCAAACACGCAGCCATAATACTATCATAGAATATGATACCTTGAATCGACCCGGATTGCAACCGGTATCCGGCGCGAAAATAAGCCAAAGATTCGAGCGTGCCTTTTGCGGTTTTCCACAAGAATTTCAAAACCGGGGCATCCTTGACTTCCAAACCGAAAAACGGTATACTGAACACAATATAATGGGTAATTATCCCCAGCAAACGCACGAAAACTGGTGAGGAAACGCAATGAAAAAACAGCAAGCCTACGGCAACGACAGCATCTCCGCACTCAAGGGCGCGGACCGGGTCAGAAAGCGTCCGGCAGTCATTTTCGGCTCCGACGGTCTGGACGGCTGCGAGCATGCCGTATTTGAAATTCTCTCGAACGCCATCGACGAGGCGCGCGAGGGGCACGGAAACCTGATCATCGTCACGCGCTATCTGGACCACTCGATCGAGGTGACGGACTTCGGGCGCGGCTGCCCGGTCGACTGGAACGAGAAAGAGGGCAGATACAACTGGGAGCTGGTGTTCTGCGAGCTCTACGCGGGAGGCAAGTACAAGAACAACACCGGCGGCGACTATGAATACTCTCTGGGTCTGAATGGACTCGGCGCGTGCGCGACGCAATATGCCTCGCGCTATTTTGACGCCGCCATCCGAAGAGACGGATATCTGTATACGCTCCATTTCGAGCGGGGTGAGCTGGTCGGCGAGATGAAAAAGACGCCTGCGGACCGGAAAAAGACCGGTTCGAGCTTTCACTGGCTGCCCGACCTCGACGTGTTCACGGATATTGACATTCCGAAGGAGTATTACGAGGATACGCTGAAACGGCAGGCGGTTGTGAATGCCGGCATTACCTTCCGGTTCCGCTGCGAGAGCGCGCCCGGTAAGTTTGACGAGACCGAGTATTTCTACGAAAACGGCATTCTGGACTATATCCGCGAGATCACGCAGGACCAGTCGCTCACCGCGCCGCAGTTCTGGGAGGCGGAGCGCAAGGGACGCGACCGCAGCGACATGGATGAATACAAGGTGAAAATCTCGGCGGCGTTCTGCTTTTCCAATCAGGTCAGCCGGCAGGAGTATTACCACAACTCGTCCTGGCTGGAATATGGCGGCGCGCCGGAGAAGGCGGTCAAAAACGCCTTTGTTTACGCCATCGACGCCTATCTGAAATCCACCAACAAATATACGAAGACCGAATCCAAAATTACGTTCCAGGATGTGGCAGACTGTCTGGTGCTGGTGACGAACTGCTTCTCCACGAAGACCTCCTACGAAAACCAGACCAAAAAGGCAATCACCAACAAGTTTGTACAGGACGCCATGACCGAGTTCTTCCGCGACCGGCTGCACGTGTATTTCATCGAGAACAAGCAGGAAGCGGACCGTATTGCCGAGCAGGTGCTGATCAACAAGCGCAGCCGCGAGACGGCAGAAAAGCAGCGGCTGAACATCAAGAAGAAGCTGACCGGCAATCTGGATATTGCCAACCGCGTGCAGAAGTTTGTCGACTGCCGCACGAAGGACGTCTCCCGGCGCGAGATCTATATCGTCGAGGGCGACTCCGCGCTCGGCTCGGTCAAGCTTTCGCGCGACGCGGAATTTCAGGGCATCATGCCCGTGCGCGGCAAGATTCTCAACTGTCTGAAGGCGGACTACGACCGCATTTTCAAATCCGACATCATTACCGACCTCATCCGTGTACTGGGCTGTGGGGTCGAGGTGCAGACCAAAAAGGCAAAGGACCTGTCGAGCTTTGATCTTGCGAACCTGCGCTGGAACAAGGTCGTGATCTGCACCGATGCGGATGTCGACGGCTACCAGATCCGGACCCTGATTCTGACCATGATCTACCGGCTTTGTCCCACGCTCATTGAGCAAGGCTATGTCTATATCGCGGAGTCTCCGCTTTATGAGATCAACTGCAAGGACAAGACATGGTTTGCCTATACGGAAAGCGAGAAGGGCGAGATTTTAAAGCAGCTCGAGGGCAAAAAGGTCTCGATCAACCGCTCGAAGGGTCTGGGCGAAAATGACCCGGAGATGATGTGGATGACGACGATGAATCCCGAAACCCGCCGGCTTATCAAGGTCATGCCCGAGGACATGGTGCTCACGCAGCAGATGTTCGATCTGCTGCTCGGAGACAATCTGCAGGGCAGAAAGGATCACATTGCCGAGAACGGCTATAAATATCTGGACCAGCTGGACGTGTCGTAACGCCAGAGAAGGAACGAAGAAACTATGGCAAAGAAAAAAGAACCACAGGCGCCGAAGCGGCTGGACCCGCACGTGCAGGGGCTGCATGCTGAGGTCAAAGAGCAGCCGATCTGCCAGACGCTCGAGCAGAACTACATGCCCTATGCGATGTCGGTCATCGTCTCGCGCGCCATTCCGGAGATCGACGGCTTTAAGCCCTCGCACCGGAAGCTTTTATATACGATGTACAAGATGGGACTGCTGACCGGCAGCCGGACCAAATCCGCCAACATTGTCGGGCAGACCATGCGCCTGAATCCCCACGGCGACGCGGCAATCTATGAGACGATGGTCCGCCTTGCGCGCGGCAATGAGACGCTGCTGCATCCGTTTGTCGACTCGAAAGGCAATTTCGGCAAGGTCTACTCGCGCGATATGGCATATGCTGCGTCGCGCTACACGGAGGCGAAGCTGGACGCCATCTGCCAGGAGCTGTTCCGTGACATCGACGCAGACACCGTCGACTTTGTCGACAACTACGACGGCTCCATGAAAGAGCCGACGCTGCTGCCTACGACGTTTCCCAATGTGCTGGTCTCTGCAAACATGGGCATTGCCGTCGGCATGGCGTCAAACATCTGCTCGTTTAACCTTTCCGAGGTCTGCAAAACGGCAGTTGCGCTGATCAAAAATCCGGAGGCAGATCTTCTTGACACGCTGCCCGCACCCGATTTTCCGACCGGCGGCGAGATCCTCTACGACGCGGCGGAAATGCTGCAGATCTACAAAACCGGCAGGGGCACCTTCCGCCTGCGCGCCAGATGGCGCTATGTCAAGGAAGGCAACATGATCGAAATCTATGAGATTCCGTACACCACGGCGACGGAGATTATCATGGACAAGGTCGCCGAGCTGATCAAGGCGGGCAAGGTCCGCGAAATAGCCGACATGCGCGACGAGACGGACCTGAACGGTCTGAAGCTGACGATCGATTTAAAACGCGGCACGGACCCCGAAAAGCTCATGCAGAAGCTCTTCAAAACGACGACGCTGCAGGACTCGTTCGGCTGCAACTTCAACATTCTGATCGGCGGCATGCCGCGTGTGCTGGGGGTGCGCGAGATTTTCGAGGAGTGGACCGCGTGGCGCTGCGAGTGCGTCCGCCGGCGGGTCTATTTCCAGCTGCAGAAGAAAAAGGACAAGCTGCATCTTCTCAAAGGTCTGGGCAAGATCCTGCTCGATATCGACAAGGCAATCCGCATCATCCGCGAAACAGAGCTCGACGCCGAGGTCATTCCGAACCTTATGATCGGCTTCGGCATCGATCAGGTGCAGGCGGAGTACGTCGCGGAGATCAAGCTGCGCAATATCAACAAGGAATTTTTGCTCAACCGTCTGCAGGAGACCGAGAGTCTGGAACGGGAAATTGCGGAGCTGGAAGAGCTGCTCGGCTCGGAGAAAAAGATCAAGGCAGTGATCTGCAAGGAGCTCGATGCGGTCAGCAGCAAATACGGTCAGCCGAGAAAGACCCAGCTGGTCTATGATCACGAGCTGAACGTTCCCGACGAGCCGGACATGCCGGACTATCCGGTCACGGTCTTTATCTCCCGCGAGGGCTATTTCAAGAAAATCACGCCGCAGTCTCTTCGCATGTCCGGCGAGCAGAAGTTCAAGGAAGGAGACGCGCTGCTTTTAAGCCGCGAGACGACCAACAGCGCTGAGCTTCTCGTCTTCACCGACCGCTGCCAGGTCTATAAGACGCGGCTATCGGACTTTGACGACGGCAAGGCGTCCCAGCTCGGCGACTATCTTCCCGGCAAGCTCGGCTTTGACGAGGGCGAGAGCTTCTTCGATGCCATTTTCCCGGGCGATTATTCGGGCAATCTGCTCTTTGTCTTTGAAAACGGCAAGTGCGCGAAGGTCGAGCTTTCCGGCTATGCGACCAAGACCAACCGCAGAAAGCTTACCGGCGCATACTGTGACAAGAGCCCGCTCGTATCGGTCATAGAGCTGCCACAGGAAGAGGAGCTGGCGCTCTATGCCTCCGACGGCAGAACGCTCATTTTCTCCACGGCACTGCTTGCGCCCAAAACGACAAGAGCCACGCAGGGCGTTGCGGTCATGGCGCTCAAGAAAAACGCAAAGCTGGTGCGCGTCAGAACGCTTGCAGACAGCGCCATCGGCAATCAGGCGCGCTACCGCGCCAAATCGCTTCCCGCCGCGGGCGCGCTTCTGCGGCAGGAGGATACGGAGGAGCAGCAAATCTCACTTGATTTATAACAGGAGGCCTGCGCGATGACAAACAAACCCATTTGGAGCATTGCGCGCTATTGCGCGCTGCTGGTGATCGGAAACGCAATGTTTGCGCTGGGCTTTAATCTGTTTCTGGTGCCGAACTCGCTGAACGTCGGCGGCTTGAGCGGTATTGCCATGATTCTGCAGCGGCTGCTCGGGCGCGGCGGCATCGGTCTGTATACGGCGGTGATGAATGTGCCGCTGTTTGTGATCGGCTACAAACGGCTCGGGCGCGGCTTTTTCTTCGGGTCGCTTCTCGGCATGGCGTGCAACTCGCTGCTCATTGACCTGCTTGCCGGGCTTCCTGCGCCGCAGGTCGAGACGATGCTGGGCGTGATTTTCGGCGGTGTTCTGACGGGCGCGGGGCTGGGGCTGGTGTTTCTGCCCGGCGCGACCACGGGCGGCACGGACATTCTGGCGCGGCTTTTAAAGCGGCATCTGCGCGAGGTGAAGATGGGCTATGTGACGCTTGCCATCGACACGGTGGTGCTGATTCTGACGGGCCTTGTCTTCCGCGACATCTCCAAGACGCTTTACAGCGCCGTCACGCTGTTCATCTGCTCGCGCGTTCTCGACGCAGTGCTCTACGGACTGGACTATTCGAGCGTCGCGCTCATTATCTCGGACCGCTACGAGGATGTGTACCGCGCAATTGACAAGCAGCTCGACCGCGGCGTGACGTTTCTCGAGGGGCGCGGCGGCTATACGGGCGCTCCCAAAACGGTTCTGATGACGGCGGTCAAGAGCCGTCAGATCTCTGAGCTCAAGCAGCTCGTGCAGTGCATCGACCCGAATGCCTTCATGATCGTCCAGCCGGCGCACCAGGTGCTGGGCGAGGGCTTCAAGCGATACTCGGACGATATTTAAGCGCTTCAGAAAACAGGCACGTTTGCTGCCGGACAGGAGGCGAAGACGGAATGAAGAAGATACAACTTACGGCACTGACATTGGCACTCTGCATGGCGTTTTCGGCGTGCAGCCGGTTTGTTCCGTCGAGCTATACCCGCGTCTCGGCGCACAGCCAGACCAAAAGCGAGCAGATGGACACGAACGTGGTCAATGTCGACGATTACGCCGGACTGCGGCGCGCCATCCGCGATTTTGTGCGCGGCGGCGTGGAGCACGGTGTCATTCGCGTCCAGCAGTACACGGGCACGCTCGAAGACGACCTTGCCGCAGCTGCCTACTCGGTGGCGCGCGAGGACCCGGCAGGCGCATATGCGGTCGATTATATGACGCATGAGTGTACGCTGATCGTCTCCTACTATGAAATTCACGTGGACATTACCTTCCGCAAGACGCTGACCCCGCTGTCGCAGATTCCGTATGTGAGCGTGCTCAGCGACCTCGAACGCCGGCTGCACGAGGCGATGGACGGCTACGATGCGGTTCTGACCATTTATGCGGGCTACGACCAGGAGCCGGACTATGCGGCGCTGGCGCAGGATTATTATGAGCAGAACCTCGGCAGACTCATGGCGCTGCCGCAGATCACGGTCGAGAGCTACCCGCAAGGCGGCAAGCCGCGCATTGTCGAGCTGACGATGCACTATCCGGAGTCGAGCCGGACACTTGAGAGCATGGCGCAGCAGGTTTCAGATACCGTAAGCGCAGCGTCTGTGTATGTCCGATTCCGCGAAAGTGCATGGGAAAAGCTGCAGCTTCTGTATTCCTATCTTACCGAGCGGTTCACCTACACCGAAGAGCAGACGCAGACGCCGGTCTATTCGCTTCTGTGCGAGGGCTATGCTACCAGCTGGAGCATGGCGCAGTGCTGGGCGCTTTTGTGCCAGGAAGCGGGGCTGGAGTGCCAGGTGGTGAAGGGACTGCGTGGGAGCGCGGACTACTGGTGGAACGAGGTCTGCCTCGACGGGACCTGGTATCATATGGATCTCATGCAGGACGTTATGGACCAGTCCGGCTTGCGTCTCCGCTACGACGAGGACATGACAGGTTACTACTGGGACGTGGAAGCGTATCCTGCCTGCCCGGCGCCGGAGGAGGAACCGACCGCGGGAGGAGAGAACCAGCCGCAGGCGCCGGATACGCCTGCAGAGCCGTCGGAACCGGATGCGCCGCAGGAGCCGTCCGGCGAGACGCCTGCAGAACCAGGGGAGGAAACGCCGGAGACATCCACGGAGCCGGTTTTGCAAAATTTTCGATAATTGGGACAGAAGGACTTGACTTTTCCGGAATTTCTGCTATAATCATACCTGCATTTGACGAATGCGGGTGTAGCTCATCCGGTAGAGCGCCACCTTGCCAAGGTGGAGGTAGCGAG
>ERZ779861.4629-NODE-4629-length-10148-cov-5.056078_pt1 | contig 10148 bp, 7 predicted proteins | sample MGYA00511558_ERZ779861 | MGnify/ENA primary metagenome ERZ779861 (study PRJEB29588, sample SAMEA2163432) | human gut metagenome | biome: human gut; feature: human-associated habitat; material: faeces | place: Denmark | collected 2008/2010 ... | reverse complement strand
ACACCCGCGCTGTTTCTTGCTGTGAATCGGGCTATGCGCGTCCCAACAGTTTCTTGACTTCGGCGGCGACGGTCTCGCCGTTGTAGCCGAACTCCTTGTCGAGCACCGTGTAGGGAGCCGAGAAGCCGAACATGTCGTGGCCGTGGATGAAGCCCTTCTCTCCGACGAGCCCCTGCAAGGTCACGGGCAGCCCCGACGTCATGCCGTAGCGTGCGATGCCGGCGGGCAGTACCGACTCCTGATAGGACTGGGGCTGATCGCGGAAAAGACCTTCGCTCGGGACGCTGACGATGCGGGCCTTGATGCCCTCCTGAGCCAGCAGGCCGGCACCTTCGACGAGCGTCGCCACCTCCGAACCCGAAGCGACCATCACTACGTCGGGCTTCGCCGTGTCGGCGACGATGTAGGCGCCCTTGGCGAGCTGTGCGGCCTCCTCGCGGCGGCTTGCGGCCAGCGCGGGCAGGTTCTTGATGTTCTGACGCGAGAGGATGAGCGCCACGGGGCGTTTCTCTTCGAGAGCGAGACGCCATGCTGCGATCGTCTCCTCGCCGTCGGCGGGACGCAGCACGACCATCGACCGCTCGCCCGCGTGGTTGCGCAGGTGCTCCATCAGGCGGATCTGCGCCTCGTGCTCGATCGGCTGGTGCGTCGGGCCGTCCTCGCCTACGCGGAACGAGTCATGCGTCCAGATATAGATCACGTGCAGGTGCATCAGTGCCGAGAGGCGTACGGCCGGCTTCATGTAGTCCGAGAAGACGAAGAAGGTGCCGCAGGCCGGAATCACGCCGCCGTGCAGTGCCATACCGTTCATGATGCAGGCCATCGTCAGCTCCGACACACCGGCCTGGAAGAATTTGCCGCTGAAATCGCCCTTCGTGAAGGCTTTGGTCTTTTTCAGGAAGCCGTCGGTCTTGTCCGAATTCGACAGGTCGGCCGAAGCGACGATCATGTTCTCCACCCGCTCGGCCAGTACGCCCAACACCGTCGCCGACGCGGCGCGCGTGGCTGAATCGGCCTTCATCTCGATCGACTTGTAGTCGATGGCCGGAAGCTCGCCTGCGAGGAACATGTCCAGTTTGCGGGCCAGCTCCTTGTTGGCCGAGCGCCACTCGGCCTCGACGGCCTTCTGGGCCTTGACCCATGCACGCAGTTCTTCGCGGCGTGCGGCGTAGATCTCCTTCGACTCTTCGAAGACCGTGAACGGGTTTTCGGGGTCGCCGCCCAGGTGCTTCACCGTGGCGGCGATGTCGGCGCCGGCGGCCGAAAGCGGCTGGCCGTGCGTCGAAACCTTGTTCTCATACGACGTGCCGTCGGCGGCTACCGCGCCTTTGCCCATCACCGTGCGGCCGATGATGATCGTCGGACGCTCGGTCTCGGCACCTGCCGTGCGGAGCGCGGCGCGGATCTCGTCGACCGACTGTCCGTCGACGTGGAGCACGTTCCAGCCCCAGGCCTTGTATTTGGCGCCCACGTCCTCGGTGTCCACCTCGTCGACCTTGGTCGAGAGCTGGATGTTGTTCGAGTCGTAGTACATGATCAGGTTCGACAGTCCCAGATGACCTGCGATGCGGCCCACGCCCTGCGAAATCTCCTCCTGCACGGCGCCGTCCGAGATGTAGGCATAGGTCTTGTGCGCCTGCCACTGGCCGAAACGGGCCACCATGAAGCGCTCGGCGATCGCTGCGCCCAGCGCCATGGCGTGTCCCTGACCCAGCGGGCCGGAGGTATTTTCCACGCCGCGCAGCACGTCCACTTCGGGGTGGCCGGGCGTGCAGCTTCCCCACTGGCGGAACGCTTTGAGATCGTCCATCGTGTAGTTGCCCGCCAGCGCCAGTGTCGAGTAGAGCATCGGCGACATGTGGCCCGGATCGAGGAACAGACGGTCGCGGAAGGGGTAGCGCAGGTCGTCGGGATCGTAGCGCAGGAATTCGGTGTAGAGCACGTTGATGAAATCGGCGCCGCCCATCGCGCCGCCCGGATGGCCCGATTTCGCCTTTTCGACCATCGATGCCGCCAGCACGCGGATGTTGTCCGCCGCACGCGTCAGTTTTGCATTGTCTGCCATATTTCCAGTTGTTTAGTAGTTGTCAATTCGTCGGGCGAAGGCCGTTGTGACACCCTGTGCGGTGCGTGCCGCCTGTCGCTTTTCCGAGCGGGATTTATCCCCTGCAAAGATAATAATATTTTATTATCCTACCTTTTTAAGCTCTACGAAATTTGCTTTTTCTATCTTTTCCTTGGCGTATGGCAGCGTTACGCGAAACTCCTTGCAACCGCTCGACGGAATGTCGAACATCGTGTCCATCATCACCGCCTCGCAGATCGAGCGCAGGCCGCGTGCGCCGAGCTTGTAGACGATGGCGCGGTCGACGATGTAGTCGAGAACTTCGTCGTCGAAGGCGAGCTTCACGCCGTCCATCTCGAACAGCCGGACGTACTGTTTCACGATGGCGTTCTTCGGCTCGGTCAGGATCGAGCGCAGCGCCTCGCGGCCGAGCGGCTGCATGTAGGTCAGCACCGGCAGGCGCCCGACCAGTTCGGGGATCAGGCCGAACGATTTGAGATCCTGCGGCATGACGTACTGCATCAGGTTCGAACGGTCGATCGGGTCGGCTCCCGCGCGGCCGTAGCCCATCGCCCGCGTGTTGAGCCGCTGGGCGATCTTGCGCTCGATGCCGTCGAACGCACCTCCGCAGATGAAGAGGATGTTGCGCGTGTCGACCTGTATGAATTTCTGGTCGGGATGCTTGCGCCCGCCCTGCGGCGGTACGTTGACCGTCGTCCCTTCGAGAATTTTCAGCAGCGCCTGCTGCACCCCTTCGCCCGATACGTCGCGCGTGATCGAAGGGTTGTCGCCCTTGCGGGCGATCTTGTCGATCTCGTCGATGAAGACGATGCCCCGTTCGGCGGCAGCCACGTCATAGGAGGCCACCTGCAACAGCCGCGAGAGGATGCTCTCCACGTCTTCGCCCACGTAGCCGGCTTCGGTGAGCACCGTGGCGTCGACGATGGTGAAGGGGACGTTCAGCAGCCGTGCGATCGTGCGTGCCATGAGCGTCTTGCCTGTTCCCGTCGGGCCGACGAGCACGACGTTCGATTTGTCGATCTCGATCTCGCCTTCGGCGTCGGCCGATTTCGAGAGAATGCGTTTGTAGTGATTGTAGACCGCTACCGACAGGTAGCGTTTGGCCGCCTCCTGACCGATGACGTACTGGTCGAGCATCTCCTTGATCTGCGCGGGTTTGAGCAGTTCTTCGTAGTGCAGCGGCGTCTGCTGCATCGGGGGCGTCGCGGAGAGGGGATCGGCTACCACATGGTGCTCGACGAGCGTATGGTAGCCCTGTTCGATGCATTCGTTGCAGATGCGGGCGCCGCTGCCGCCCTGAAAAAGCATCAGCACCTCGCTGTGGTGTTTGCCGCAAAAGGAGCAGTGCTCCTCGGCCGTGTGCGAATTTCCGTTCTTCGGGTTCTTCGTATGTGTCATTCGTTGTCGTTTCGTATGGGTATATGCCGCGTGCGCGCCGTTTTCGGCGCGCGGCGGGTCACTTGCGTTTTTTCAGCACTTCGTCGATCAGGCCGTAGTTCTTGGCTTCGTCGGCCGTCATCCAGTAGTCGCGGTCGGCATCCTTTTCGATCTTCTTGATCGGCACGCCGGCGTGCGAGGCGAGAATTTCGTACAGTTCGCGCTTCGTGCGCAGGATTTCGCGGGCCGTGATCTCGATGTCCGACGCCTGTCCCTGCGCGCCTCCCAGCGGCTGGTGGATCATCACGCGCGAATGCGGCAGCGCCGAACGCTTGCCCGCCGTGAGCAGCACGGCTCCCATCGAGGCCGCAAGGCCCGTGCAGATGGTCGCCACGTCGGAGTTCACCAACTGCATCGTGTCGTAGATGCCCAGACCGGCCGAAACCGATCCGCCCGGCGAATTGATGTAGAGCTGGATGTCCTTCTCCGGATCGGCCGATTCCAGGAAGAGCAGCTGCGCCTGGATGATGTTGGCCGCATCGTCGTAGATCGGCGCCCCGAGGAAGATGATGCGGTCCATCATCAGGCGGGAGAAGACGTCCATCGTGGCGACGTTCAACTGGCGCTCCTCGATGATCGTGGGCGACACGTAGTCGGAGATGACGGATCGGAAATCGTGCAGCCGGAGGCTGCTGATGCCGCAATGCTTGACGGCGTATTTTTCGAATTCGGAAGACATGACTGTACGTTTAATATGGTTTTACATCGTTGTTCGCCGGGCTTTTCCCGCAGTCCGCACCGCCGCGGGCCGGCGACGGATCAAAAGAAGGACTCTGCAAACATCACGCCCGCAGAGTCCAAAGTTAATCATTTTTCCGAAAACCGCGTACTCCGGACTATATCTCCTTGGCCAGTTTTGCGAATTCGTCGGCGGAAACGGCCTTTTCGGTCACCTTGATCTTGCCCTTCACATCCTCGACCACCTTCGTTTCGTAGAGTTTCTCGTAGATCTTCTGCGACTGCTCCTTGTTGGCGAGAATCTGTTGCTTGGCGAAGTTTTCGAGCATCTCGTCCGGTGCGGCCGGCATTCCGTACTGCGCGAACTGTGCGGCGGCGAAAGCCTTCGCTTCGGCGAGCGCCTCGTCGGCCGTTACGGTGAGGTTGTCCTCCTTGATGAAGTGCTTCTGAATGTAGTTCCACGAGAACATTTTGAGGAACTGGTCGAAGTCCTTTTCGATCTCCTCTTTCGAGAACTTCTCCTCGTTGATGACGTAGAGCCAGCGTTTGAGGAAGGCGGCGGGCATCTTCAAGTCGGCTTTTTTCAGCAGGAAGTCGCGCAATTGAAGCGTGAAGAGGTAATCGCTCTCGCGCGACAGTTCCTTCCCGATCTCGGCGTCGACGAAGGCGTCCAGTCCGGCTTCATCCGTGACGTTGCCCTGCGGGAAGGCGGTCTTGAAGAACTCCTCGTTCAGCTCGGGATCGGCGAATTTGCGGATCTTGGTGATTTCGAGCGAGAATTCGGGCTTCACCTCCGCCAGTTCGTTCTCTTTGAGCTGCAAGGCCGCGGCACGCTGCGCGGGATTCTTGTAGAGCTCGTTGATGTCGACCTTCATCTTGGCGCCGACCTTCTTGCCCTTGAAGGGCTTGCGTTCCTCGTCGTTCATCGAGATCAGCCCCACGTAGGCATCCTCGACGCGCAGTTCGCCGTTGTCGAGCGTGACGGTCAGCGCCTCGTCGTCGGCGACCTTCTCGACGTCCACCAGCCGGCCGTAACGGCGCAGGAAATTCGAGCGGTAGTTGTCGTGCATCTGCTTGTCGATCTTGATGCGGTGATAGGTCACCTTGTCCTTGGCCGAAAGAGCGAGGTCGATCTTGGGCGCCTCGCCGATCTCGAACATATACTCGAACTCGGTGTCGTTATCGAAATCGAAAGCACCCTGCTCCTCGGCGGGAATCACGTCGCCCAGATAGTCGATGTTCTCCTTTTGGAGGTACTCGAAGACGGCGTTCGACGCCGTGCGGTACGACTGCTCGGCCACTACGCCCTTGCCGTACATCTTTTTGATGATTCCCATCGGCACCATGCCGGGGCGGAAGCCCGGGATGTTGGCCTTGCGGCGGTAGTCGCGCAGCGATTTCTCGACGGCTTCGCCGTAGTCCTTTTCGCCGACCTTGACCGAAATCAACGAGGTCTGCTCCTCTTTCTGTGTTCTTTTGATCTCCATAACGTATATTTATTTGCTTGTTTTCACTCGCTTTGGCGGGCAAAGATACGAAAAAGCGAGGGCAAATGCAAACGTTGTTTGCAATTTGCCGAGCGGGAGTATCCGAGGAGCAGCCGAAAATACGAAAAAGTTTGGCAAGCAAAGGATTTATGGTTGCGCGCAGTGCACGATCGCTCCGGGCGCTCGCGCTGCTGTCGTCACTCTTTCCGCTATTTTCGCAGTACGATCCCGCAGGCCTCCGGCCTGCCATGTGCGGACACCTGCAAATAATCATGGTTGCGCGTAACGCACAACTGTCTCCGCCTTGCCAAAAATCGGGAAGAGGAATGGGCGGCGGCTGCGCCGTCGAAAAACGCGGGCGCGAGCTCGTCCGCGTAGCGTTGTAGGCGCAGACGTCAGCCGTTCTTCGGCTGGATGCTTTTGTCGCGGCCTTTTGGCAGTGCGGGGTATAAGCCGGTTTCGTGCGGGAAAATTCGAAACTTTTTCGCTCGAAACGGCGGCGGGTTCGGATGATTATGCTATTTTTGTCAATCGGATCGATCCGATTTCCCGCAATGAAACGACTTCTTCTCCTCCTCTGCCTGTCGGCCGCCGTGCGTCCCGCTGCGGCGCAGACCGCCGTGTCCGGTTTCGTGTGCAGCTTGCCCGAACGACTGGCGCGGCCGCTCGACGACACGCTCGTCGTGCTGCGCGACCTCGAACTGCTCACCCCGCGGCGGGTGATGCAGTCGTTCGACGTCGTGTCCGATTCTACTATCTACATCTCGCAGTTGGGGGCATTCGAGAACCACGTTCCCGGCCGGACTCGCTCCCACGAGGTCTATGTCTTCGAGGTGCGGCCCGGCTGCGACACGATGCCCCGCATGACGCTCCGCTACTTCGGGCACGGCGCCAACATCGCCGTCGAGGAGTGCGGCGGCACCCGCTACGTCTGGATCGACAGCAATGCCACGCACGTCGGAGGGGAGTACTGGCAGTCGTGCACCGTGTCGCGCGTTCCGTTCCGTGCCGGCTCGTGCTGCGACCACGACGGCGGCGAGACTTTCTATTTCGACGACGGGTGTTTCAACCTGCTGCCGGCCGTCGATCGGGCGCACGACCTGCTCTCGATCTCCTACCGCAAGGCGGACGGAACGCACGGCTTCCCCCACTTCCGCCTCTCGGAGGCGTTGGCGCTGCCCGACACGATGCTCCGCGTCGTGCGGACGTGGGGCGGCGAACGGTCGGGCGAGTGCGAGCGTACCGAAGAGCGGGCGATCCGCTGTCGGGATTTGCGGCGGCTCACACCGGTAGGCGGCTTTCTGATGCCGCACGGCGAGGATACCGCCCGCGACTTTTGCAGTTATCCCTTCCAGGGCTTCGACGTCGACGGCCGCTGCTGTTATCTCTTTGAAGGGGCCGGCAACGGCAACAAACCGGCCAACGGCCCCTCCGATGCACGCATCACCGTCACCACGCTCGACGGCGGGATCGTCCATTGGCGTCTTCCCGTCGGGGCCTACTCCGATCTCGAAGGACTTCGTGTGCTGGGGCTGACCGATACGGGATATGCCGAGGCCGAGGGGATCAAACGCAAGGGCGACCGGCTGTTCGGCCGATGCGGTGCGCAGAGCCAATCTGCTCCGCTATTAGCCGCCGCTGCGCCGGAGGGGCTTCGCGGAAGGCTAATGGGGTTCGCCGACGAGTTTCAACCCGACGATAGCGCCGATGAGCAGCAGCAGGAAGAAGATCCGCGGGAAGGTCGCCGGTTCGTTCAGGAACAGAATTCCCGCCAGCACCGTTCCCACGGCACCGATGCCCGTCCACACCGGATAGGCCGTGCCGATCGGCAGCGATTGGGTCGCCTTGGCCAGCAGCGTCATGCTGAGCGCCAGCGACAGCAGGAATCCTGTTCCCCACCAGCAGTATTCGGCTCCCGTGGCCTCTTTCATCTTTCCCAGACAGAATGCGAAGCCGGTCTCGAACAGGCCGGCCACGATCAGTATGATCCAGTTCATCGCGTCGTGTTTTATTCTTTTACGGATGCAAAGTTACCCGTAAAATTCCGTCCGGCGCTTTACATTTGATAAGAAAATCGGAAAAGTGCGCGTGTGCCGGCGACTTTGACTACCTTTGCAGAGAAAACGCTTGCGGACGCATCGTCATGGATATACGTGAAATCATCGACCGGATCTATCGGATGCCGGAGAGTTCCGCCGTCAGGCTGGCGGCCTGCATGTCGAGCCTGTCCCGCCCCAGGGGATACTGCGTGCTGGAAGCGGGGCGTGTGGAGCCGAACCTCTTCTTCATCGGCCGGGGGATCGCACGTGCCTGTATTTCCGCCGACGGGAAAAAGGTCACCTTCTGGATCGGGGCCGAGGGATCGGCGCTCGTCTCCCTGAAAAGCTACGTCGACGACGAACCGGGCTACGAAACGGTCGAACTCATGGAGGATTCCCTGTTGTATGTGTTGAAACGCAGCGATTTGGAGCGATTTCTCGCCGAGGACATCCACATCGCCAACTGGGCGCGGCGGTTCGCCGAATCGGAGTTCCTGCGTACGGAGCAGAAATTGATTCCTATGCTTTTCCTTCCGGCCGCCCGGCGCTACGAGACGCTGCTGAGGGAACGCCCCGAACTGTTGCGGCGGGTACCGTTGGAGACGCTCGCCTCCTATCTGGGGATTACGCCGGTGAGTTTGAGCCGGATCCGGGCACGGATGAAGTCGAAATAGCGGGACGTCTTCCGCTGCGGCCTCTTTTTTGCAGTCCGGACGCGGGGTGCGAACCGGCGCTTCGCAACTTTTTTGCGCAATCCGATTTTTTCTCGGCGCATGTTGCGTATCTTTGCCTGCCGGAAAAGGCCGCTTCCGAAGGGGCGGCCGAAATCGATACGACCATGAATGTCAGAACCAAAGGTCTCGTCTGCGGTGCGGTGGCGGCCGCGACTTACGGGATGAACCCGCTCTTCACCCTGCCGCTCTATCATGCGGGAATGACGCCCGACTCGGTGTTGTTCTACCGCTACGCCTTCGCATTGCCGATTCTGGCGGTGATGATCCGTCTGCGGGGGCAGGATTTCAGCCTGCGCCGCTGTGAGATGCTGCCGCTCGTGGCCATGGGTCTGCTCTTTTCCGCCTCGTCGCTCTTTCTCTACATGAGCTATAACTACATGGACGCCGGCATCGCCTCGACGATTCTGTTCGTCTATCCGATCCTCGTGGCGCTCATCATGGCCCTGGGCTTCCGCGAACGCATCACGCCGCTGACGATCTTCTGCATCGCACTGGCCGTTTTAGGCATCGGGCTGCTCTACGAGGGAGACGGCCAGACGCTCAGCCTCACGGGCGTGACGCTCGTGCTGCTCTCGTCGCTTTCCTACGCCGTCTATATCGTGGGCGTCAACCGCTCCGCGCTGGCGGCCTTGCCGACGGTCAAGCTCACCTTCTACGCCCTGCTGTTCGGCCTTGCGATCTACGTCGTGCGGCTCGATTTCCTCACGGGCCTGCAAGCCGTCCCGTCGTGGTATCTGTGGGGCAACGTGCTGGCGCTGGCGGCGCTGCCGACAGCCGTTTCGCTGCTCTGCACCACGCAGGCCATCCACTACATCGGCTCCACGCCGACGGCCATCCTCGGTGCGCTCGAACCCGTCACGGCGGTCTTCTTCGGCGTGGTGATTTTCCACGAAGAACTTACGGCGCGGCTGGGGCTCGGCATCGCGCTGATACTGGTGGCCGTGACGCTCATCGTCGCCGGCGGACGGTTCGCCTCTTTCTTGCTTCGCTTCCGGCGGCTCTTTCCCAAACGGCACAGAAAAACGGAAGCCTGAGTTCGGGCTTCCGTTCGGGCGGAGCGTGCTCCGTCTATTCCAACCATCCGCGAATGGCGGCGATCGCCTCTTCGCGCATCGGCTCGGGCAGGGTGGCGATGCGCGTGCGGTGCGATCCGCCGGGCTGCACGAAGAGCTTCATGTTGCGCTTGCGGGGCGTCACGGCCCATGCCGCGCCCGATGCCGTCCACGGATCGTTGGCGCCGTAGATCATCACCATGTTCGGGTCTTCGCGTTTGAGGTAGCGGTGCATCCGCCGGTAGAGCGTCCGGTCGAAATCGAGGTCGCGCAGCTCGTCGGGCAGGAAGATCCGCCGCAGGTAGTCTTTGCTGTTGCGGATACTGAGGTATTTGCGCAGGGGGCGCGTGTCGTAGCCGTAGTAACCCAGTTCGCGGGCCGCCTGCACGAAAAACGAGGTCGTCGGCGTTTCACGCACGAAGTATTCGGGGTCGACCGCTCCGATGAAGTAATCGAACAGTTCGTCGTCCGTAGCCGACGTAGCGGGAATCTCGTAGGAGTTCGAACCCCACTGCCAGAAGGAGAAGGCGTACTCCAATGCGCAGAGGTCGTAGATTTCCGTCAGCGGCGCACGGAACTCGTATCCCTTTTCGCGGCAGTAGGCTTCGAAACGGGGCATCAGCCGGTCGCGGCGG
>ERZ779861.4609-NODE-4609-length-10200-cov-2.767669_pt1 | contig 10200 bp, 7 predicted proteins | sample MGYA00511558_ERZ779861 | MGnify/ENA primary metagenome ERZ779861 (study PRJEB29588, sample SAMEA2163432) | human gut metagenome | biome: human gut; feature: human-associated habitat; material: faeces | place: Denmark | collected 2008/2010 ... | reverse complement strand
CCCGCAGCATCGCCGAGAAGCTGGGCGTGACCAAACCCTCGGTGGTGCGGGTGCTGAACCTGCTGATGGAGCGGGGGATGATCGTCAAGGAGTATTACGGCAAGATCTACCTCACCGACCGGGGCATCTTCGTGGCCCGGGAGGTCAAAAAGCAGCTGGACGAAGTGCTCGCGCACTTCCCTCCGGTGGAGGAAGAGCTGACCGATGAGGAGCGGTTCACCGCCGCCCTCGCCCCGGTATAATTCTTCTATGCTGATTTGCGCCATGATAATACCTCCTTTGCAATACAAACACATACCAAAAAGGAGGTAAAAAGTCCAGAGAAAAATGTTTATAATCTGATTGATTCGCCGGGCTTTACAATCAGAGCGCCGGGTACGGCAAGTTTTTTTGCCCGATCTATATCAAACAGCTTTCCGGGCAACATATGCACGGGGATTGTATGCTTTGCGGCGATCAGCTTCGCACAGCGGATCGTTTCCGGAACATCCATGGTGTAGGTAAAATCCATCGGTAAAACAGCATAATCAAGGTTTCGTTCTGCCAGATGCGGCATCTGCTCTGTCTCGCCGGTATCGCCGGAAAAATAAACCGAAACGCCGTCCACTGTTACGATGTAGCCGACGCATTCCGATTTTTTGTGATGATGATTATACGCTTGTACCGCTTCGACTGTCGCAAAATCCAGCTTAATTGTCTGATATACTCCGTCTTTTAGTGCATCAAAGTTCTGCCAGATTACACAACCCGGATTTTTTCGGGCAGATCAATGCAGTTGTGACCGGGGTGCTGATGCGTCACCAGAATCAGATCCGCCGGGGCATCATAACCTTCCCCTGCAAACGGGTCGATATAAATCACCTTTCCGCTGTCCGTAGTCAAACGAAGACTACCGTGTCCCTGATAAAGTAAAGTTGCCATATTCTATCCCCTCGCTTACAATTTTGGATCATGTTTTAACGGAATCATATTTGTACACTTATTTGTATCACTGAAATAATTGGTACATCCGTAAAAAACATCACCGTTCTTTGGATTTGTCTTTACAATCATATACCCGTCTGAACACTTCGGACATTTAAAAATATCGTGCTTATTCTTTTTATCATTGGTCATAAAATCGCAGACTTCCGGCTCATTGGTACAGACCCAAAGCTGCAAGCCGTAATTTTTATTAAATTCATACTTAAGCGGGAAGCCGCATTTCGGACATCGAAGAGTAAACAAGTCAACTACCTGCATATTGATATTTTCATCATGTGGGAGATGATAATCTTTAATGAGTTCCACAAGAAATCTCGATGGTCGATTTTTGGGTGCGGCAATATAAACCTTGTTTTTTGTTCTTGTCATAGCTACATAAAATAACCGCCGTTCTTCTGCAAAGGGCATACTTTGATCGTCATGGGTAACCAATTTCATAATCGGGTCATCCTCAAGCTGACAAGGAAATCCGAATTTTCCTTCGAACATGTTGATAAGAATCACATTATCAAAGCCTAAACCTTTGGAACTGTGCGCAGTCATAAAGGTAATATCAGCATTGGGATATTTTTCGGAACGGATCCGATTATGAGGCATCTCTTTAAACAACCCGGTATTGTATAGCTTGTACATATCATAATTGTATCTGCCGATCAGCAAAATAGAACTCTCTTCACCGTATTCTACAATAATTTCTCCGATGATTTGCTCAACCTTTTCCGCCAAAGCCTTTATTGGTTTAACACTGTCGTTAAAGGCTTCAATTACGATAGGATTTTCGAGATGCTTCGGAGAAATAAGCTGTTTTCGAATCTGGGCGGAATTTTTCTGTACAAATCCGCCTGCTATATCGATCAGCTCCTGAGAATTTCGATAAGTATGTGTGATTTTTAACTCTGTGCCAGTTCCCATCAATTCTAAAAAGCGGGTAAACAATGTGATATCTGAACCAGAGAAGGCATAAATTGACTGCCAATCATCTCCTACGGCAACAACCTTGGCTTTGGTAATTTCCGAAAGCCTCTTGGTCAAATTAAATCGCTGCCTGGCAATATCTTGAAATTCATCAATGATAATATACTTATATGGTAATTCTATTTGCTGACGTTCAATTTCCTGCAAGTAAAAATGTGCATCATTGATCATATCGGCAAAGTCGATCTGATTATTTCGTTTTAGCACAGACTGATAATGGTTATAAACTTCTTCTGCAATGTCAAGAAAAAGTAATGTACGGGGATTATCTGTCTTTTTGCGTAGAATTTCAAAACCGGCCTCATCATAGCCAGTCGTCTTATACTGCTCAATAAAATTCATCATGAACAGGATCAGCTTATAAATATATTTATCCTTACCTGTTTCTACAATTTTTTTATATACCTCGTCCAGATTACGGGGCTTTAATATGAATCCTTCTTCTTCAAGACATTTTTTCAAATGTTCCATTAAAGGACGACGATCATTATATAAAGACCATGTTTCCAATAAAGTTGTTTTATGCAATCGATGAAAAGCCCGTTTATCACGAATAGATTTTTGATATCGAGCACGCTGTTCTGGTGAAAAGACATTGCTGTAACCACTTTCAGTTAAGGCGTAGTGTTCAAGCCAGACAGTATGTTCTCCTTGAGTGATATAAAAATCAGGCGTGTATTTTTTGCTTTTTGAAGGGGAGCCAAAGGGATATATACGCTCATACTCATAGTCCAGCCCATTCAGGTATAAGAAATTCGCGATTTGTACTTCTTGAACAGAACGCAAATATTCACCAGTTATCGTTTTTATTTGTTTGCTGCGCTGATGCTCGACTTTTCTGATATACTCTCCCAGCCCACTTTTGAGAGTTTCATAGTCCTGCGCTGCTTTATACATATGATACTGATTCAGATTATCGAACTGAAAGACATCTTCTGTCAAATCGAAATAGTATCCGAGAAACAAAACCAGATTTCTCATCAGCTGCTTGTTATTGAAAATGGATTTTTCCAGCATATCAAATACAATTTGATAAGAGGAAAAGTTGATTTCCGGAGGCTCCGCCGAAAAGCGCTTTACAATTTCAAAAGCAAATGCGTGGAAGGTGCATATTTTGGCGGGAATCTTTAATCCCTTATTGATGCGGTCGCGCAGTTCGCCAATGGCCTTATTTGTATAAGAAATGACAATAATTTCTTCCGGATTGATCCGCTTTTTTTCAACCAGATACTTGACTTTTGCCGCCATAGTGGTCGTTTTACCTGCTCCGGCACCTGCTACAAGAAGACAGTAGTCATCATCCGTAATAACTGCGCGGCGCTGCTCGTCATCCAAGCGAATATTCGGGTCAATATCCATTAAAATATTATCAAAATACGTTTTTTCCCTTGTGAGCGTTCTTTCAATGTAGTCAGCATTGTGAGTCGTTATATTTTCCTCCAGCGTATGCATCCTGCGGAGAAACAATTTCAAGCTGTCAGTATCTACCCGAAATGCGGCGGCATTATTGCATACATATTGAAAGATTAGCTTATTTTTCAGCGAGGAGTAGTAACCGCCATAGGTATGGTGTAAATGTTCCTTTTCTCTATGGGTAATGTAATGATCGGCAGAAAAAAGCTGTACATAATCGCTGTCATAAGAAATTAATATATTGGAAAGCCCCTTATAATCAACGGCTTCGACACCCAATTCCTCTTTTGGGGCTTTTGTGGGAAAATATTCGGCAGGCATTCCGCAATGCGGACATTTTGCAGCTTTATCTGAAATTGATTTTCCACATTCGGGACACTTGATTAATGCCATAATGATTCCCTCCTTATTTTGCGTCACTTCTATGCTCAATCAAGCCCATTTGCTTTAGTTTGGCGCGGACTCCTGTTTCGGTTCGGCTAAGTGTTGCTGCGATTTCTGAAATCGGAACATTTTTCTGAAACAAATCCACTAAGCATTCTTCATGCGCAGGTATCCACGGCAGACCTTGATTTTCCGGTTTTGCAGCGGATTTATCACTGATAGTCGCAATGATGGTATCCATATTATCCAGAATGAATTGCTGCGCCTCTTGATTGTAAAGGACAACCGTATACTCATCGTTTCTGCCGATTCGTTTTTCTGTCGAGATGCCAAGTGCTTTTCCTTGCTCTGTTGGTCTCTTAACGGTTTTTCCGTCTGCTGTGGAGCATACTTCCAATGCATTGATTTCTATTAGCCAGGAAGTAATGTCCGTATGTTTTAACTTTTTGTATCTATCCACATTGACTAAATCATTTATGCGCTTTGTTATTTCACTGATTGACATAGGTGTGGCAGAAAAGGAGAACTGCTTTCTGCTGTCAACAGAAAGAAAAAAAGGTTTCTTAGTAGATTTCTCCTTGCTTTGAATACCGTTGCTTTCAATGACCTGCCGTAATATATCCGACACATAAAACAAACACCGGGAAATCCGAATATTGTTTATCACATCTGACTCCGCCGCCGGCAGATCATTCAGCGGATTGATTCCAGTTGCCAGCTTGTCAATATACATTTTGGCGCGCTGCATCTTTTCGAGTTCAGTCATGCCTGTCTCCTCCTCTTTGGCTATTTTAAGTGATGCGATTACAATATTTCTTTTACTTGGCTCCAGTTCGTTGCTACCTTCATCTCAATGCCGTTATTTAACGCTTCAAAATGCTTTTTTCCGCAATGAATTTTCAATTGCTCCCGTGTGCGCAGATCCATAAAGCTGGTACTGCCTTTGGTTTCTAAAATAAAATACAATTTTTCCTCACCGTTTTTAACAAAATAAACCGCCCAGTCGGGATTATATGTCCCAATCGGCGTTTCCACTTTAAAACGATCGGGAATTTTAAAGAACATTTTGACATCGGGATCATTGTCCAAGGCTACAGCAAACGGTTTTTCAACAAAACTGCTGTCATAAACGACATAATCATACACACTGTGCTCCACTTTAACAGCGTTTCTATCAAGATTAGCAATCAATTCCGCTGTGTCAAAAATTTCCTGTGCGTAATACTCCTGCCCGTCCAACTTAATATAACGGATGCCGTCAATTGCCAAGGCATGGCGGTTATCCCGAATAATTTCCGTTGCTTTCTCCAAAAATGCTTCGGGATTGTTCAGAAATTCACCACACCGTCCGCTGCGGACAAGAATTTCTTTTACCGTAGCAGGCGTAAGCAGTGTCTCATCGCTGATTGCAGTAATAATATCCGGCAATGTTTGATACGAGTTTTCGATATCCGCTGTCCGCATTTCCCTTTCCGTGTGATAAATACCGGCTTTTTCAATATGGATATCTGCCGTTTGAGAAACCAGGCGTGTTTTGGTGATTTTGGGCATTTCCTCAAAGGCTTTTACACAGTTTTCAATCAGCTTGTCTGTGTCAATATGAACTCGATACGCGGTTTTTTGTTTGATTTTATTCCATAATTCCATGAATTCCGGTGACAGCATTACTTGTTTGTTAATCCGTACCACAACATCTCGAGAAGCATCCCGAATCGGCGGTTTGCGGTCGGCATTGACGATAATCTGTTCAAAGCGCTCTCTTGCGGCTTCGTATTTTTCCGGCAACGAGAGCGTACCGGTTTTGAGCGCATTTTTCATGGTGTCTTTCATTTTTCCGCTGCTTGTAATGTAGCCTTTCTTTTCAAAATGCTCCATCAGTTCCTGCGCTTCTTCATATGTAACCGTATGCTCTTCCGTTGTAGTGACAGTGCTGGTAATACCTACAATTGCCTCAGCCGCCTGCTCCGGCGTAGCACCGTTTTTGATTTGGCGCATGACTTCCGTGGCAGGATTCGGCGGCGACGCAATTTCTCCCTCTTCCAGTTTCGCCGAAATGGTTTCTTCAGCGGCAGTCATTTGCGGATCGGCCATCCACTTGTCAATTGTGCCGTCCTCCATCCAAGTTTTTACCAGTTCTTTTGCTTCTTCTTTGTCAATGGTATGCTCATGTTCTACCGTTTGGGTAAAGGTCATACCGCTGAAAAGATCAAGTTGCAGCACGCCGAACTTCACACCGGTTTCGTCCTCAATCTCTTTTTGCAGAGTGTCGGCAAACTCTGCAAAGCTCTCGTTTGCCATCACATGCAGGATATTGATGTTTTTATCCTCAATCCGTTCCCCATCCTGATTGACGCAAAGACGAAGTCCCCGTCCGACTTTTTGCCGACAGGTAAAGGTGGATTTCTGCTCAATCAGCGTACACACCTGAAAGACATTCGGATTATCCCAGCCTTCTTTTAAAGCAGAATGGGAGAAAATAAACCGCAGCGGACATTCAAAACTCAGCAGCCATTCCTTGTCCCGCATAATAGTGTTGTAGGTGTCGTCATCCGCCTGTGTATCGCCTTTGGTATCTTTGAGGCGCCCTTTCTTGTCTTGTGAGAAGTACCCGTTGTGTACTTTGGATACATCCGAAGAAAAACGTTCCCGAATGGGTGCATATTTTGGTTTGAAAAGCAGTTCTAAATAGCATTCCTCAAACATTTTGGCGTAAATACCCGGGGTACCGTCTTCATGGCGGTACTTGTCCACCTTGTCTATGAAAAACAACGACAACACCTTAATGCCTTTTTGGGTATAACGCAGTTCCTTGTCTAAATGGGCTTCTATGGTACGGCGAATCTGCGCTTTTTTCACGATATTCTCATCAATATCGCCGATGGCTTTTCCTAACGCCACTTCTTCCGTATTGCCGAACTCAATATGCTCATATTCCGGTGTGCAGTCAATTCCCGCCACAGTGTAACCTTCATACAAATCCCGTTCGCCGGACAGTAAGAACAGATCATCTCCCGGTTTCACGGTGATGGTCTTTCTGGTGACAGCACCGGTTTTTCCTTTTACATCAATCTCCACTTTTGCGCGGAAGGCGTTTTCGTTGGAAACGGAAACCAATTTCACATAAGCCTGATTGAATCCGCCGGATATCTGATTGGAGGAAACAGAAATCTGTTTCACCAGCCCCATTTGGTAGGCGTCTACCGGCGTTAGACGATACAAAAGATTGATCTTTTCCCGGTGTGTAGCGGAATAACGCAGCACGCACAGAGGGTTGAGGGATGCAATCGCCTCTTTGGCTTTTGGTGTATTGTCTACGCTTTGCGGCTCGTCAATGATCACGATAGGGTGGGTATCCTGAATATACCGCATGGCGGTTTCGCCATTCAGCTTGTCCTGTGCTTGGTTGATGATATTTTCCGCCTTTTTGAATGCGTCAATGTTGATGATCATAATCTCAATATTGGCGCTGGTGGCAAACTGCCGCACATCGGATAGTTTTGCGGAGTTGTAGATAAAATATCGGCATGGGACATTGTCATATTGCAGTCCGAAATGCTCTTTTGTAATCTCAAAGGATTTATACACACCCTCACGGATTGCCACCGACGGCACAACGATAATAAATTTTGTAAAGCCGTACTTACGGTTTAATTCAAATATCGTTTTGGTATAGACGTAGGTTTTACCGGTACCGGTCTCCATCTCGATACAGAATTGGGGGAATGTAGAATTTAAAATGTAAAATTTAGAATTCATGTCTTTCATTTTACATTCTACATTTTCAATTTTACATTCCGTAAGCGGCAGCAGATTGCGTTTCTGTACGGCGTGCATATTATCCGATAAGGTATTCCTATCTATGTATAAGGCATTGCCGATACCGAAATCATTCATAAGCAGCATCTGATTTTCTTCCACCACGGAAAAAGTGCTGTGCGTTTTCTCCTGTCCGGTAAAAAGATCCACAACAGCGTTTACCGCATCGGTTTGAAAATCTTGATTTTTAAACTTTAACTTCATTTCTTAATTCATAATGCATAATTCACAATTCATAATTATGCATCTTTTCCTCCTTTGCTGGCGTTAATTATGGCTGTCAGCAGTTTCAAAAGCTCTACACAATCGTGATTTATACTGATAAATTGTTCTTCGCTCAAATAATCTGTTTCATATAATAATTCAAGCCAATACTCTGTTTCGCTTGCTTCTTTAAGTGACACGTTTAATTTTGCGATAAAATCCGCTTTACTTTGTCCTCGAATTGCTTCTTTTACGTTTGCGCCAATGCTTGTTCCGCTTCGTAACAGTTGTTTTGACAAAATATATTCTTTCTTTTCGGCATTAAGATATTGATATAACTTGATAATGCGCACTGCAAACGCTTTGCTTTTGGTCACAACAATATTTTCTGTTTTCATCTTGTTCTCCCAATTATGCATTATGAATTATGAATTATGCATTACACAAGTTTCAGTTCAATTTGCTTATCCCGCAAGATGTAGTATGCGTTAGACATAGCGGTGTCATCGGCAAAGCTGTCGCGGGAAATAATAATTTTTGCCGGGGCATATTCCGCCATCATTTCTACATCCTCCGGCTGCACATTCTCCGCAAGGCAGATGAGAAGCAGACAATCTTCCCCAACCGTATAGGCGGATTTGCCGTTTAAGTCGATTTTCTGCACCGAATAGGTCAGCGGCACGCCTAATTTGAGCATGATTTCATAGACCATATCCAAATCGGTACGGTCCGGTTTGACGCGGTGGATCATGCCGTTCATGCGGTTATAGAGGGTGAGCAGGTCGTCGTCCTCAATGGGGGCGGCATCCCAGGTTTTAAGGTTGGAAGTATCCAGCTTATACACCTTGAATCCCACATCCAGCGGCTGTTTGACTTCTTCGCCGAGCTTGATTTGTCCGTCGGTTTCGGTCAGATTCTTTCCCGCTCTGCGAATCCGTTCCTTGCCGATTTCACAAATGTTTTTGTACCCGGCTTTGTAGGCTTCGCTTTTTTCGTCGCACACTTCGGGCAGCTGCACCATAATAAACTGCCGGTTGCCGCCGTCTTCGGCATTTAACTGCATCACCGCATGGGCAGTGGTTGCCGAACCGGAAAAGAAGTCAAGGATAATGTCATTATTACTTTTGTTAGTTGTGCATAATTTTAAACAACGCAAAATTGTTCCTATCGGTTTGGGTTTAGGAAATGTTCTTTTATCAAATCCCAAATTTATAAATTCTTCACTTCCTCGTTCACTATTTACATCTTTAAATGTCCAAGAACTCGTCGGCTTAACTAATGATCTATCTTCTAAATAGTCTTTCGTCATAACACCCCATACTTTACGAGCGGGCATAAATTTGGGAACGAGAAATTCTATCTGTTTTTCGGCAGTATCCAATCCCCAACGCCAATTCCCCTCTTTGCCATCTTCTCTTTGAGGTTTTATTTGTATAAATCCATCGGGAATTTCCTCTGTTCTCGCCGGATAAAACTCTTTTGTTAATTCATTGTAATAAAAATAGTAAAAAAGATTAGGACGATCTTCGCGTAGGTCATTTTCACCCGTTTTTCTAAGGTCAATTTCTCTATATTTTTTGCCGTTTTCATCAGTTTTGTTATATCGTTTTGTTATCTCATCTGATGGTTCAAATCCATACCACTCCAGCATTTCTAAATGTTTTGCATAGACCACAACATATTCGTGTGCGGTTGCAATATACTTATCGTCAGATCTACCCTTTGGATTATTTGTATTTGCAATGCAACCGACAAAATTCTCTTCCCCAAAAACTTCATCGCAAACTTTCCGCAGGTTTGTAACCTCATTGTCATCAATGGAGATAAAGATCACACCGTCGTCCCGCAGGAGGTTGGCGGCAAGGCGCAGGCGTGGATACATCATATTCAGCCAGTTGGTATGATACCGTCCCATGGTTTCAGGGTTTGATTTTGTGGTCTGCCTGGTCACTTCCTTATACCGCGCCATCGGGTCGGCAAAATCGTCCTCATACACAAAGTCATTGCCGGTGTTGTAGGGCGGATCAATATAGATCATCTTCACCTTGCGGTAATAAGCAGTTTGCAGGAGTTTGAGCACCTCCAGGTTGTCGCCCTCTATATAAAGGTTTTGCGTGGTGTCAAAATTCACGCTTTCTTCGGGGCAGGGGCGCAGCGTGCCGGTGGAACGCTTTTGCGCCACAGACATTCCGCCTTTCCTTTCCACTCAAACTTGTATTTTTCAAAATCGTTGTCGATATACTCCCCGCAGAGAGACAAGAGCTTGTCAATATCCAGCTTCCCCTCCGCGAAGCATTCGGGAAAAACCGCTTTCAGCTTGTCCATATTCGCTTGTTCTATATTCATTGAAAATCCATCCATTGTGTTAGACATTATTTTGTTCCTCCTAAATTTTATTCTAAAACGGCAAGTCAGGATCCGGTA
>ERZ779861.4599-NODE-4599-length-10217-cov-2.383389_pt1 | contig 10217 bp, 7 predicted proteins | sample MGYA00511558_ERZ779861 | MGnify/ENA primary metagenome ERZ779861 (study PRJEB29588, sample SAMEA2163432) | human gut metagenome | biome: human gut; feature: human-associated habitat; material: faeces | place: Denmark | collected 2008/2010 ... | reverse complement strand
TCTCGCCCGCCGTGTTTATTCCGGTGCTGGAAAATAATGGTTACATCACCAAGCTGGACCAGTACATCTGGGAGGAAGTGTGCAAGACCATTCGGGTGTGGATCGATGCGGGAGTCCGCCCGGTCCCCATCGCGGTCAATGTTACAAAGACGGATATTCTGGCCACCGATGTGGCGGAGTTTTTCTCCGAAATGCTCAAAAAATACCGTATCCCGCCAAAATATCTGAACATCGATATTGTAAAGTCTGCCTATCTGGAGACCCATGGTGCGCTGAGCGATACGGAAGCACAGCTGCAGCAGATGGGCTTCCGGGTGATCCTAGACGGCTTTGACGGCGACTATGTGGAACTGAGCGCACTGGGCGGCTTTGGCACCGACCTGCTCAAGCTGGATCTGCGCAGCGCTGCGCTGCAGAATAAGACCGATGTGCTGCCCGGTATTTTTGCACAGGCCCGCACGCTCCGGCTGAATCTGCTGGCCGAGGGCATTGAAAGCACCGAGCAGCTGAACGTGCTGCGCAAAGCCGGCTGCACTGAGGGGCAGGGATACCTCTTCTCCCGTCCGCTGTCGGTGGATGAATTTGTCAGGATCCTGAAAGTGGGGCACTCCGGATGAAAACGAGAAAACGCAGACAGGATCCGGATGCAGAATACAATTTCTGGCAGCCGGCAACCGATATGATGAGCGCCCTTGTGTATGTGCTGCTTCTGATCATTGCACTGCTGGGCCTTTATCTTCTGAGCGATTACACCGGCCTCGAAGAGCCTTCCTCTTCCAGTGAGGAGGCTGTGTCCAGCGGCTGGCATGACGACGACTACGACGGCTGGCACGATGGCGGTGCCGATGACGACCCCGGCGACGGCGATGGACGATACGATCAGCAGATCATCCAGACCGGCGGCGGTGGCGGGGGCTACGACGAGGACGGCGTTAAGGCCGCCGTGTTTGCCGAGCTGATCGATGAGGAGACCGAGCGGCGCATTCAGGAAGCCGGTGTGCGCTTTGAGCTGTACCGCACGGATACGGCCCATCTGATAAACGGCAGCCTGCAGACCCTGAATACCTACTACCCGGAAAAGATCAGCTACCGGGAGTATGAGACCACCGGGGAAGGCACCTTCTATCTGCCGGAAAAGATCTGGCAGGGCAGCTACTACTTCCGTCAGCTCAGTGAGCCGGAAGGATACGATGCGGCAGCGGACACCTACTACGATGTGGACCGCATGTACGACTGGCCGGAGCCCTATATCGTGCAGATCCGGGTGGCTCCCTGCAAAAACATCATCCGGCTGCAGATGAACGATGCCGAAACACAGCAGCCTGTAGGCGGCGGCACCTTCCGGGTGATCGCAGCCGAAGATATCATCACGAAGGATGGCACAGTGCGCTATACGCAGGGCCAGCAGGTGGATACCATCACCTGTGACGAAACCGGCTACGGCGAAAGCGTGGAACTGTATCTTGGCAAGTACACGGTGCAGCAGCAGTCGTCCCCCAACTACTACACCACCATGCAGCAGGATCTGGATGCAGAAGTGGAAAAGAAAAACGGCAGCGACCCGGAGCTGCACAAGATCGATACCGAAAAGACCAAGATCATTCTGAACGTCACGGACGAGCTTACTTCCTCTGCTCTGGAGGGTGCAGTCTTTACGGTGACCAACCGGCGCACCGGCACCACCCAGACGGTGGCGACCGATGGGTCGGGCCAGATCCGTCTGACCGATCTGGATAAGAGCACGACCTATCTTATCCGCGAACAGCAGGCACCGGGAAATTTCCGTCCGGATGACACGGATCACACGGTGATCGTCGCTGCGGACGGCCGCATTGACGGTGCAGGCAGCACAACGCTGGACATCACCAACCGGCTCCTGCGGGTATCCATCTCTGCCGTGGATACGGTGCTGCGCAGCAATACGGAGGGCGAACAGCTCTCCCTGTACAACGAGCAGGATCAGCTGATCCGGAGCTGGACGTCCAGCGATTCCGGCCAGCTGTTCACCGATCTGACCGAGGGCAGCTACTACGTGGTACGCGGCAAGGCAGATCCCGCAAATGCCCGGAAATATCCGTTCACTGTACAGGATACGGCAAGTACGCAGAACTGGACCGTGCCGGTGTTTACGCTGCGCAGTGCGGTGGCTCTGGCCGTTCTGGCTGTGGTCGCCGCCGGTGCGGTCTGGCTGCTGGTGTTCCTGTGGGGCATCCTTGCACGCCGCCGCAAGGCGCGGAAAGCTGCTGCAGCTCAGGACGAGACCCTCGACCAGAGCGAAAATAAATCGTAAAGGTGGTGAGAAACAATGGACAATGACGAGATCCGCATCAGTGACCTGCTGTACACCGTCTTCAAGCACCGGAAGACGATCCTTGTGCTGGGCCTGCTGGGCTTTTTCTGCGGATTCGTGTTCAGCGGCGTCTCCTTTCTGCGGAACAGCCGTACCAACTACGCGGTCAATTGTTCCGTTGCAATCACCTCCCAACCCTCTGCAGACGGCGTTGTATACAATAATTCTGATTATCTGAGTTCAAACACCTTTTATCAGACCCTGGATATGATGGACGCCGCGACCTTTGTGATGAAGAGCGAGCGCACATTGCAGACTGCCATTGATCATGCGGGCCTTGTATCGGTCACAACACAGGACGTGTCTCAGAATCTGCAGGTGAGCCGATACAATGAAACGCAGGTGCTGCTGCTTACTTTGACCTGGAACAATGCCGAGGCCGGTGTCCAGCTGATGAATGCGCTGGTGGATGCCATCAAGGAGATCCTGCCGGAAACGCTGATGATGGGCTCTGTGGCCATGATCGATGCTCCGGAAGCAGCTTCTACAACGGGCGGCGGTGCCGGCCAGTACGTCCGCCTGTGGGTGATCTTCTGTGTGCTGGGTCTGGCCGCCGGTGCGGGTCTGGCGGTGCTGGAGTTTTTCCTGCGGCCCACCCTGCTGAATGTGAAAGACGTGGAGGACGTCCTGAAGCTCGAAACTTTGGGCAGCATCCCCAAGGATAACAGCTACTTCCAGAAGAACATGCAGCTGTTGAGCGAAACGCACCGTGCAGATGCCGATGCCGTGCAGAACTTTGCTTCGGCCGCGCATATCCTGATCAACCGGTTCGGCACCACGGCAGAACCGCACTGGTTCTATGTAACCTCGGCTGAGGATGGAGAAGGCAAGAGCACGGTGGCGGCCAATCTGGCCCTGCAGCTGTCCGATATGGAAAAGCGCACCCTGCTGCTGGATCTGAACACCCGTGCTCCCCGCCTGGGCGGAATGTTTTTGCAGGATCTGCCGTACAGCCGGACGCTGAATGCCCTGTACAAAGGCGAATCTGCCGAGCCGGAAGCGGTTATTTCGCTGACCGGCTATCTGGACCTTCTGCCGATGGTGCTGGAACCCGATGCGGTGCCGCTGGATGCCGCCCTGTTCGACTTTTTGAAACCGATCATGGAGCCCTACGAGTATGTCATCATTGATGCTTCCTCGGTGGGACGTTCCTCGGATGTGCTGCGTCTGAACAAGCTGGCAGACCATGCGCTGTTCGTTGTGCGTCACGACGCCGCCCCGCTGTCTGTCATACAGGATGCCATTGAAAAGCTGAACAAGTCCGGTGTGCAGCTGCTGGGCTGTGTGGTCAACGAAGTGCAGTCGCTGGAAATCTTTCCGCTCCATCCGGAGCACATCGCAGCTCCCATCCGGAAGAAAAAGAAAAAACCGGAGAATGCCGACAGCCCGCTGCCGGAGGACCTGCTCCGTCCGGCAGATTCCGCGCTGGAGCCGACATGGAAACCGGCAGGAGATGGCCGAAGTGTGATGGACGAGCTGACCGATGATCTGCAGCGCAGCCAGAATACCCGGAGCGATGATGAGATCATGTGGGAGCTGCTCCGCATGGGAAAAGACGGCAGCTGGAAGCGGCCAGAGCGGAAGCCAACTATGAGCTGGTACAGGCGGACAGCAGCGCTGCCCAGCCGCCGCAGTCCGTTCCGGATGCACCGCCTGCGCCCGTGCCAGCGGAGAAGCCGAAACCCGTACAGCCGGAGCCTGAAGCGGAGTCCAAGGCCGGTCTGCTCCCCTGGACCGAGCCGGAACCCGAACCAAAGCCAGAGAAAAAGCGCAGCCGTGCACCGAAGCCGACTGCAGCACCCAAGCACGGCAAAGCATCCAGCCGCAGCGGACTGGGGCTCTGGGGCAAAAAACCGAAGCACTGAGAACCGAAAAGAGACAAAAAGCCCACAGGTCAGATGGATTTCCGGCCTGTGGGCTTTTGCAATATTCGTGCAGGTTCTGTTCCGGTTTAGCGGCAGACCGGGTCGGCGGCATCGTAAAGGGCCTGCGCCATACGGCTGGCATCCTCCGGGGTCATCAGGTCCTGCACCACGCTGCGGACGGCAGTGCCTACTGCAAATTCGTATTTCGGGATGGAGAACGGCATACAGAAAAGAGCAGCATATATCAACAGCCGCCCCTGCCAATATGCGAAAAATTTTTAATCGATTGCGCTCTTTTTGGAAGTGTTCATCCACGGGAAGATGCTGTAATTCTGGAAATCCTCATAGGCGTCCACGATGGGGGAGGTGCCGCCCAGACGAACCAGCAGGGAAGCCACATCCGCAGAGTAGTACCAGTGGAAGAACTGCTTGCAGGCTTCCGCTTTTTGGCTGTATCGGGAGATGCCCACGATGCCGCCGCCCAGCAGAGGCTTGCATCCCGGAAGGATGGCCGCGCCCACCCGACCGACGACCACCGAATTTCCGGAGTTGATCAGTTCGGCTGCATAGTTGGAGTAGATGACGGTCATGGCGGTCTTTCCCTCCGCAAATTTCTGGATGCTGTCGCCCCACCAGTTCTGCTTGCAGGAGAACTTTTCCAATGCATGATACTGGCGCATGGCCGCCTGCATTTCGGGGCTGTCCAGCCGGAGGGTCTCCGGCGTGGAGCCGAAGCGGTCGATGCGGGAAAGGTAGAAGGGCAGAAAATCGCTTGCTGCAACGGAGGCAGAGCCACAGGTCATGGTGGTACCGTACTCGGTGGGGGAGTCCGGGTTGCAGCTGCGGGTGAAGAACTCCGCAGCGTGGAGATACTGCTCGTAGGTGGTGGGCACCACAAGATTTTCGTGGAAACGCTCGTAGTAGGCGCGGCACAGCTTGGCATCGTGGAACAGGTCGGTGCGGTACAAAAAGATCTGCACGCTGGGGTCAAGGGGAAGGGCATAGACCCGGCCGTTCAGCATCGAGTAGCTGTCGTAGCCGTTTTTGATCAGCCGGGGGGACAGTCCCTCCGGGGAGATGGAAAGCTCGTCCAGTGGACGATAGATCGTTTGCCCGATGTCTCCGAACTGCGCCACGTCAATACGGATCATATCATAGGTAAAATGCGGCCCGATGAGGTTCAGCTGCGCCAGCAGGTCATCGTAGGGGACACCGATCAGCTTGATTCGGATGCCGCTGCGGTGCTCAAATTCCGGCAGCAGCTTGCGGAGTGCCTGTGTGGAAGGGTTTTCCAGCGTGAGCATGGTCAGCTGGGTGTCCGGCATCCGCTGCAGCCCGGGGAAGGAATCGGCAAAGCCCTTGGGCGCATAGAAAAGCTCTTTTTCCGCCGAGGCAGAGTCCCTGTCGAGCTTTGAAAACAGCTTGATGATGCGGATGCCCAGAAAGCCGTAATCCAGATGATACAGCTCCACCGCCTTTTCCGGCAGGGCAGCGCAGGCACCGATGGTGAGGATGGGCGGGATCTTTTCAATGTGCAAAAGCCGGAACGCCCGGAGCAGCGCATCGGTGCAGACCGAGCTCTGGGTCAGGATCACATCGTAGGGGGCGGCGTTCTGCGCCATCTCAAAGGCCTGATTCAGCGCCAGCTTATACCCGGAGGGGATGTGTGCCAGTGCCAGCCCCTGCGCCTGCGCACATTTCTGCAGGCTGGAAAAGATGGGGTTTTCGGCCTCGCCGTGCCTTTCCACCCCGAAATAGGCGATTGACCGCCAATGCTTTTGGGCACAGAACGCGGTCACTGCGGCACCGATCTTCTGCGGGTCAAAGGAAAGGAACCATTCGTCCGTCCGCAGCGTTCTGGGCCTGCGCTCCACAAATACGATGGGGCAGTGCAGAGAACGGTATTTTTCCAGACACTCTTTACTTAAAGTAGAAATGACGATGAGGGCTGCCAGCCCGGATGCCCGCAGATTGTCCAGAATGACCTCTTCCTCCGCAGGGATATCCTCGGTCTGGTACACCAGCAGACTTTTCTGGCTTTTGGGAAAATTCAGCTGGAGCGCCGTGAAAAAATCGATGTACTTGGCTTCCTTCAGGGATGGCAGGATGACGGCGATGGTGTTGGGCGAGCCCTGACGGAGCCGCTGTGCCTGAACATTGGGAACGTAGCCGAGTTTCTTTATGGCATTTTCTACCAGCTGTATCTTTTCAATGCTGACCTTTCCGGTCTTGTTCAGAACATTGGAAACGGTGCCGTGGGATACGCCGGCTTCTTTGGCGATATCGTTGATGGTTGGCACAGGATCTTCCCCCTTTTTTGCAGACGGTCTTTTCTATGATAATATCCTAAACGGTCAAAAATTACAAGAAAAAAAGTAAAAATCCGCCGTCCAGATTGGAACGAGTCATTATTTTAACAAAGTTTCCCGGGCAAAAGAGCGAAAAGCGCCCGCAAATCATTGTCATATTGCACATAAAAAGTAAACTCTGCCTGTGAATATGGTAGAATTACGCGTTGCAGGCTGAAATTTTACCTGTATTTGATTGACTCGTTCCAATTTTGGCGGTATACTGAGCACAACACGAGGGGGAACAAGCCGCTCCCCGCAAAATTGACTGAGGAAAATGAAAAAGGAGAAAAGTCATGAGAAAGATTTCTCGTCGCAGCTTCATCAAGGCTGCAACCTTTACCGCAGCCGCTGCTGCACTGACCGCTTGTGGTGGTTCTTCTTCCAGCACCACCACCGCTTCCAGCACTGCTGCTTCCGCCGCTGCTGACAACACCCCCTCCAACAAGGGCACCGGCGTTACCCTGACCGTCTATACCAACTCCGAGACCGACGGCCGCGACGAGTGGCTGATCGAGCGTGCCGCACAGGACGGCTTCAAGGTTCAGGTGGTCGGCGCAGGTGCTGCTGATACCCAGAACCGTCTGCTGGCTGAGAAGGCTTCTCCCATTGCTGACGTTGTGTTCGGTCTGAACGCCATCATCTGGGAGTCCCTGAAGGCTGAGAATATCCTGATCCCCTTCGTGCCGGAGTGGGCAGATGAGATTCCCGCCGGTCTGAACGACGACGAGGGCTACTACCATGCCATCGTCAAGCAGGCTATTCTGCTTGTCTACGATCAGAACCAGCTCACCGAGGATCAGGCTCCCACCGATTGGCCCGACCTGTGGACCAAGCCGGAGTTCGATAAGAAGTACGAGTACCTGACCAGTCTGGCCGGCGGCACGGTCCGCAACGTCATCGCCGGTATCCTGACCCGCTATGCAGACCCCAACGGTGATCTGGGCATTGCACAGGAAGGCTGGGATGCCATCGCCGAGTACTACAAGCACGGTGTGCCCAATGAGGACGGCGTGGACCTGTACGCACAGATCGCCAGCGAGAACAGCACCGTTGTCTGCGGTCAGATGTGGTCCTCCGGCGTTGAGACCCGCGACCAGCAGTACGGTGTCAAGACCGGCTACGCAATTCCCGATGTTGGCGTTCCCTATGCAGTTGAGGGCGTTGCCATCGTGAACGGCACCAAGAACGAGGAAGAGGCACAGCGCTTCGTCAACTGGTTCGGCAGTGCACAGATTCAGGGCGAGTGGGCTGAGGTCTTCTCCACCCTGCCGGCAAACACCAACGCTGTTGGTAAGGCCAACGAGTTTAACCAGACCATCGCAGAGCTGCCCGCACAGCAGATCGACTGGGCACTGGTTGCACAGAACATCGACGCATGGTGCGAGAAGATCATGCTCGAATATATGCCGTAATCATCCCGGCATTCTAAGGTTCGTTCGTTTACAATAATGCGGAAAGGTCGGTTTGCAGATGCCATACAGCGAGCCGACCTTTTTTCGCAGCTGCTCATCATCGAGGTACAGAGCATGATCAAACTTGAACATATCGAAGTGACTTTTGGCTCCTTCAAAGCCCTGAAGGACATCAACATTGACATCCACGAAGGTGAGTTCTTCACCTTCCTTGGACCCTCCGGCTGTGGCAAGACCACGACCCTGCGCACCATCACCGGCTTCATTTCTCCCAGTGCCGGTACTGTCAGCGTCCGCGGCAAGGACATCACCCACACCCCCATCGAAAAGCGCAACATCGGCATGGTGTTCCAGAGCTACGCTCTGTTCCCCACCATGACCGTGTACGAGAACATCGCCTTCGGCCTGCAGGTCCAGAAGATGGACAAAGAGGAGATCCGCAAGAAGGTCGTTGAGATGGGCAAGAAGGTGGACCTGAACGAGGAGCAGCTGAAGAAGAAGGTCTCCGAGCTGTCCGGCGGTCAGCAGCAGCGTGTAGCCATTGCCCGTGCGCTGGTCACCAACCCTGAGATCATCTGCCTGGACGAGCCTCTGTCTAACCTTGACGCAAAGCTGCGCGTTCAGCTGCGCAACGAGCTGAAGGACCTGCAGAAGCGCTTCGGCATCACCACCGTTTACGTCACCCACGATCAGGAGGAGGCTCTGACCCTTTCTGACCGCATCGCGGTGTTCAACAAGGGCGTGATCGAGCAGATCGGCCATCCTGATGAAATTTACAGCCACTCCGCAACCGAGTTCGTCTGCAACTTCATCGGCGACATCAACCGCCTGACCCCGGAATTCCTCGCCGGCACCGGTGCAGATAAGGTGGAGGGTGTTGACCCCAAGAAGCACTGCTACATCCGTCTGGAGCGTATGCACGTCAACGAGACGATGGCCACCGACACCCTCAAGACCGAAGCTGTGGTGGAGGATTACGAGTTCTACGGCCTGTACATCAAGTACACCGTCCGTGCCTTCGGCCAGACCATCAAGGTCATCGAGAAGAACAGCGGCAAGACCCTGTACAAGAAGGGCGATACGGTGACGCTGAGCTATAACCCTGCTGACATCATGCAGTACGAGGGGTGATTTTGAGATGAAAGAAAAGAAAAAATTCTCATTTACGCCTGAAAAGCTGTGGGGAATTGCAATTTTTGTGTTCTTCGCATGGTTCATTTTCGCATTTCTGGTATTCCCCAACCTCAACACCGTGGTGAGCGTGTTCTACCAGAACGGTCACTTTACCACCGAGGTCTTCACAAAGCTCGTCCACTCTGCCAAGGCAATGCGAAGCCTGCGGAACAGCTTGATCCTTGCACCCACCCTGTCCATTACTGTCGGCTTTATCGGCATCAGTCTGGTGCTGATCACCGAGTATTTCGACATCAAGGGTGCCAACATCCTCCGTCTGGGCTACATGACCACCCTGATCTACGGCGGCATTATTCTGGTCTCCGGCTACAAGTTCATCTACGGCAAGACCGGTATCCTGACCACCCTGTTCGCCAAGATCATCCCCAGCTTCCCCATTGACTGGTTTGAAGGCTACTGGGCAGTTCTGTTCGTTATGACCTTCGCCTGCACCTCCAACCACATGATTTTCCTCCGCAACGCCATGCGTTCGGTGGATTTCCAGACCGTCGAGGCTGCACAGAACATGGGCGCATCCCAGTTCCGCATCCTGACCAAAGTGGTGCTGCCGGTGCTGACTCCCTCTCTGATGGCTGTCACCATCCTGACCTTCATCACCGGTCTGTCCGCTACCTCCGCACCTCTGCTGGTGGGCGGTCAGGGCTTCCAGACCATCACCCCCATGATCCTGACCTTCGCCAATAACGTCAGCTCCCGCCCGCTGGCAGCACTGCTGGCTCTGTTCCTTGGCGTTGCTACCATCATCCTGCTGACCATCATGATCCAGATCGAGAAGCGCGGCCATTATATGTCCGTTTCTAAAGTCAAGACCACCATCGTCAAGCAGAAGATCCGCAACCCCATCCTGAACGTTCTGGCTCATGTGTACGCTTACCTGCTGTTCCTCATCTATGTGATCCCCGTGGCACTGGTCGTCCTGTTCTCCTTCACCGACTCTGCCACCATCGCAAGCAAGCACCTGACCCTGTCCAGCTTCACTCTGGAGAACTACATCTCCATCTTCCAGAAGGCTTCCTCCTACAAGCCCTTCGTGGTCAGTATCGCC
>ERZ779861.4594-NODE-4594-length-10224-cov-2.345462_pt1 | contig 10224 bp, 9 predicted proteins | sample MGYA00511558_ERZ779861 | MGnify/ENA primary metagenome ERZ779861 (study PRJEB29588, sample SAMEA2163432) | human gut metagenome | biome: human gut; feature: human-associated habitat; material: faeces | place: Denmark | collected 2008/2010 ... | reverse complement strand
TCCTTGTAATCGCTCGTGTAGAACTCTATATCATAAACCTGACGTCCATCGTCCCACTCCAGCTTATTCTCAATAAATGTAACTTTACTTGCGGTTAATCCGGCATGAGCTAAAGCTTTGGATTTTGCAGTTTCTACAGAAATTACAGACCCGCTCGTCTGTCCCGTCTGATTATTTGTTCCGTTTGCACCGCCATTACCCTGATTGAAGCTGTCGGCATCTGTAACCAGACTGTCGCCTGCAGATGTAAGAATAACAGTGCTTGTCGCTGAATTCCAATTCACCGAGCAGCCCATCAGGCCGCTTATAGCCCTAACAGGCAAATAGGTGCTGCCGTTATAGAGCATTGGATATACAGTATCTCCGTTTGCATCCGTAAAGTTCCTTACGGTTCCATCTACCACAATTGTGAAATCAGGACGAATCTGTACCGTAACGCTCTGCTTTTTAGCATTAGTATCAGGAGTACCCGATGTTTTTGCTGCAGTGCGTGTTCCATCCAGGGTTACGGTCAATGTTGATTGATCCCAGTTTACATTTTTCCCCATAAGCTCCCCAATCGCGCGGAGAGGCAAATAGGTACTGCCGTTATAAGAGATAGGATGAACCTCCTGTCCCTGCACATTGTAAAAGATTTGCTGCTCGCCGTCCAAAACAATCTCAATCTGCGGAGAAAGCTGAGCAGTGACTTTAGTTCCGCTCGACGCTGCAAAAACGCCTGTTATCATCAGCCCTAAAATCAAAGTACAGATCAAAAATACACTTAAAAGCTTTACAATATTAGATTTTCTCACTTTACTCGTAATCATAAATACCTCCTTCGTTTCAACTTTCTTAGGAAAAAGCTTTAATTTCTTTTCCCTATTTTAAAAAATCTTGCGAATTCCCTGAGCTGTCAGTCTTTGTATCGTCGTTAGCTTTAGCTAATTTCATAATATCATAGGCCTTTCCATATGTCACCAAAAATTTTTTCCTAAAGTTAATTTTTTCACATTATCAGCCCTGCAACGCAAAACCACTTAAACACTTGATACGCATACTATACACTGATTTCAGAAATATCTGCAAAGGACAACATATTGCTGGCTACCTGTCAAAACATTATAGGCCTTAAACTTTGCATATCGTCAGAGAATTATCGCGAACTTTTTTTGTAACCGCACTGTTCGGCGCAGCCTGCTGCCGTAATCCTCTGCAATTTCTTTAAAGCTGACCAATGGATTGTTTATGAATATCATTTAGAATGAAAACATCTTCATCAATACTTTTCAATTACAAAATACAAAAGGCATACTCTGTTCTTTTAAAAGAACAGAGTATGCCTGCCCATTCTTTACAAATTGTATAGAAAAATTCAATCGGTATCACTATAGCAAGCACAAGTGCCAGCCTCCAGTTTACAAGCATCAAACATGCTATTCTTATATTAGCAAATCTACGCTTTGATGACAAAAAGATAATTTTAACAAGTATGAGTTAACGCAAAGGCTTTTCATTCCTACAAGTAATTGAGCGGATTTTTCTGTACGCCCAGATACTGCACCTCGAAATGGCAGTGCGGCCCCGTACTTCGCCCTGTGCTTCCAACATTGGCGATATGCTGTCCCTGATATACCTTTTCTCCAACCTTTACATGCAGCTTGCTGCAATGCGCGTACACTGTAACAAAGCCGCCGCCGTGATCTATCTTAACAACATATCCATATGAGCCGCTGTACCCGGAGAATATTACCGTTCCTCCGTCTGAGGCTCTTATCTTAGTACCCGTTGCTATGGCCAGGTCTATGCCGTAATGCATTCTGCCCCACCTCATACCAAATCTCGATGTAAGCTTTGCTCCCGTTACAGGATAGATAAACGTTCCTGTGCCCTGTTTAGGCGGCAGCTCTTTTGTACCTACCGAAATTACAGCTGTGACAGGCTCTTTTGTGACATGCGATTCAAGCTCCATTCGCGCCACTTCCACACCGTTATTCTTTACAATCTTTGCCAGTACCTGTCTTTCACCCATTTGCCCGGCTACTTTTGTATTTGTTTCACCTTGATATACAGAAGGATTATCCTCGTATACTGTCTCAAACTGTAAATACTCCGTCAGCGTAGATACTTCTACGGTTTGTACCGTTAACATCGGCACTGCCTGCGTAAGTATTATTTCCTGTCCAATAACGAGCCTTTCCGGCGTTACCAGTGGATTTGCCGCCTGCAAATCTGCGGTGCTTATGTTATATGTTTTTGCTATGCCGGAGAACGTGTCTCCGGACTGCACTACGTGCGTTTTAATTTCCTCCGCACCTGTAAGTATCTTCTGAACTACATCATCCGGATTTTCGATAAGTCCGAGACGTGTTTCGACTTGCGTCACGCTTACATCCTCGGCAAAACCAATTTCCTCGTATGTTGTGGTCTCGCTCGGCACGGCAAATGCCGCCAGCACAGCGTCAAGCACATCATTTGCGGTTTCTTCATTATCCACAATTGCCACACGCTTGTTATCTATGAAAATTCCATAGCCCTGAGCCACGAGATCCTGCATATATGTGAGCTTATTCAGCACCTGTTCCATATTGTCCGTCTCTTTTCCAACGGAAAAAACGCGCTTAAAATCAATATCCTCATCCTTGTCAATAGTTATTTCAGCATTGTGCTCCTCTGTCAGATTTTCACTCACAAGGTCAAGTATCCGCAGCACATCTTCCTGGTTATTGACAAGTCCAAGACTTCTGCCATTATACGAATATTCGTATGCAGTACAGATATTAAATATCCCCATGCAGCAAAGCACAATTCCTACAAGACCGGCAAACTGACAAAGCAGCAGCTTTTTATTAAGCTCAACCCACGCTTTTGCTCTATAAAAACGGTGCGCCAATACTACAAGGCCTATATCTGCCCGTTCGACAAAGGCATCGGTTTTACTGTCGATAGCATTAACAGCGTTTACTGTAACTCTCGTTATTTTTTTATCTGCCTTACTGAGTTTACTGTGCCACGCGCGCAGCTTTTTTCTATATTTCTCGTGTCTCTTGCGCGCTTTGGCAAGCGCCCTGGGATTCTTTTTATAATATTTGTTTCTAACAGAAAAAACACAGCCTGAAATAAACTCTCCGACAAATTTAAACGGGAGCTTCAGTTTAGAGCCTATATCATCTTTTTTTATTACTGGACTTGTTTTTTTTCTGAACTTCGCCATACTTTTGCTTCTTCCATTCTCTGCTCGAAACAACTGCACCTTTCACCATTTTCGGTCGTGCCCGTATCTCCGCACAGACTGCATCTGTATTTTACTTCTGTATAATCTATAGGATAGCTGTTTTCGGTAAGCAATGCCGCTCTGTCAGCAAGCATCTTATCCATTGATTTTTTAATCGCCATAGATGCTTCTTTTCTGTCAGTCCTTCCCGAAACAAGCAGTCTTCCGGCTTCTATTCCGGCCTTCATTATATTATCATCAAGTTCCTTTATCTCAGGAAGTTTTTTATAAATTTCCTGTTTTCTTTTCCGTGCAGCTTCTTCCGCATCTTCTCTTATGTAATCGTAATATTTGAACACATAGCCCACAGGAATGTGTCCGTCTTTATTCGGCAAAACCCCGTGCTTTTCCTTGTACCAGTGTAAAAGAATTTTATTTACATAATTCAAATTTGGATTTGATATTCCGCTCGTCTTGCTGCAAGCTTCAAGCACTTTATCAATGGTATATTCCATATCGGAAAACCATACGTCCATAATTTTCTTTTCCTCTTCCGTCGGATTTCTCATAAATCCGAGAGCCCGGAACACACGCCTGTAAAGAAATTGTTTTTCTTCTATTTCCCCGAGGTATTCATCTATCTTTGTCACATCGTCAAGTCCCTTGAGCATCCAATCCTTTACGACCTTGCCCACATACGCCGCTGTATCTTTTTTATATTTCTTTTTGCAGTAGCTATACGCGGTAACAATAGTCTCCGGAGGTGCTCCAAAATCATCTATCCACGAAAAAATCTCCAGCGGCTCTTTGCCGCCAAGCGGTCTTTCTATTATCTTTTCTATAGACTTCAGCATATCAGCAAGATTCTTATCGTAAATCTCATCACCTGATATGTCCGTACCATCTTTCACTTCGTCCGCATTTGCTCCGCCAAACAATTTATCTCTCAAGCTCACAAATTCTATTCTATCCTCTTCACTTCCTGTGCCGGCACGTATGCGTTTTATTACTCCGCGCTCCTGCCAGTAGAGCAGCGCCTTTTCTACCGTCAGCGTATCCATCATGAGAAGCTTTGCAAGTCTGTCTTCAGAAACAGACTGCCCTGTTTCTGCGCACATTAAAACATAAAGATATACTTTTACATAATCTCCCGGTGCCACTACCATATGTTCACTTATAAATATATTTTCTACTTCCGTATCGAGAAGATAGCCGTTTTTTGTATCTTTACCGAATTGCATCTTTATTTCCTTTTTAATTAACTATGCACCGCTTACAGCCCTAATTTATAAGCTGACACTATAAATTATACTCCGCCGCCGCGGTATATTTTTGTTCAAATTGTGAAAATTAAAGCAAAAGATTGCTCTTATCCGCAAATCTCGTGTATTTTTCAAGCCACATCAGCTCTACCGTTCCTGTAGGACCGCTTCTTTGCTTTGCTATTATGACTTCGCAGACGCCCGGTTTCTCCGAGTTTTCTTTTTCGTAATAGTCGTCTCTATAAAGGAAGAGCACTATATCGGCATCCTGCTCAATAGCGCCCGATTCTCTTAAGTCCGAAAGCTGCGGTCTATGATCCGTTCTCTGCTCCGGCGCACGCGAAAGCTGCGAAAGTACTATTACAGGACAGTCCATCTCACGCGCAAGCAATTTTAAATGCCTGGAAAGCGCTGATATTTCCTGCTGCCTCGAGTCCGTTTTGCCTTCATACGACATCAGCTGCAAATAGTCAAGCACTATGAGATCAAGCTCATGCTCTGCCTTTATGCGCCTGCACTTGTTCTTTATTTCCATAATAGATATGCCCGGCGTATCGTCTATAAATATATTTGCTTCCGAAAGAATATCAAGCGCAATATTTATATCATCCCAGTCTTTTCGGTTTAGGTCTCCCGTTTTGAGCTTCTGCATCTCAACGCGCGATTCCATAGAAAGAAGCCTTTGTCCAAGCTGTTCTTTTGACATTTCCATCGAAAAAATCAGTACCGATGCTCTACCCTTAATCGCCGCCTGCTGCGCGACATTGAGCGCAAAAGCAGTCTTTCCCATCGCAGGTCTTGCCGCTACGATCACAAGATCCGATCTCTGAAGCCCACTCGTCTTTGCATCGAGATCACGAAACCCTGTAGGCACACCTATTATATTGCCTTCCTGCCTGCTCGCCTCATCTATGATTTCTATATTCTTTATCAGCACGTCTTTAAGCGCCGCCACATCTTTGCTCTGCTTTGCCTGCGCTATTTCAAATATTCCGCGCTCCGCGTAGTCAAGCACCATATCCGCGTCCATTGTTTCCTTGTACGCTTCTTCTATAATGTCGGTTGACGCCGTTATCAGCTTTCTAAGTACAGCTTTTTCCGCGACTATTTTCGCATACTGCCCGGCGTTAGCCGTTGAAGGTACGCCTGACGCAAGCGATGCTATGTATGCCCGGCCGCCGACCATTTCAAGCGAATTTCTCTTTTTAAGCTCTTCGGAAACGGTGAGAGTATCCACCGGTTCATTTCTCGAATACAGCTCTCTTATAGCTGTAAATATTTCTTTGTGCATTTCGCTGTAAAAGTCTCTCGGCTTTACAATATCCATAATATTGATAAGAGCGTCCTTGCTAAGCAGCGACGCTCCGAGTATTGATTTTTCTGCCTCTTCATTATGCGGAGGTATTTTTTCCATCATATTAAAATCCTCTTTTTATTCTGTGCTGTAAACATTTTCACCGAAATTCCGCCGTTACTGAATTTCCACCGTTACATTAAGCACTCCCGTCACTTCCGTATAGAGCTTTACAGGAATCTCGTATGTACCGCAATTTTTTATAGGTGCATCGAGCACGATTTTTTTCTTATCTATATTGAGTTTATGCTGCTCTGCTACAGCCTCGCTTATATCCTTCGATGTTATTGAGCCGAAAAGCCTGCCGCCCTCTCCGCCTTTTGTCTTTATCACTGTTTTAAATTCCTTTATCTTGTCTGCGAGTTCCTGCGCCGCGGCTTTTTCCGCCGCCCTCTTTTCCTCTGCCAGCGCCTTCTGCTTTTCAAGGCTTCTCACATTTCCTTCCGTAGCTTCCTTGGCCATTCCCTTGGGAATCAGCATATTTCTAGCATAACCGTCGGATACTTTTACTATATCTCCGGCTTTGCCCGTGCCTTTTACATCTTTCAATAGAATAACTATCATTTCAAAATCCTCCCCTATTTAAATTAAATAACTTCCTCTTCTATCAGTATTTCTTTAATTTCCGCCAGCACTTCATGCGGAGATTTGTCCACCTGTGCACCGGCTGTCGTCAGATGCCCGCCGCCGCCCATTTTTTCCATTATTATCTGCACATTGATATCGCCGAGCGAACGCGCGCTCACTACCGTTTTGCCGAAGCTGTTGACACCGGTCACAAAACTCGCAACAATACCCTTTACTGAAAGCAGCTGATCCGCCGCCTGTGCGCAAAGTATCTGGCAGTCGGGACTGTCCCCCTCCATTACTGAAAGCGCTATCTGCCCGTCATTTATAATCTCAGCATCGGAGACGCACTTGGAACGCAGCATAAACGACTCGAGATCCGTGCGCAGAAACTTCTTTACTGCCGTTGTGTCAGCTCCCGCGCGCCTAAGCCATGATGCGGCTTCAAATGTCCGCACACCCGTCTTAACCGCAAAATTATTTGTATCTACCGTGATACCGGCAAGAAGCGCCTCCGCTTCAAAGCGCGTGATACTCTTTTTTTCATCCGAATACTGAAGTATTTCTGTTACCAGTTCGGCAGTTGAGCTTGCGTAAGACTCCATATATGAAAGCGTTGGATTTTCTACACTTTCCTCATCTTTCCGATGATGGTCTATGACAACGATTTTATCCGTCATATTTATGAGCGCAGGACAGTCGGTATAACTCGGCCTGTGCGTATCAAGCACGATAAGAAGAGTCTCCTTATCCACAATATTCTGCGCTTTCTCGCTGTTTATAAATGTATAGAGTTCTGTTTCCTTGGCCTGCCTGTATATCTCTGAAAGAGATTCTGTAACATTATTTATCACTATATATGTCTCTTTGTTTGTATTCCTTATGAGGCGTGTAATGCCGAGCGCCGAACCAAAAGCATCCATATCGGGATTTATGTGTCCCATAATCACAACCTTTTCCGCCTGGTCTATAAGCAGCTTGAGCGCGTGACCGATTACCCTTGATTTGCCTTTATTGCCGCGCTCTATAGCCTGCGTCTTGCCTCCGTAATATTGAATATTGGAAATATTTTTAATTACTGCCTGATCCCCGCCTCGCCCGAGCGCGAGATCGAGTGCGTCCTTTGCATACTGATCTGTCTGCTGTATCGTCTTGCCGCCGGCACCTATCCCTATCGAAATCGTCACTGGAAATTCGCCTTCCGTCTCTATTGCTCTTATGGCATCGAGTATAGCAAATTTATTTTCGATGATTTTTTCACATGCCGCATTACTCATCACAAAGAAATACATATCTTCTCTGTATTTTACAACACTGGCATTAAGACGCGCACCCCACTGCCTGAGAGTTTTGTCTATGACGGAGCTGAGCGCCATTTCATTTTCTTCTTCGGTGTTTTTAAGAAGCTCATCAAAATTATCCACATTCACAAGTGCAATGCAGACTTTTTCCGCGTTATACAGCTCTTTCAAACTTTCAAGGTTGGTAATATCGTGAAAATATATAGCCATATATCCATACGCAGACTCAATTTCATTTACGGAAATTCTAAAAATCTTGTCATTTCTCGAAATTGTAAGCGATTTTTCACCATCCGCCGCAGCTTCGTAGTCTTTGTATTTTATTCCCGTGAGCGCGAAAATATCGGAGTCTTTTATCTCATCGTATATGAACACCTCATCTATCTTCGAACTTGCAACTGTGACTTTGCCCTGTTCGTTTATAACGCACATAGGAAAAGGAGAATTTTTAGCCAAAATATTTTGTGTATTCTCTACGTTTTTTATATTTTCTATATCCATAGTTTTAATGTCTGTCATTTAAAGACCTCCATTATCTGCGCACTATACGTCCGCGCATATTTATCATATAATCAAGAGCTCCTACCACAAATAACGTCATTCGTCCAAAGCTCGTTGCCATACCGACAATACCTATCAATACAGCAAAAACCTTCGGGATTTTTTTTAAATCAAATAAAAGAAAAACAAATCCGAGTCCCTGTATTGCAATAACAAATTCAAAAATAATGCTTATATTCATATATAGCTGCGCATCTTCAAATGCCGGGAGCATACCGATTGCAAAAGAAAGTACAAACATAACAAGAAATCCTGCCATAGTATTTCTCGGCCACCTGAAAAATTTGAGCGGAATGAGCTCTGCCGGTCTTCCGCCAATACTTTTATACATCTTGGAAATAGCCATATATAAAAAATACGAAATGAAAGTTCCCGCAATTATGACTGTCGATGGCAGCATCGAATTTATCATGCCGTAAGCCGATACTATGAGCGTCACTCTCTCGTCATATGTCAGATCACCTATACCTGCTGCTTTAACAAATTCATCAATACCTGCAAACACTTCAGCCGCTTCCCTTACCGCTGACATAAGCTGTTCTCCGAGCGATACGCCGCTATCAAAATAAGCCGAAAAAAGTACTGCAATTACTACTATAGCCGTAAGCACTATGCTTTCAAAAATCGTTTCATACGGCGATACGTTCTTTTTTATCCTTATTGTTATTACTATGATCGGAACTATTATAATGAATGCTGTTATCATTAAAAAATACATTTATTGTCTTCCTCCGTGTGATGCTTATACATTTTATATTATACCACATTTTATAGAAGATTTCACCTACTATATATTGTGGGTAATGCAAAGCATATACACAGTGCGGCACGACAATAATTTTTTGCTTGATTATTTCCCGATTTATGGTATACTATATGGGTGTTCGTGTGTTTTGCGGACAAATCTCTGCGACGGAATAAACCGTCGCCATTAAGACCATAGGGAGGTGAATCAAATGACAAATTACGAAGTTATGTTCATTATCGATCCTGCTTTGGAAGACGACATCAAGGACGCCACGGTAGAAACTGCAAAAGGTATCATCGAGGCAGACGGTGAAGTCGGCAAGGTAGATGTTTGGGGAATGAGAAAACTTGCTTATCCGATTCAGAAGAAAAACGAAGGTTATTATGTTGTAATCGAATTTAAAGCAAATCCTACTCTTCCAAAAGAGCTTGACAGAAGAATGAGAATTTCAGATAACATTATAAGACATCTCATCATCAACAAGGATGCGAAATAGGAGAGGAGGCGCAGCTTTATGAACAGTGTTATCCTCATAGGCAGACTGTCCCGTGACCCGGATGTCAGATACACACAGTCACAGCTTGCAGTTGCAAGATTTACTGTTGCTGTTGACAGACCTCCGAGAAGCAATCAGCAGGGTGGTGAGCAGCCGACAGCCGATTTTATTGATGTTACCGCTTTCGGTAAAACTGCCGAGATTATCGAAAGATTTTTTACAAAAGGCAGATGGATTGGAGTTCAGGGAAGAATCCAGAACAACAATTACACCAACAAAGACGGCGTGACTGTATACACTTATCAGGTTGTAGCAGACAGAATTGAATTCGTAGGCAACAAAGGCCAGGACGGCGCGAGCGCAGGCTCGGGCGGCGGATTTTCGCAGCAGCAGAAGGCTCCTCAGGATCTCGGTATTCCTGAAGGTTTCTCAGCTCTCGAAGACGACGATATGCCGTTTTAAAGTTTTTCAGAAAGGAGAATATCATTATGATGCAGGATAAGAGACGCGGTGGTATGAGAAGAAAAAAGGTGTGCCAGTTCTGCGCAGATAAAACAGAAGTTATAGATTACAAGGACGTTGAAAAGCTTAAGAAGTATGTTACCGAAAGAGGTAAAATTCTTCCTAAGAGAATTACAGGTACTTGCGCTATGCATCAGAGAGAAGTTACTACTGCTATCAAAAGAGCAAGAATCGTAGCGCTTCTTCCTTATACAGCTGACTAAGCGAAATAACAAAGATA